>OGXE01000481.1_pt1 | contig 36257 bp, 36 predicted proteins | sample 1576181 | NCBI WGS metagenome assembly OGXE01 (sample SAMEA3541478, study PRJEB24748) | human gut metagenome | biome: human gut; feature: human-associated habitat; material: faeces | place: China | collected 2012 | reverse complement strand
AAGAACCTTGAAATGCGTGTAGATGCAGAAAACGGTGCTACTGCTGGTAAATTTGACCTTGCAAAACGTGCTAAAGCTGCTAACCTCGACGCAATCCATGATACAGTTCATGAGATGGCTAGAGACGAGGCTCGTCATGGCAAAGCTTTTGAGGGTCTGTTAAAGAGATACTTTGGTTAATCTTAAAACCGTATAGAATAAGCATTTTAAGGATAGATGGTTCATGAACTGTCTATCCTTTTTGTATTCCATAACATGCGAATAAAAATACGAATATAAAAAATATAAAGTGATTGCATAATTGCATGATTGTTGTATAACACTTGGCTTGCAAACGCCGGAATCAGATTATAATGTATTGTTCAAAAGCCCTATTTTACTACATTTCAGCCATTTTATCATAGACTGTCATGCCATTAGCTTCTCCGGATAATTTTCTCTACATCGACACACAATGGACTTCATTTCCGTGTGCCCGGATGATACGGAGCAAATCCTCTGTCTTCATCCATATAGTAGCGGTATTCTCGTTGGGATGTACTCCAATCAATGCATCATTTTCCAGAAAATAAGCATCCACAAATACCTTCACGCTGCATGTTTCATCGTTGAGTACTCCAAGCGGCGTTACCGAACCCGCCTGCAGTCCCATTTTCTCAGTTAAATCTTCTTCCGAGGCAAAACTTAACGGACGCGTTCCATTTGCCTTTCGAAATGCCTTTAAATCTAGCCTCTGGTTCCCTCGCACTGTAATCAGATAATAATTCTGCTTCTTATTATCACGTACAAAAAGATTCTTGGCATCTGCCTGTGGATAGGGAATTTCCACATCTGATAAATCTTCCATATTGTAAACAGCTTTATGCTCTGTCACTTCGTACCAGATATGCTGTTGACTCAGGTATTCATAAATTTCCTGCTTATTCATTGTATTTCCTCGCATTCTTCCCGCTTGCGTTCATTATATCATGTGCAAAACCAGCCCATGATCAATATTCGCCGTTCGCCAAAAGTGAGCAGGCTCCCTATGGCTCGCTTGCGCTCACTATATCATAAACTTTTTATAAAATTATTTCCAGTTCACTTTACATTTTTTCCTTCCGGTGCTAGTATACCATCAAAATAAATATTTCAATTTTGAACTATTCTATTTTGAAGCATTTTCATCAGGAGGACTCTTACATGAATACAGGTATTGCATTTGCAAGAAAAATGTCTGCTGCCTACACTGCGGTATGTAAGCCTTTGTGCCAGTCACTGCATCTGCCGCAGACTGCTTTTGATATTTTGATGTTTTTAGGAAATAATCCGGAATATTCAACTGCCAGAGATATTGTTGAAGTGCGCCAGATTAAGGCAAATCTGGTCTCCGTCAATGTAGACCGGCTGGTGAAAGACGGTTATCTCAGCCGCAAAGAGGTTGCCGGCGACCGCCGGAAGACACAGCTTCTATGTACAAAAAAAGCTGCCCCTGTTATAAAAAAGGGACAGGCTCTGCAGCAGGATTTTGCCGACCGGCTGATTGCCGATCTGGATGATGCCACGAAAGATGCCTTTTTTAAAGGAATGGCACAGATGGAGACAACGCTGGATATGATTTTAGAGGAGGTATCCTAAAATGGATTTATTAACTACGATTTTTGTTACATTTTTTGCGGGCATGGGTGCCGGACTTGGAACCGGTTTTGCCGGCATGAGTGCCGCTGCTGTCATCAGTCCGCTGCTTATTCATTTTCTAGGCATTGACCCATATATGGCAGTCGGCATTGCGCTTTCTTCCGATGTTTTGGCAAGTGCCATTTCTGCCTATACATATGGAAAGCATAAGAACCTCGATATTAAAAACGGTCTGATTATGATGGTCAGCGTATTGCTTTTCACCGTAGTAGGAAGCTATGTTTCAAGCCTTGTTCCTTCTGCCACCATGGGAAATTTCTCCGTTTTCATGACCTTTCTGTTAGGAATCAAATTTATCGTAAAACCGGTTATGACCACGAAAGAATCCATGTCTGCCGTTTCTGCAAAGAAACGTGCCATCCAGTCCATAATCTGTGGTGTGCTGATTGGCTTTATCTGCGGCTTTGTTGGTGCCGGAGGCGGCATGATGATGCTTTTAATCCTGACCTCTGTACTTGGATATGAACTGAAAACTGCTGTTGGAACCAGTGTATTTATTATGGCCTTTACCGCACTTACCGGTGCCTTTTCCCATTTTGCCATCGGCGGACTGCCGGATGTCACCGTCTGGGTTCTGTGCATTGTATTTACCTTAATCTGGGCAAGAATTGCCGCTGTCTTTGCCAATAAAGCCACCCCAAAGACACTGAACCGGGTTACCGGTGTCATCCTGGTAATTCTTGGAATTGTGGTAATGATTTTTTAAGCTTCCCAGACCTCTTCTGCGATTTCCTTGACAAGCTTCAGTTTCGCCCACTGTTCTTCTTCCGTAAGCTTGTTACCGATTTCGCAGGAGGCAAATCCACACTGTGGACTTAAATAGAGATTTTCCAACGGAACATATTTGGACGCTTCTTTTATTCTTGCAATGACTGACTGCTTGTCTTCAAGCTTCGGTATCTTGGTGGTAACAAGTCCTAATACCACCTTCTTATTGCCGGTTATTTTTGCCAGCGGTGCGAAACCACCGGAACGCTCATCATCATATTCCAGATAATAAGCATTGACATTCTCCTCTCCGAATAACAACTCTGCTACTCCGTCATATGCGCCGGAGCTGAAGAAAGTAGAATGATAATTTCCACGGCATACATGGGTGTTGATGGTCAGATCAGCCGGTGCCTCTTCTACTACCTTATTATTTAGTGCAAGGATAACCTTCTTATATTCTTCCAATGCTTCGCCTCTTCTTCCGGTCAGTGCAACGGCAAGCTTCGGATTTACCAGTCCACCCCATACACAGTCATCGAACTGAAGATTTCTGCAGCCTGCTGCATAGATTTCCTCGATAAATTCTCCATATGCCCTGATGACATCCTCTGCAAAAGCTTCTTCTGTTCCATAAATTTCAAGAGTTGTATCCAAAAGCTCTGCGCCGGTGAAATAAGCATAGAACTGGGCTGGAGATGGAACGGTCTGCTTTGCTATGGTATTCTCATCTTCCAGTGCTTTTACAAATTTGAAATGCTCAACGAATGGATGATTCTTTATGGAAATCTTTCCCACCATGAAAGTGTCATCTATCATTGCTGCTTCGCCGTCAAAGGTTGTATTTCCATCTACAGTCTTCTTATGCTCGATTCCATCGAATCCCCACATAAAGTCCAGATGCCAGGTGGCTCTGCGGAACTCCCCATCGGTAATCACATGGTATCCAAGCTCCTTTATCTTTGCGACCAGTTCTAAAATACAGGCATCCTCTACCTCTTTTAACTGCTCTCTGGTAATTTTCCCTGCTTCAAAGTCAGCACGGGCTTTCTTTAATTTTTCCGGACGTAAAAAACTTCCTACATAATCGTATCGGAACGGTGTTGTTAAATTCTTCATTCTGATTTTCTCCATTTCCTGTGAATTGATTTCCCTCATTATAATTGGAGTTCCTCATTCTGAAAAATACATAAAAATAAATGTTGTCCATAGTTTTAACCTATGACCAGTCCATTTTTTGATTGGAAAATTACTTTCTTTGGCTCATATTCTTTGTTCTCCTGTAATATATTTCTTTAATGCCTCAAGGTAGGTTTCCCCTAACCGGCTTATCATTCCCTTCCGGTGGGTCACATATCCGATTCTCATATCACCTTCATCTGCCAGCGGCACTGCGATAATATCTTCGCCATTTAATTTCTGGTCAATGATTCCACTGCACACCGTATAACCATTTAAACCAATCAGAAGATTAAATAAGGTTGCCCGGTCACTGACGCGGATATTTTTCTTCCGCTCAAAAGAGGAGAAAATTTCTTCCGAGAAATAAAAGGAATTGTGTTCCCCCTGCTCATAGGAAAGATACGGATACTCTGCCAGTTCTTCATTGGTTATGATTTTCTTCTTTGCCAGCGGATGATGCCTGCTGATGAAAACATGGGGTTCTGCCACAAATAACAGATGAAATTCCAAATCGGAGGATTTCAATATTTTCATAATCACTTTTTCATTGAAATCATTTAAGAAAAGGATTCCGATTTCACTTCTCATTTGCGCTACATCTTCGATTAACTTATAGGTCTGGGTCTCCCGCAGGCTGAAATCATATTCCTCCTGCCCGTATTTTTTTACCAGCTCCACAAAGGCATTTACCGCAAAAGAGTAATGCTGGGTTGATACGCAAAACTGCTTTTTTCCGCCACCGTTTTTCTTATATTTATCCTCTAAGATGGTGGTCTGCTCCAATACCTGCCTTGCATATCCTAAGAATTCTTCCCCTTCCCTGGAAATAAAGATTCCCTTATTCGTCCGATTAAAAATGGTAATGCCCATCTCCTTTTCCAGCTCATGGATGGCGTTGGTAAGGCTGGGCTGGGAAATGTATAATTTCTTCGCCGCCTCCGTGATGGTTCCGGTATCTGCCACGGTTGTAATATAGCGTAACTGCTGAAGTGTCATATGCTCACCTGCTTTCTAAAATGACTTTTCTTAACTGACGCGCCGCCTCATTTAAAGGATGCTGACTGTCGTATACCATACAGATATTTCTTTTTGGAATCGTCTCCGAAAGAGAAATCTGTACGATTTCATGTTTTTCGATGGCCTCTCTTGCCATCGGTTCCGGGATGAAAGCCAGACCAAGCTCACTCTTTACCAGTGGCAGTATCTGATCTGTGGTTGCTGTCTCTGTATCCGGCTCCAGTGCCAGCCCATAAGACAAAAACAGCTTATTATAAAACTGAAATGTCATGGTTTCTTTTCCCAGACAGATTAACGGATAATCCTTTAAATCCTTTAGGGAAAGCTCCTGACTGCCCAGTGCGGTAAATGTTGTTCCACCCACCAGTACCTCCCGGAATGTCCGCAGATTAACTTTTTTTAGTGGCTGCTCTACTTCTGCCGGTGCAGACACTACTGCAAAATCTATCTGTCCGCTCTTTACTGCCTCAATTGCCTGAGGTGTTGAATGATTATAAATTTTCAACCGGATTCCCGGATATTTCATATGGAAATCTTTCAGCTTATCCAAAAGAAATATGTTAAGGGCAGTCTCGCTGGCTCCAATAGAAATGCTTCCATGGGCAAGTCCACTGCTGTCTGCCAGTTCCTCTTCTGCCGCCCAGAGATGCGACATGGCTGCCGACACATGGGTATACAGCTTCTCCCCTTCCGGTGTCAGCTGTACCCCACGGTTCGTCCTGACAAAAAGCGTACAGTGAAGCTGCTGCTCCAGTCCGTTCATTGCCCTTGTGATATTAGGCTGACTGTTGCCAAGGGCATTGGCAGCCCTGGTAAAATTACTGTATTTTGCCACATAATAAAAAATCTTATAATATTCAAAATTTATATCCATACATTTTCACCATATCAATTTATTATTTCTGCTATATCAATTATAGCTTTTACTTATTCCCAATGCAATAGTATAATCAAGCCGAAATTAAGGGAAACAACCCCTTTACATTTCTCCACCCAAACCCTACAAGGAGCTGCCACCGGCAGCTCTTTACGAATGCTATAAAGCAGAAAGGAAGCGCATATTTTCTATGAAAAATTCAACATTTTTCCCTCGTGAAGAAAGAGCAGACGTTTTATTTGAAAAGATTTTGCATGACCCATGGGCCTGTGAAAGACTTCAGGAAACTTTTTGCAATTATTTATTCTGTAATGATGAATTTGATTCTTCTCTTTCTTCACAGGATTTTTCAGAAGCTCTTTTTGATGCTTATCAAAATAAAGATTTATCGGCATTTCTTATGGCTATCTGCCAGAATACCCTATTCGATTTACTGAGGAATTCCTATCTGATTCCCTACCGTTTCAACGCAGATGGAAAAGAAAATCCGATAATTATGACCGATGATACCGGCAGACTTCTGCCAAAGTATTGTGGCGATATTCACAATAAGGATTATCAGCATTTTCTTGAGAGCTACCGCGATTTAGGGGAACCAAAGAATATGTATTTTTCCCAGGCATACCGGTACAGCCACGCTTATACCGGTGAAGATACCATTGGACAGCTTGTCTTAGAACGCAGCCATGGGGTGCTTCTCATCCGGGAGCTTCCGGATACCATAAAACAGAAGGAGACCGAAGCGGAAGCCTACTCTGCAATCTTCGACCTTGTACTGAAATTAGAGAAAGAGCTTCCAATGGCATTTGTCTTCTACGGACAGGATTCTCTTGTGGAACATGATGAAAAATATGATGAAATCGGCATTTTCCTTCCAAATTCCATCTTCTTAAAGAATCTGGAACGGCATATTGCCAAAGCTGAGGCGATTATTTATGAATAAGAGTGCATCTTCCCCTACTTCATATATTGATATTATGGAAAAAAATCATATGGAAATACCCTGGCATGATTATGCCAGTGATGACAGCAACGTACTGATTGCCCAGGCGGGACTGATTGAAAAAGCCTCGGTCATCGGACGTGTGGGATTAATCATGTTATCCTGTGGAACCGGAGCCTGGCGTGTCCGTACTTCCATGAATAAGCTGTCAAAGGAACTGGGAGTTACCTGTACGGTAGATGTAGGTCTTATGTCCATCGAATTTAACTGCTTTGATGGAAAGGACTGTGTCTCCCAGTCCTTAAGCATCGCCAATACCGGCGTCAACACCTCCAAACTTTACCGCATGGAACAATTCGTAGAAAGCTTTCCAAAGGAAGAAGCCCATTTAACCGGCGAGGAAATCCATAAGCGGCTGGATAAAATCGAAAAAATCCACGCCCTTTATTCTCCCGCCAAACTGGGACTTGCGGCAGCCTTAGCCTGCTGCGCATTTACTTTTCTTCTGGGCGGAGGCCCTGTGGAAATGATTCTGGCATTTATTGCAGCCGGTATCGGAAATGTCATCCGAACCAAATTAATCAAACATCATTTTACGCTGTTTTTAAATATTGCGGTCTCTATTTCCGCCGCCTGCCTTATGTATGCCATCTGCTTAAAGGCTGCCGAAATTTTTTTCCATGTTCCGGCAGTCCATGAAGCCGGATACATCTGCTCCATGTTGTTTATTATCCCGGGCTTTCCATTTATCACAAGCGGCATTGACCTTGCGAAACTGGATCTTCGTTCCGGACTGGAGCGGCTGACCTATTCCATCATCATTGTTCTTGTGGCTACCATGTTTGCCTGGATTATGGCAATGCTGCTTAGACTTCAGCCTCAGGACTTTACCTCTGTAAATCTCAGTGATGTTTCACGGCTGGTTCTGCGGTTAATTGCAAGCTTCTGCGGCGTATTTGGATTCTCTATTATGTTTAACAGTTCCATTCCCATGGCAGCTACTGCTGCACTGATTGGCTCCGTTGCCAATACCTTACGTCTGGAACTGGTTGACTTTACCGGAATTCCAGCCGCTGCTGCTGCCTTTATCGGTGCACTGACCGCCGGTCTGCTGGCATCCTTTATTAAGAAAAACAATGGATATCCGCGAATCTCTTTAACCGTACCTTCCATTGTAATTATGGTTCCGGGACTATATCTTTACCGCGCCTTCTATAACTTTGGCATTATGTCCTTAACGGAAGCGGTTTCCTGGTTCTCCATTGCCATAATGATTATTATCGCCCTGCCGCTGGGACTTATTTTTGCAAGAATACTTACCGACCGGACTTTCCGGTACTGCACCTGATAAATTTTATACGCTTAAAATTATTTATTTTATACATGATTACAGAAAGGAAGAATCGATATGCTTACAGCCGTAACAGGAATTAACTGGGGAGACGAAGGAAAAGGACGTGTCATTGATCTGCTTGCAGAACATGCAGATGTCGTTGTCCGTTATCAGGGTGGCAACAATGCCGGTCATACCGTTGTAACCAAACAGGAAAAATTTGTCTTAAATCTTCTGCCGTCCGGCATTCTGCATCCCAATGTGGTATGCGTACTGGGGGATGGAATGGTCATTGATTTAGAGCACCTCACCCATGAAATTGAAGATATCGAAAGCCGCGGTATTTCTATTACTCCGGAACATTTAAAACTTTCCAAACGTGCCACCATCTCCATGCCATGGCACAGGATTCAGGATGAACTGGAAGAAACACGTCTTGAGAAATCCGGTGCTGCCTTCGGCTCCACCCGCCGCGGCATTGCTTACGCATACAGCGATAAATACCGGAAGAAAACACTGCGTCTTGGTGATTTGCTTCATTTAAAAGAAGAAAATGTCCAGGTTCGGATAAAAACCATGTTGGAATCCAAAAATCTGGAACTGGCAGGCAGTTATCATCAGGAGCCGATGTCTTATCCGGCATTGCTGTCCTGGTGTGAAAAACAGGCTTCCCTTTTTTCACCTTATATCTGCGATACCGGAAGCTTCTTGGAAAATGCTCTTGCCAGCCATAAAAAGGTGGTTTTGGAAGCCCAGCTTGGAGCCATGCGTGATATCGATTATGGTATTTTCCCTTACACTTCAAGTTCCTCCACCATTTCCGCCTATGGTCCGATTGGAGCCGGTATCCCGGGTGAATCCCTAGACCATGTTGTGGGTGTCCTAAAAGCATATTCCACCTGTGTGGGAGCCGGACCTTTCGTAGCAGAAAGAGCCATGTCCGAAGACTGGTGCAACATCCTTCGTAAATTTGGAAATGAATACGGTGCTGCCACCGGCCGTCCACGTAGAGTCGGACCTTTTGATGCCGTTGCCAGCCGTTATGGATTGAAATGCCAGCATGCAGATAAAATTGCCTTAACGAAGCTTGATGTTTTAAGCTCCCTGACAGAAATCCCTGTCATTACTGCTTATGAAAGAAATCATAAGACCACAACCGTCTTCGACCCTACCGAAAATATCGATAGCTTCTCTCCGGTTGTAACAATGCTTCCGGGCTGGAAACAGGATATTTCTGCCTGCCGCAAATATGAAGATTTACCGGAAAATGCCAGATTATACATCGAAACATTAGAACGCCTTTTAGACTGCGATATCCAGTTTATTTCCACTGGTGCAGAACGAAATGAATACATGATAAAGGGGGAATGGCTTTGAGACACCTAATCAGTCCACTGGACCTTACGGAAGAAGAAACAACCCGTATTCTGGATCTTGCAGACCGGATTGGTACCCACAAAGAGGCTTATGCCCACCTTGCAGAAGGGAAACAGCTTGCTACACTCTTTTATGAGCCAAGCACCAGAACCCGACTGTCCTTTGAATCCGCCATGTTAAGTCTTGGTGGTCAGACACTGGGATTTGCCGGTGCGGAACAGTCCAGTGCTACCAAAGGAGAAACCGTTGCCGATACCGTCCGGGTAGTAAGCTGCTACGCAGATATTATTGCCATGCGTCATCCAAAAGAAGGAGCACCGCTCTGCGCCTCTATGTATGCAACCATTCCGGTCATTAATGCCGGTGACGGCGGACACTATCACCCAACCCAGACCCTGATTGACTTATTAACCATACGCCAGCGCAAGGGACGGCTTGACCACCTGACGGTGGGCTTCTGTGGTGATTTAAAATTCGGAAGAACCGTTCATTCCCTGGTAAACAGTCTGGTACGCTATCCGGGTAACGAATTCTATTTCATTTCTCCGGAAGAACTCCGCATTCCGGACTATATGATTGAAAGAACCTTAAAGCCTTCCCACAGCACCTATCGGGAAGTCTCTGACTTAGAGGAAACACTTCCAAAGCTGGATGTTCTCTATATGACCCGTGTCCAAAAAGAGCGTTTCTTCAACGAGGAAGACTATATCCGGTTAAAAGATACCTACATTTTAAATAAAGAAAAATTAGAACTGGCTCCTTCCGATATGCCGGTTTTACATCCGCTTCCACGAGTCGATGAAATCTCTGTTGATGTGGATTCCGACCCGCGCGCCGCTTATTTCCAACAGGTACAGAACGGAAAATATGTCCGTATGGCACTGATTTTAGCCCTGTTAGAAATCACGGACCCGCTAACCGGAGAAAAGGTTCTCTAATGTTCCAGTAACTTAATCCGTTTTCTCTATTTTCATTCCGAAACATTTTAAATCTACTTTTCCGTCCACTACTTCTATACCGTCTGCCATCAGGCGGCGTGCCTGTTCATTCTCGCCGCCAAAGGCAAAGGATCCGGAAAGCTCTCCTTTTGCATTTACCACCCGGTAACAGGGTATGTTTTCCGGGTCTTTATTCTTATGCAGGGCATTTCCCACAGCTCTTGACATCCGCTTGTTTCCGGCAAGCTCCGCCACCTGTCCATAGGTTGCCACCTGTCCTCTCGGAATTTTCTTTACTGCTTCATAAATCCGTCTGGTAGGGCTGTCCGTTACTAAATCATAGCTTTCTGCTATCATGCGGCAGATATCTTTATCCGGGATTGTGCCATCCACGATTATGGTATTCCAGTGTTCCTTATTCTGATGATACCCCGGAATGACCGCAGGATAGGCACTCCGCCAGAAATCTCTCCACTGAGGGTCTGCTTTTACGTTCAGATTGAGAAATCCATCCCGCATATAAGTCCAGAGAAATACCTTTTTGCTTTCCCTTACGCGCACCAGCTGCCAGTTCCGGTCATGAAATGGTGCCTCCTGATAGGTGTCCGGGAAAGACAGTCCGTATGCTAATATTTCTTCTCTTGTTTTCATGCTCCACTCTATGCTTTTGTCCATATGCAATCCTTTGTAATCTCTGCCAGACTGTGTACGCCACACATTTTCATGGTATCTTCTAATTCGGTTCCTATCCTGGCAACATAAGACGCTACGCCTTCCCTGCCGCCGCCGTAAACCGCTGTCACAAACGGTCTTGCGATAATTACCGCATCTGCACCTAAGGCAATTGCCTTAAATACATCCGTTCCACAGCGGATTCCACCGTCTACAAGAATTTTCATGGAGCCTTTCACTGCATCCGCAATCCCACCTAAGACTTCTGCTGTTGCCGGGCACTGGTCTAATACCCTGCCACCGTGGTTCGATACCACGATTCCGGCAGCCCCGGCTTCTTTTGCCTTTAAAGCTCCTTTTACCGTCATAATTCCTTTTACAATAAACGGAACTCCGGCAAACTCTGCCACTTCCCGCAGTTCTTCCACGGTCTTGCTGCCTGCCGGCGGCTCCAAATTCTTAAGAAACGGCAAGCCTGCTGCATCTACATCCATGGCTACCGCAAAGGCTTTCGCTTCGTGCACCAGTGCCATTTTTTCTTTGATGATTTCAAGATTCCATGGCTTTACCGTTGGGATTCCAAGTCCCTGTTCTTTGGCAATTGCCTTTGTAGCTGCCACCATGACATTACTGTCTGTACCATCCCCGGTAAAAGCTGCAATGCCGCATTCCGCACAGGACGATACCAGAATATCATTATAGGAAATGTCATTGAGACAGTCTCCGTAATGCAGATTCACCGCTCCTACCGGGCCTGCAAAGAACGGATATTTAAACTCTTTTCCAAATAATTTCAGCGAAGTATCCACCGGAGCATTTTCTGCAATAGTGTCCATCTGCACACGAATCTCTTTCCATTTATCATAATTACGCATGGCAGTATCGCCAATTCCCTTTGCACCGGGTCCCGGCATCTGATTCCGGCAGGCGCGTCCGTTGCATTCTACACATGCCTTACAATAATTTCCAATCCTCCCTCTTGCCTGTTCGATACATTTTGCATAATTCATTTTTCTTTCCTTCTTTCCACTCTTTTTCTTCTCTGACGTTTCCTTATCCACATATCTATCTGCTGCCAAGCACAATCTGTATCAGATTCTTATCCAGCATTATGGTACGGTTCCACGGATTTAAAATGACTCCTTCGATTCCCTCTGCCTGCAATGCTCCTTGAAAAAGCTTTTCTATATCCGCTAAGAATGTGGATTTCACACTTCCGCCGCCTTTTAATTCTTCTTCAAAGCTGCTGAAGGCTGCCCACCAGGTCTTACCATCTGTCTCAATCGCCTGTAGCAGCATCTGGCTTCCACCCTTCGGTGGTTCCACTGCCACAATCACCTGACCGCCTTCCTGCATCCGCCGGCGGATTACCGTCAGTGTATGGGCTAACTGCTCCGGTGTTACCTCCTGCTGCAAGCCGGCAATTGCCTGTTCGATTTTTTCATTTCCTATCAGTCCCTCATCTATCTTTTCCTTTGCCATATGTGGATTCCTTTCTGTGGGGGGTATTTTTTTATCTCATTTTTTACTGCTTAGCACATTTCCAGCAGTGCCCTCTCGAAAATCAAAGATTTTCTCGATGTACGTGCTTCGCACTATCAGTCAGGGAAAAGGCAGCAGGTTATTTGCAAGCCAAACCTGCTGCCTTTTCCCTGACCGGCACTGCTCATTATAACACACTTTTGCTGGAAATAGTGGCATCTTAAAGCTATCTGTATTATAATAGCATGGTATTTCATTTTAGGATTAGGAGATTAGACAACATGACACCAGCTAAAACCAGAAGTTCCAACATTGAATTATTGCGTATTCTGGCTATGTTTATGATTATTATTTTTCATATTTCTGACCACTGCGTGAAGGTACAGTTAACAGACACTGCTTCCATGCTGCGTATGAATAACGGACTGTTCTGTGAACCTGTTTTTTATAAGAAGCTCCTGCTTCTTTCCACCTTTGCTCCAATGGGAAAAATCGGAAATGTTATTTTCATTACGATTTCCGGATACTTTATGGTTTCAAAGGGAAACGGAATTAATCTTGCCAAAATTTCCAAGAAATTGCTGTTACAGCTTGGTTTTGCCGCAGTTTCCCTGACACTGGTATCTTCCTTCTGGTACCGCATGACTGACAGTGTCTTTTTAAAACTGGTCAACATCAATAAATTTAACAGTATGTCCTGGTTTGTGGGCTACTATTTCTTCATTATAGTAATCGCTTACCTCTTTTTAAACAAGTTTCTGGCAAAACTGGACAAGCAGAAATATTTTACCTTTCTGATTGTATTATTTGCATTTATCCAGTTCCGCTGGACCGGAAGTATGGCAAATTCCCTGGCTAACGGACTCCGGACACTGCTGACCGGTATTTTCTTATATGCCTTGGGCGGTTTTATCCACCTTTACAATCCATTTGGGAAAATCAGAACTTATTGCCTCTATCTGATTATTGCAGTTTCCTTCCTGTTTATTTACATTTCTGCTTATAATGTAACACAGACCAATATTCAGACTTACTTTTTAAATGAAAGCAAAGACATTTTTATCCAGAAGATTCCTTCCTTTTCAGACTATAGCATTATTCCGATTCTTGTGGGACTTTCTCTGTTTGAAATCTTCCGGCGCATCCATATTCCATGCAGCCGCATGATTAATTTTGTGGGAGCTTCCACTTTTATGGTTTATCTTTTACATGATAATGCTTTTGCTTACAGTCTCTGGAATACACAGGACTGGATTACCCTGCTCTATGAGCATCCATATATTTACCTGTTTAAGCATCTGCGCTGGGCAGCTGCCACTTTCCTCATCGGCATCCTTTTCTATATTATTTACCTGTGTCTCGGAAAAGCCCTCAGTAAATGCAGATGGTTAGTGATGAAAGAATAATCTTCCTTATATCTGTTGCACAATTCTTCCTCTTATGTCATGATAGAATTGGTTTAAAAAAATACACGGGAGAAAAAAGAAAATGGAAGAATTTAAAAAGGATTTATTGAAAGTCTGTGGGAAAAACATCGCTGCACTGATTATTTTCTTTGTATTAGGTGGCGTTTTCCTTGCCTTCGGTCTTCTGATGTGGATTACTGCTTATGATCCGTTTGACGCACAGACCGATGGTTACGCAACAATGGAAGTTACTTATGTAATGGGGCCATTTGCGGAGCTTACTTCTGATGGAAAAGATCACACAGAATTCTATATTGCAGAGGATTCTGAAGGTTACTGGAGTATCATTGCTACCAAGGGAGAAACTTCCCTTCCGGTCTATGGTGTAGACGTAGATGACACTGTTCTCGACAGCTTACCTGCTCACACGATCCGGGGAAAAAGCACCAGCATGCCTCCTCAGGCAGCTCATTATCTGGTGGATTATCTTTCTGATACCGGACTGGACATTACTACTTACAACTATGACGAGTACTTTGGTGACCATTATCTGGATACCACACACACAGCCGTTGAAAACAGCATTGTACTCTATGTGATTGCTGCCGTATTTACAGTTCTTGGTATTATTATTTTTTCAGCAGGCGGCAACAAGAAAAAAGCCGTTAAGAAAAAGATTGCTCTCTTAGAACAGAATGGCGGTCTGCAGCGGATTTACTCTGATTTTGCCAACAGCCCACGCATTTTTTCACCAAAGCTTGGCGTTGCTGTTTCCAATCATTTCATATTGGATTACAACAATACAAAGGAAGGCTTCTATGTCACTCCTTTAGATGATATTACGAATGTTTTCAAATGTAACATGTTAAATGGTGACCCGACAACAACCAGCTATATTGCACTGGAAACTGCAGATGGTAAACGTACTCTGGTTGCCGCTCACAGTGGAAAAAGCAAAGATTTTGATCAGGTTCTTAATCAGTTAAAAGCAAATATTCATCAGGGAGGTGTTATGACATGGTAATTATCTACGGTACAAGAACAGTTTTTAAACGGGAAGGCCCGGTTGGCACTTCTGTCTGCCCAAACTGCCGGCATAATGTCATGCATACCCTTTGCAGACAGTTAAATCAGGCAACCCTTTTCTATATTCCGATTTTCAGCCACCAGAAACAGCGTGGCATTATGTGCGAAAGCTGCGGTATGATTACACCGGTCAGTGCACAGGAATACCGGGAACGGAAACAGGCTGCAAAGATGTATTATTAAACAATGTCTTATCGATATAACGTCAGCTCTTGCGGATATCTGGCAACACAAAACCGCCACATACACAGGCAATACGCACATCTGATGATGGCTTTGTCTTATGTATGTGGCGGTATTTTAATACTTACTTCTTCTTAGAATACTACGACTAAAAGCATTTTAAACTGCTCTTTTCCATATACGGCATGTGGATGTCCTGCCGGCATTACGATGGACTGTCCTTCCGTCAGTTGGAATTTCTCACCATCAATGGTTACTTCTCCAACTCCATCCAGACAGGTTACAAAGGCATCTCCGCCGGAAGCGTGTGTGCTGATTTTCTCGCCCTTTGCAAAGGAAAATAAGGTTACGCTTACTGCATCATTCTGTGCCAGTGTCTTACTTACAATCTGTCCATCCTGATATGCTACTTCTTCTTTTAAATTTAAAACTTCTTTCTTGGAAATATTTTTTAATAAATCTGCCATTTTTGTGCTCCTTATCTTTTCTTTATCTGATTTGTATAAACCTTTTCGGTGGGTTTATCCATATTATAGCAGATAACGGAGTGACTGACTGTTGGATTTCCAACATCTATGCAAAGAATTTATTTCAATAGGAAATCTCTTATTTTTTATAGTACATTCTTGCCTCATACGGACGAAGCACGGAAGAATCCTCTGTCTCTTTATAGTTGGAAATGAGAAGCTCCATATCCTTTGTCTCTTCCGTCAAAGGCATTTTCACAGTATTGCCGTAGAAATTGCAGACAACAAGCAGTGTCTCATCCGCATTTTTACGCTCATATGCGAAAATATTTTCATCCTCGGCTAACAGTAATTTGAAGCTGCCGTCCACCAAAACAGGATACTCTTTTCTAAAGCTTACCAGCTTCCGGTAGCAGTTGAAAATGGAATCCGGGTCATCTACCTGGCTCTTGGCATTGATGGTTTTATAGTTGTCATTTACTTTTATCCAAGGTGTGCCTGTTGTAAATCCGGCATTTTCTGTATCATCCCACTGCATTGGCGTTCTGGCATTATCGCGTCCCTTGGCATAAATGGAATTCATAACATCTTCCTTATCATAGCCTGCTGCGATACGCTCCTTGTATACATTCTGAATTTCAACATCCCGATAATCCTCGATATTATAGCGGACATTTGTCATACCCAGCTCTTCGCCCTCAAAAATGTATGGAGTTCCCTGCATTCCATGTAATAAAATTGCCAGCATTTTTGCAGACTCTACCCGGTACTCCTTATCATTGCCCCAACGGGATACGATACGCGGCAAATCATGGTTGTTCCAGAAAAGGCTGTTCCAGCCACAGTTATAAAGCTCTGTCTGCCAGCGGTTCATAATCTGTTTTAATTTCAAGAATGGCAGCGGTGCCAGATCCCATTTATCCTTGCCTTCCTGCTGATCCAGCCCGATGTGTTCAAACTGGAATACCATGGAAAATTCGCTTCCATCCGGATTACTGTAAAGCTTTGCCCGCTCCGGGTCTGCACCCCAGGCTTCTCCTACAGTAATCAAATCTCCCTTCTGGAAAGTTTCTTTGCTCATTTCACGGAAATATTCATGAAGTCTTGGGCCGTTGATGGTAATTTTCTTATCCGGCTCTTTTGCAATCTGGTCGATTACGTCCAGTCGGAAGCCGCCAACTCCTTTTTCCATCCACCATAAAATCATGTCATATATTTCTTTTCGCACCTGCGGATTTTCCCAGTTCAAATCCGGCTGTTCCGGCAAAAACTGATGGAAATAATACTGCTTTATTTCCGGTACCCATTCCCATGCACTTCCACCGAAAACGGCTTTCATATCGTTTGGCTCTACGCCTTCTTCCCCGTCTCTCCACACATAGTAATCATGATATGGGTTGTCCTTACTCTTCTTTGCTTCCTCAAACCATCTGTGTTTATTGGAGGTATGATTTAAAACCAGATCCATAATGATGCGGATGTTGTATTTCTTTGCTTCTTTAATTAAAGCTTCCATATCTTCCACACTGCCGAACATCGGGTCAATATCCTGATAATCGGAAATGTCATAGCCATTGTCCGCCTGCGGGGATTTGCAGACCGGTGATAACCAGATTGCATCAATACCAAGCTTTCCAAGGTACTCCAGCCGCTCCATAATTCCTCTTAAATCACCGACTCCGTCTCCATTACTGTCCTGAAAACTTTTTGGGTAAATCTGATATACTACTGCACTTTGCCACCATTTTTTTTCTGTTACGTTATTACTCATTTTGTCCTCCTAAACTTTCTTTACTTATTTTATCTGCTTGCTGCTTCCCTAATGCAAACAGCTCCAAACACCAATGAGAAAACAACCCTGTGCGATTGCATTTCAGCCATTGTTTATGCATTATAAATACTCTTCTAAAATTTCCGTATTCATTACTTCAAATTTATTTTCTTTCCATTGCATTTTTATCTTAACTGCTGCAGTCTGTCTGTCTAAAAACGCTTCATATAAAAATATATCATCTCCATCCACTGCTATTTTCCATGCTTTTGAAGAACTCAATATCCTTTCTCCAACTTTTAAGTCTTTATAACAACTATCAAATTCTTCTCTTTGATTTTCAGGTAGAACATATTCCTCTTCCAATCCCAATTCAGGACAGGTAACAAGAATTGTATTTTCCTGCTCCGCCTTTTCAATATAAATATCATATCCTGCAGAATATCGCATTCTGGTTTGCTTTCCCGGCAGATTCATTCTTGTGTACTCACTGCCATCTTTTCTCCAGATTGCAATTTCACTTCCACTCTGTATCCATGTATTTCCTGTATGCTCTCCACAAAAGACAATCTCATTTTTCCCGTCTCCGGTAATATCCGCTCCCCATACTTCAAGACCGAGAAATGTATCATCAAATGCTCCCAGTTCAAGGCGGTCACCATTTCCAAAGCAAATCGTGTATACTTTCTTATTATCATTTCTGAAATACTGGAAAATACGATCTGTTTTTCCATCTCCATCATAATCCTGATTTTTATAGTTTTCCTCAAATAATTTTACATTATCAAGATACCCCTCATACTCAGAAAGTGCTTCATCATAGGCGATATTTATTTTTTCATCTTTTGTATTGGCAATTTTTCTGTCAATTACCGAGTTATACTCTGTACTTATTTCATTCTTCTCAGAATCATCCAATTCATCATCATAAGGAAACTTATCATTTTTACACGCAGTCAACATGATACACATCACTAAGAATATACCAATATTTTTCTTCATAGCAACCCCAATTTTTCAAATGCATCATACAATCCATTCTTATCCACATCCCCGGTGACATAATCTGCCATAGCCTTTATCTCGTCTCCACCGCTTCCCATGGCAACACCATAGCCACAGTATTCCAACATAGGAATATCCACTTTGGCATCCCCAAAAGCTATGGTGTCTGCCACATCTGCATGAAGATATTCTAACAGATGCGCAATGGCATTTCCTTTGGTGATATTTTTTACGCCCAAATCTCCAAATAATGCAATTTCGCCGGCTCCGCCCCATGTTCCAGCCTGCAAATCCGGGAATTCCACCACGGCATCTTTATAATCCTGATACTGATTTAAGATAAAGCTTACTTTATTTACATCGTCCCGGTACAGTTCTCCATCAAAAATCATTTCCGGAAATGCATCCCGTACCTTTATTTTATCTGCGCCCTCTTTGCCTTTCCGCCTGGAATATTCCTGAATCACAGGTTCTCCATCCTCTTCAAATCCGGCACTTGCAAACAGTCCTGCATTACTTTCCAGATAAAATTCCAGTCCGCGCTCCTTTAACCAGTCCACAATATGGCGGCACTGCTCCGGCGTAATCATCTGGTGCATAACCACATGTCCATGATCTTCCACATAACTTCCGTTTCCGCCTATCATTCCATCCAGTCCGATTTCCCAGATATTCTCATAGACTTCTGCTTTACTTCTTCCTGTGCAGATATACACTCTGTGTCCGTTTTCTCTTGCCTTCCGCACCGCAAGAACTGCTGATTCCGGCAAATGATTTTCATAATCCACTAAGGTTCCGTCAACATCCAGAAAAATGATTTTTCCCATACTGCCCGTCCTCCTACTCCTTTTCTTCTATCCTACCTGCATTTTTTGAAGAAATCAACATTTTCTTCTAATGTATTTAAATCGATTGGTCGATAAAGTTATTACATGGATGGCATTTTATTTCAAGGGATTGATTGAGATAGAGTGTCTTTATTTTTTCTGATGATTGCAAAAATGTATGGATTGTAAATTTATCAGGATATTCAAAGTGTATCTGGGTTTTGACATAAAATACCGCAGCTCTAAGATACATGTTTTTCTTTTGTTTATTAAACCGGTCTTTCCAATGTTTGACAAATCACAGGACTGTTCGTCGAAGTGCGGATGCATCTTAAAGGCTGTTAGGGGCACTTGGAATTTCGTCTGGCAACAGGCAACGCCGGCACAGGGAAGTGCCGGCGAGGCGCATATGAACACGGATGTGAATTTGCGCCGATTGCCAGACAAAAGATTATCCTGCCGAAATTCTTAGTGCCCCTTGCAGGCTTTATCCGCATCCGTACCCGACGGACAGTACTGCGATTGTGTCAAAGCAACGGAAAGACAGCCTGACAGCAAGAAAAACATGTACCTAAGAACTGCTGGCATTTTACACCAGATAAACCCAGAATGCACTTTGAATCCCTGAAATCTTTACAAGTTACAAATATGCTTTTGCAATCACCAGACAACAACTTCTGAAAGGAGCTCTTATGGCAATTAACTCAATATGGAACAACAACTCCCCAATGGACTACCTCGGTTTTCTGTCCACTGACCCGGATAACAATACTGAGGATAACGAATGGCTGACTCATTTTCAACAGCTTGTGCAGGAAAAGCTTTCTGAAATGAATGAGGATGAGGATTCTACAGCTATGGTAAATCCGGCTGAAGAAATTGCAAAATGGAAAGAAAATATTTATAACAAAATGAAAAATGGTGAAACCGAAGAGAGCTTTCAAATCGGTGGTCAGTCTTTCAGCATGAAGGAATGGGACAAGCTGTTAGACTCCTTTGATAAAGCGGAAGAAGCTTTACAGGAAGCTATTGAAGAGGACGAAGAAGTTAAGGATAAGGAAATGGCAGAGACAGCAAAGAAAAGCATTGTAAATAATACACCATCCCAGCCTCTTATCGATATGCTTTTATCCGATACCCTTAAGGTTACGTTTCCGAAAGATGCCACAAATGAATCTGATGAAGATGCGGAAGATGTATTTTATATGGTTGCCATGGATGAAAAAGGTATCCGCTGCATCAAAAATGGGTCTGATACTTACGAATGGAAAATTGAATTTGAAGACGATTCCCAGTATGAGGCTGCCTGTGATTTCTTAGGCTGGGCTTCTCCACGAATGGACAAGCTTTTATTTGCAGCCCATGACAATTTCTGGATGGATTATCTGAACGGTGACCTTGATGTAGATGCTTTTAAAGACTTCTTAGAGGGCACTAATAACGGCATTCCAAACTATGGCATTGGTGATGAGGAAAATATGTACATTGACGAGACGAAACTTCAGTGGACAAAATATATGAACCCTCTGGGTGCCCACTTTGGTACTCCGGAAGAATTATTTCCGATTCCGGAATTATAGATTAAATACAATAAAACAGGCACTTTTTTCTATCAAAACGGGCATGTCCAAAGAAAAATGAAATTGGTAAAATAAAATCGTAAACCTTGATTTTGTCGGTTTGAATCTTACTAAAAATCATTAAAGGGAAAGGACGAATTATGGGAAAAAGAAAAAAGTTACTAGGTTTGGTTTTGGTAGTCTGTATGTTGTTTACACTGACACCGATAACTTCCCGGGCAGATGTTACAACAGAGAAATGGACAGATTTTACAGCAGCTGACTTTGCTGGCGGCAGCGGTACAAAGGATGATCCATATCAGATTGCTACGGCAGGACAGCTTGCAAAGCTGGCATCAGAAGTAAATTCTGGAGTACCTGAGCAAACACATTCGGGGGAATATTTTAAGTTGACCGCTCCAATTGATTTGAGCGGAAAGAGATGGATTCCTATCGGTTATGGAAATGCAAGTTCCAGAGCTTTTTCAGGATATTTCGATGGAAATAATCAGGTCATTACAGGCTTATATGTGGATGAACGGGGAAATAACGTCTGTGCCGGCTTGTTTGGTGTCGTAGTAGCTGTATCTGATGAAACAGTACTGAAAAATTTCTGTATTGAAAATGCTACCATCTATGCCGGAAATTCCACGGATGCAAGTGCCAGTCCGGATATTTACGGTGCCGGAGTGCTGGTAGGTTCGCTTACAACGATGGGTGGTTCCAGAGCTACCTTTGTTGGAGTAGAAAACTGTCAGGGAACCGGACAGGTAGACTCCAAGATGTATGCCGGAGGGCTGATTGGTGATGCAAGCCGTGCCCATGTTTCGGATTGTTCCGCGGATGTTACTGTGACAGGAAGGTGTATCAGTGGTGGATTCATCGGAAATGTTTTCCAGGGCTCCTACAAAAACTGTACCGCCAAAGGCAGCGTATCCGGAGGATGGTCAACCGGCGGGTTTGCCGGATGTGTATTTGAGTCCGACGCCAGTGTGGAAATAGAGCATTGTGCATCTTATGGCAATGTTGAGGCAAATAACTGGAATACCGGTGGTTTTGTCGGATATCTGGAAAAAGGAAAGATTCGTAACAGTGTTTCCTATGGTAATGCAAAGAGTACGGTGGCAGGCTGGGAGCCGAAAACCGGTGGCTTTTCCGGTACAAATACCAAAGGAAATATTCAGAACTGTAATGCTGCAGGTACTGTAACAGGTTCTCATCCAACAATTGCACCGGGTGGATTCATTGGATATGATAATAATGGCACCACTGCTGGCTGCGCTTTTGATAAAAAGAAGAACCCTTCACTCAATGCTGTAGGTGCGGATAGTGGAACACCTGGTTCCAACCAGATTAAGGCAGCAGACACAACCTCCCTGCTCTCAAATATCTGCGGCAGTTATCTTGGCGGACATACACTGTCTAAGGTTGACAGAAAAGAAGCAACTCATCTGACAGAGGGAAATATACAATATTGGGTCTGTGCAAATTGCGGTGGTTATTTCAGTGATGCAAGTGGAGCAAATATGATTACTTCTTTGGATGTTGTAATCGCAAAATCAGCAGAGCATACAGCAGACCGTACCGGATGGCATTCCGATGCGGATAATCATTGGAATACCTGTGAATGTGGTGAAAAAATAAATCAATCCGGACATAGCTTTACCTGGGTAATCGACAAGGAAGCTACGTCTACGGAAAAAGGTTCTAAGCATGAGCAGTGTACAGTTTGTAATTATGCTAAAACTGCAGTCGAAATCCCGCCGGTAAAAACCGGAACTGAAGAAACCAAAACTTCTTATAAAATTATAGAAGGATCTGAAAGCAGCTATGTTCTGCAGAGTGGCAACAGCCTTACCATCCGGGTGGATGCAGAGTTCTCTAAATTTGCCGGAATCAAAGTAGATGGTGTTCAGATTGGAAAAGATAATTATGATGTGAAGTCCGGTTCAACCATTGTTACTTTGAAATCCTCTTACCTGAATACACTGACTGCCGGAACACATAACCTGGAAATGTTGTGGACAGATGGTTCTGCAAGTACTACGTTTACCATCCAGGCAAGCGTAAACCAGAATCCAGACAATAAAAATCAGGAAACGGCTACAGCCTCAAATACCCAGCCTGCAACTCAAACTAATACAAAGCAGACTACGGATAAGTCTCCGAAAACAGGGGATTATAATAATCCTTTGGTATGGGCGGCATGGCTGATTGTTTCAGAAATTATTATTGCTGGTACCGTTTATTATCGTAAAAAGAAACATTTGTAAATAAATATTACCCCATAAAAATGCTCTCTATGTAACAAACTGTATCATTTTACAGGAAACGTTATATACAGAGCATCTTTCATTCCGTCAAAAATGCTCCAATATAGAACCATTGTATTACCAGAAAATGATGGTCATGTTATCAAAAAAGGAGTACCGGGATTGTAGTGTTCATGATTGTGGTGTCAGGAAGAAAAGATGTGCTATATGCCCCACTTGTGATATACTTAAATATATCTGGAATCATTAAAGCAATCAAAAATTGGGATAGGAAAATTTTTCATTGAAAGGAACGGGGATACGATGATATTATCGGACAGAGCCGTACTTCCTTTAACCGGAAGCACATTTGAGCCAGGAAACGCTGAAAAAGTAATTAAAGAAATGGAAGATAAAGAATCAGCACAGATTGCATTAGCAGAATATTATTACTTTTCTGCCAATGCAGAACTGTGTGCAGAGACTGTGAAACCATATTTGTCACAAGAAGATATCATGCTTCGTTTATCTGCAGATATGCTCTATACCTTTGCCAATCTGACAATTGGAGATTCCAAAGCGGCACAACAGGCCAGAGATTGTTTGCAATCAGCCTTCTGGCACATGAAACTTATTTAAGGCAGGAATATGCCCGGGCAAAGGGGCTTGTCCAGGGAGCTTTTTTGATGGCAGATACGACATATCCCATCCCCATAATATATCTGAAGTGTGTACAGGCAATGTGTCAGATTAATCTGAAAGAACAAAAAGAAGCCATACACTCAGTAAATTCTGCATGGGAAATGGCCAGACCGGATAGATTTTGGGAGCCATTTATTGAGTATCATGGGCTGTTACAGGGATTATTGGAGGTCTGTGTCCGAAAAAAAGAACCAGAGATTTATAAGCAGTTGGCAGGCGGGATAATCTCATTTAGTCGTAGCTGGATGAAAATCCACAATCCTAAGATGCAAAAAACAGTGACGGATCTCCTGTCTCCATTGGAGTTTTCCATTGCAATGCTGGCATGCCGGAACTGGACCAATCAGGAAATTGCAGAGTATTTTGGATTTTCAGTGAACACAGTTAAGCATTATGTAGCAGGAATTCTGGAAAAGCTAGGTATCGATAAACGGGATAAAATAAAAAATTTTGTAAATCAATGATATACGAAGGAGAAGGTTTATGATTGTAAAAAGATATGTGAAAAAGAGTACCATCTACATTATTGCTGCCGTTATGGCGGTCTTAACTGCAGGAGCCATGTATCTTGGAGTGGTTCATCGTTTTACTTATGGGGCAAAGTATAAGAACTACACCACCTGGTCTGCACAGGTTCTCTCTCTGAAGGAATACAAACATGAGGACAGCAATGATAATGTTTATTACCACTACTCGGCTTTTTTAACCTATAACGTGAACGGAACGGTTTATACTCCGGTTACCGATGAGGTCTTTACGGAAGAGGATGTTCCGATGGAAGGCGAAAAGATTCCGATTTTCTACAATAACAGTGACCCTGATAATTATGTGCTTGTCAAATATGACTGGTTGACGAAGTCCTATATTCCTCTCAGTGACAAAGGCGATGTCTGGCTTTTTACCGCATTTCTTCTGCTGGGATTTGTTCTGCTTCTGATTCCGATGAATCTGGAAAATGACCAGGTGCAGGGCGTCATGATTGGAAGCGGACTTCTGCTCTTTGGTCTTGATGGTATCGTAATGGGTACTATTATGCATAAATTTCAAATGTTCTTCCTGGCTATCTTTGGTATCTTCGGCGGCATTATCCTGTTCCGCTACCTCTTTATTCCAAAGGAGAAACGCCAGAAAGCCGATGCGGTATCTGCATCCCTGCGGCTGTTCAAGGTTGTTGATATTTATGTAAATCCACAGACCGGTGTGAAAACTGTGGTATTTTCCATGCCGGAAAATAACGGTGCGACCTATGAACTGTTTTCCCTTGACGATATTTATAATCAGTATAACTACGGGGATATGTACCAGATTGACAAGACGGTTCTCTTAGGATTTGGTCTGGGACGACAGATTAACGGCTCTTATACCATTGATATTAATGGTCTGAACCCTTCCCATATACAGCCTTTGAACCCTATTCTTAAGAAAATGTTTTCACGGGTATAAAAACTGCGAGGGACACGTAAATCGTGTCCCTCATTTTTTGTTTATTTCTGGTTTGCCGGTTCCATATTGACAGCTTTTCCTTTTATCTTCGCATGCTTCATGGCATTTAAGACTTCTTTTCCATATTCTCTTGGCACTTCCACAAAGGTATATTTATCAAACATATCAATGGCTCCCACCAGTCTGCCCGGCATACCGGACTCTCCGGCGATGGCGCCAAGAATATCTCCCGGCTTAATCTTATCTTTCTTTCCAATGTTGATAAACAGTCTTACCATTCCCTCTTCTGCACCGGTATTGGCGAAGTCGTATTCTTCTTTTTCAGAAGAACTCTCCCCTGCACCCATTGCCTGATAGAGGAAGGCTGCTGCAATATCCATGGCAGTATAATCAGCTTCATTTACCTGCTTCTCAATCAGCTCTATCATATCAGAAAGATTCTCTTCCTCAATGATAGTTCCAATCTGTTCCATGATATTTTCAGCTTTTATCTGTGCCACATCATCGGTGGATGGAATCGGCTGTGCTAAAATCTTTGTCTTGCAGTAGCGCTGGATATCCTTTAATTTATAGACTTCCTTGCCTTTTACAAAAGAAAATGCCTTACCACAACGGCCTGCACGTCCGGTTCTTCCGATTCGATGTACATAATATTCATCATCCTGCGGCAGGTCATAATTAAATACCGCCTCTACATCATCTACGTCAATTCCTCTTGCTGCCACATCCGTTGCAATAAGAATATCCGTCTTTCCTTTCCTGAAATTATTCATGACCCGGTCTCTCTGGGACTGCTTCATATCTCCATGAAGTCCCTCTGCACTATAGCCTCTGCCGGATAATTCCGTTGCCAGTTCATCTACCATTTTCTTGGTATTACAGAATACCAATGAAAGCTTCGGATTATAATAATCCAAAAGTCTCGTAAGGACATCCACTTTATCCTTGCGCTTTACATCATAGTAGTACTGGTCAATGTTGGCTACGGTGAGTTCCTTTTTTACAACCTTGATATTGACTGCATCATGCTGGTATTTTCTTGTAATGTCAAGAATCGGCTTTGGCATGGTTGCAGAAAACAGTACGGTCTGATGCTCTCCCGGAATATATTCTAATACAGTTTCTATGTCCTCACGGAATCCCATATTTAACATTTCATCCGCTTCATCTAAGACGATGGTATGGACAAAATCCGGACGGATGGTTTTTCTGCGAAGATGGTCCATCAAGCGTCCCGGTGTTCCGATAATAATCTGTACGCCACCCTTTAGGGCTTTAATCTGGCGGGAAATGTCCTGTCCACCATACACTGGCAGCACTTTTACACCGTGCATATATTTTGCCAGCTTACGGATTTCGTCTGCCACCTGAATGGCAAGCTCTCTGGTGGGAGATAAAATCAAAACCTGCGTTTTCCGTAAAGACGGGTCTACTTTCTGTAAAATCGGAATTCCAAAAGCTGCTGTCTTGCCGGTTCCGGTCTGAGCCTGTCCGATAACGTCCACACCTGATAAAACCACCGGGATTGCCTGGCTCTGAATCGGTGTTGCCTCTTCAAATCCCATGTCCGCAATTCCTCTTAAAATCTGCGGATTTAAATCTAATTCATCAAATCTGATTGTATTCATTCTTTTCCTTCCTGTTGCGGGAACTTTTTCCCATCTGTCAGTAACCTGTTCTCCAGTAACTTTATAAAAAGCCACCGCGGCTAATCATAACAGACTGTTTTTTGCTTGTCAATTTACTGCAACAGATTTTTCTTCGACATAATCAGCGCATCCTTCTGCTTTCTGGTCAGCTTTTTATAGGCTGCTTCCTTCTGCATGGCCTCCTCCTTCGTCCCGGATTCCTCTAAATACCGCAGCTCCACCGGTCCTCGGTTTCTGGTATACTTTGCTCCTTTTCCACTGTTATGTGCTTCAATCCGCTTGTCGATATCAGTCGTCCAGCCGGTATAGAGGCTCCCATCCCGGCAGAGCACCATATAAGTGTAATTATGTTTCTCTTTCATGTAATCCTTCCTATGTAGACCGGGCACCGCCCAGTCTTATCTCTATATAAAGCAATCGACCAAAAAAGTATCTTACTCATATTCCATAAACTGGTAAAAAAGTATCGATTGCGAATTTTTGGCCGTTACATTTTATCTTATGCAGTTTTCTTATGTATGTTCCACTTACCGGCAGCTTCCAATACAGATTCCTCCCCGGTTTTCTTCTTTTACCTGATAGAGTAAATCATCGGCTTTCTGTAAAAAGTTCTTCATCGTTCTGTCCTCATCCGGTATATCATAACAGATTCCCTGGGAAATGGATACATAATGCTGTGCCGCTGAAAAAGCGTGCTCCATATCAAGGTCACGGATGCTGCATTTTAATTTTTCTGTAAGAATGACTACGGCTTCTCTGGAATATCCCTCATAAATTAAAATGAATTCATCCCCTCCATACCGAGCACAGAAAATACCATCCTTTTCCGCTAACTTCTGAATTTCCTTTGCTACACGGCAGATACATAAATCACCCTTCTGATGTCCATAGTTATCATTATATTGTTTAAAATAATCGATATCCAGTATTTCCACTGCCACTGGAATTTTCTCTGCTATGGCATGTTCGAATACCTTCTGCGCATGCTGTTCTAACCGATAGCGGTTCGGGATTCCGGTCAGTGCATCGGTCTGGGACTGCTCTAAGAGAATCCTGTTTTCTTTTTCCATCTTCTTTCTGCTGTGGTTCGTCTCTTCCAATGTATAACGCATATCTAAGATGCAGGTCATGATATATTTATTTTCTTTTTCCAGTATCTCGGACAATTCAAAAAACAAACCGCATGCCTGCAGATATTCACGATTCTTTTCCTGCCGCTTATAATAACGGATTTTTAAAGTCAGAATCCGCTTCTGCATATAAATAATCTTAGCTTCCCTTGCCATCTTCTCTAAAAGTTCTACTAATTTCCAGAATTCCTCTTCCTTTCTGGTATCTAACAGCATCTCACTATAAGCATAAAGATCATCAAAAATATCTAGAATCGGCACTCTGGTATCTGATACCTTCTGCACAATTGCTATATTCTGGTCACATTCTTCTTTCTTTCCCATGGCATTACAGAGTCTTGCTTCAAAGCAGGCAAAGGCAATCTGCTCTAACTCTTCCAGATGTCCACTGCACACCTCTTTTGCCCGCAGTGCATATTCCTGTGCCTGCATATACTCTTCCTGATAAAAGCAGCTGTTTCCCAGTCCTATATAGATATTCAGAAGATAACTGTAATATTCCGGTATTTCCTTATTCTTCTGCAATAAATCATATGCCTGCCCTAAATATTTTTCTGCCTGCCGGTATTCCCCAAAATTATTGTAAAGCATACCAATATTAATATTGATAATAATACCAATATCATATAATTTATATTTTTCACAATACATTCTGGCGTTCAGATAATAATCCATGGCAAAAGGAGCATTTCCACGATTCATGGACGTAATGGCAAGAATATTATAGGCTCTTGCTAATAAACCATGCTGTCTGGAATGCTCCAGGTATGGCAGGGAACAGGAAAGATTGCGAAATAGTTTATCCACATCATTCAGAAGATAATATGTCTCGCCACTGTAATAATAGGCATAGCCTAACAGTTTCTCATCATCCTGCTCTCTGGCATAATCTCTTATATTTTTACATAGCATCAATGTTTTCTCGGCATCTGTTCCCCGATTCTTCCGGACACCCTCTAACCATTCCAATACTTCGCTGCTGTAAGCATTAAAATCCATCTTTTTGCGCACCCTTTTTCGTATTTTTTAATGTCTTTTATTATATAGGTATGCGGCTTTTTTTTCAAGTATGGCTCTTTTACTCAAAGAAGCTTACCGGGTCTACCGGTTCGCCATCTTTCTGCAAGGCAAAATAAAGATTACTTCCTTCCACGGAATAATATTTCGTCGGTTCCGCAATATAACCTACCAGTTTTCCTTTGCTGACAATGTCGCCCACTTCATACGGCACTTCCTTAAGCTGCCCGTAAATAGCACTATAACCATCTCCTAAATCCATAGTCACGGTACATCCTGTGACCGCACTGTTGGAAATATCCGTTATCTTTCCTTCTGCGGCTGCGGATACCCTGTCATTTACTTCTCCGGCAATAATCACTGCCGGATTATATTTATACTGATCCAGTGTTGCAAAATACACGGTCTGATCCATGCTGTAATTTAAGACTACATTGCCCTGTAATGGCCAGTTTAATCCATCCTCTTCCGCAAAATGCAGTGTTTTTGTGGTGGCTGCTGCCGCCTTTGTCTCTGGCTCATTTTCTGCCTCAGCCGCTGCATTTGCCACATTTTCTTCTGTCTGCCCGCTGTCGGACTGTGCCTGTCCATCCGAATCCTTTGAAGCAACTGCGTTATCAGAAGGTTTTATGATGCTGTCTGCTTCTGCCAGTTTCTCCGATGCTTCTTCCTCTGCCTTTGGAAGCGTTGCCACAAAATCATCCGAAGCTCCATCTTCTTTCTTATTGCCTTTGTCTTTTCCTGCATCCTTATCTGCAACATTTTCCTGCTGCTTTTTTTCTTCCTTCTGGGAATAATTATATACTGCTGTCATTGCTCCTGCTGCCAGTACCATGACAGCCAGGGCAATCATCCATGATCTTCTTCCTTTCATTTTCTCACCATCCATATCTTATTTTTTATAAGTATGAACAGTTTTTTCATATATTATTCTTTTTTATATTTTATTCTTTTTTATATTTCATTTTTTTGTAATTTCAATTCCGGAATAATAATAGCTTAAAATCTCCTGATAAGTTTTTCCCTCTTTTGCCATCTCATTTGCTCCATATATGCTAAGTCCATAACCGTGTCCTAACCCTTTGGTCACAATACGTACCCTGCCATCGATTTCCCTGATATAAAAACAGGCGGAATTCAGGGAAAATGTCTTGCGGAATTCCTCCCCGCTGACACTACTGTTCCCAACCTGTATGGTTTTTACATATCCGCTTTCTTCCCGCTCTGTCACCACCAGCGTATTCACCCAGTCCTCCGCTGTAAGTCCTGCTTCCGGAAATGCCTGATTGCAGGTATCCACCAGTTCTCCTGCATCATAGAATTCCACCTTAAGGAAATCCTCTGATGTAATGTCCCATATGGATTCCACACTTTTGAGATAAGGAAGCTCTGTCCCTCTCGTTTTCTCTGCACTAACAGCAAAATAGGGAGCTTCGACTTCCTGCCCCTGATATGTTAAGACTTCCCCCTCGGTATCTATCAGGCAATTTTCTAATTTCTGATAATATCGATTATAATTTTCATTTCCAAATAGTTTTGTCTGCTCTGCAATACTCAGTCCCGTCTCCGGTGCTTTTCCCTGCGACATGGCATATTCATAATTGGTCCGCACAATAACTGCCTGCGCACGAATCGCTTCTTCTTCATAGGTAACCGGGATATCCCGTGCCAGAATAGACACAAGAGCAGCCATCTTCTCTTCTTCATCGGGATGACTGCTCTTATGTTGTATTTCATTGCTGTCTGTATCCAATAATATCTCATCTCCCTGGAACACCAGGGTCATAAGTATCGGTAATCCTGCAATAATCAGGCACAGACACAGTATCATTTTTATTTTTTCTTTCATATCCTGTCCACTCCTGTTCTACATATATATGTAACAGAAATGGATGTATACCAGTAAAATATTACTGTTTCATACGCTGTCCTATCTCATTGGAAAGTTCCGCAAACTGCTCTAAGGACAGTGCCTCTCCACGAATGTTCTCCGGAACTCCAAGGCTTACGATACTTTCCTGTATTACCTCTTTCGGCAAATGAATCTCCGGGGAATTATTCAGTCCGTTTGCCAGTGTCTTTCTGCGCTGGTTAAAGGATGCCCGGATAATGCGGAACATCAGTTTCTCATCTTCCACTTCTACCGGCGGCTTCTCATGCCGGGTCAGACGGATGACCGCACTGCCTACATTCGGCCTTGGCATAAAACAGTTCGGTGGTACATTTGCCACGATTTCCGGCTTCGCATAATACTGTACTGCAAGTGAAAGTGCTCCATATTCCTTGCTTCCCGGTCCCTCCTGCATACGTTCTGCCACTTCCTTCTGCACCATAATCGTAATGCTGTCAATTGGCACATGGCTTTCAAACAGTCCCATAATAATCGGTGTGGTAATATAATAAGGCAGATTCGCCACTACCTTGATTGGCTTTCCCTGGTTCTTCTCTTCTGCCAGCTTACAGATATCAAGCTTTAAAATATCTTCATTGATTACTGTTACATTGGAATAATTCTTCAGTGTGTCCGACAAAATCGGAATCAGATTCTTATCTATCTCCACCGCAACCACTTCTCTTGCCCTCTCGCAAAGATACTGTGTCATGGTTCCGATTCCCGGACCAATCTCCAATACAAAATCATCCTCCGTCACTCCGGATGCATCGATAATCTTATCCAGCACATGAGTATCTATCAAAAAATTCTGTCCGAATTTCTTCTGAAAATTAAACCGGTACTTCTGCAGTACCTCTATTGTATTCTGTGGATTTCCTAATTCCGCCATGCCTGCTCCTTTATTTAACCGCTCTTTCCTTTTTTCGAATAAACGTTCGATTTTTGTTGCCAACTGCATATTTCTGTGTTACAATCATTTTAGAACAAATGTTCTGATTTGTCCAGTCCTTTTTATGATAACAGAGGAAAATAGTTCTACGCAACTATTATTGGGGATTTTCATAAAACTTACAATGGAAGATGGATGGCTGGAAGCCTGTCTTGTCTTTTTCTTATGGAAAAGCGGCACTGTTCATCGAAGGACAGATGCCTGATAAGGGCTGCTAGGGGCACTTGGAATTTCATCTGAAAGCAGGCAACGCTGGTACAAGGATGTACCAGCGAGGCACATATGAACAGGGATGTGAATTTGTGCCGGTTGCCGGATAAAACTACATACTACAAAGAAATTCCTAGTGCCCTTTGCAGGCATTATGCGGCATCTGACGTTTGATGAACAAGGCTGCTCTTATCTGATAAATCATTAAAACAGGACAGGCTTCCACCACTACTTCCTTTGCAAGTGCTTCTATATATTTGATAGAAAAAGAAAAGGTGATTGCTTTGAATATAACAGAAAACATGTCTTTATTGGAAAAACTGACCATCCTTTCGGATGCCGCCAAATATGATGTTGCCTGTACCTCCAGCGGTGTAGACCGCAAGGGAAACGGCCATGGCATGGGTAATTCCATTGCTCCCGGAATCTGCCATACCTTCTCTGCCGATGGACGCTGTATTTCCCTGCTTAAGATTCTTTTTACCAATGAATGCATTTTCCGCTGTGCCTACTGCCAGAATAACTGCAACAATGATGTGCCAAGGGCTTCCTTTACACCGGACGAAGTCTGTACCCTTACCATGGAATTTTACCGCAGAAATTATATCGAAGGTCTTTTCCTAAGCTCCGGTATTCTCATCAGCCCGAATTATACCATGGAGCTGATTTATCAGACACTTTACCAGCTCCGTGTCCACCATCATTTCAACGGATATATTCATGTAAAAGCCATTCCCGGTGCCGACCCGGTTCTTATTGAAAAAGCAGGCTTTCTTGCCGACCGCATGAGCGTTAATCTGGAGCTTCCGACCGCAGACGGACTGAAGGCTCTTGCACCAAATAAGTCCCGCAAAACCATCTTAAAGCCCATGCGTCTGATTCAGAATGGCATTACGGAAAATCAGAATGAGCTGATGGTTTACCGTAAGACCCCGAAATTTGTACCGGCAGGCCAGAGCACCCAGATGATTATCGGTGCCACCCCGGAAAACGATTATCAGATTATGAAGGTTGCAGAAGGCTTGTACCAGAATTTCCAGTTGAAACGAGTCTTCTACTCTGCCTTTGTCAATGTAAATCACAATTCCAATCTGCCAACCCTTCCCGGTGGTCCGCCCCTTCTGCGGGAACACCGCCTGTATCAGGCAGACTGGCTGCTTCGCTTCTATGGTTTTTCTGCCGGAGAACTATTAAGCGAAGAGCGTCCGGATTTTAATATCTTCTTAGACCCGAAATGCGACTGGGCACTCCGCCACTTAGAAGCCTTTCCGGTAGAGATTAACCGGGCAGATTACAACACCTTACTACGTGTTCCGGGCATTGGTGTGAAATCTGCCAACCGTATTGTAAAAGCCCGCCGTCACAGCCGCATTGATTTTTCCGATTTAAGGAAAATCGGTGTTGTCTTAAAACGGGCGGCCTACTTTATTACCTGCTCCGGTCGTATGATGTATTCCATTCCACAAAATGAAGATTACATCTGCAGCTGTCTGATGCAGGATAAAACTCAGATTCCGAAGGAAATACGGGATTCCAGTTATAAGCAGATTTCCTTCTTTGATGAAGATGCTTTAAGTGATTTTAAACTGACCACAAACGATTTATGCGTCGGATAAACTGCTATAACCATGATTTTTCAGTAAACAGGAAAGGACTTTTTCTCATGCATATATTTCTATGTGAAGATTCCATCGATGGCATCTTTACCGGCATCTATGATGCCTGGGCCAGCAGGTACGGGCACAAAAATATAAAGCTTTGTATCAATGATACGATAACTTACGAACTCTTTTCTGAATATATTACGGTAGCACCGGATTCCGAAAAGAGCGAAAAGGTCGGACGCACCATCATTGCCCGTCTTGGCATGGAGGTCTATCAGGATATTCTTCAGGCGGTTCTTGCCCATGATGATAAGAAAAAGAATGAGCAGCCGGACAAAGCCGACTGCATTTACCGTACACTCTTATATGGATTTTCTTTACCGGATGGTCATCGGATTTTACAGTCTCTTGGCAATCCTTATATTGCAAGAGTCTTTGAGCTGAGCCGTTCCACTGGAAATGAAGCCCACCATCTACTTGGTTTTTTACGTTTTCAGGAACTGGAAAACGGAGTCCTGTTTTCTGCCATTCACCCTAAGAATCAGGTGATTTCCGTTCTGGCAGAACATTTTACTGACCGCCTTCCACAGGAACATTTTATGATTTATGACGCAACACACCAGATTGCTGCCATTCGCAAAGCCGGCAGTGGATACTTCCTTACGGATGCATCCAATTTAAATCAGGAAGTTATCACACGGCTTTCCCCTGCCGAGAAGGACTACCAGAAGCTCTGGTGCGGTTTTTTTGACAGTATTGCCATTGAAGCAAGAAAGAATCCGAAGCTGCAAAGTCAGAATATTCCAAAACGCTTCTGGAAAGACACGGTGGAACTGGCATCCGGTAAATAAATGTTTCTATTGTTTTCTGGTAAACTTTACCTGGCAGTCTCTATCCTGCAGACGTTACCCGGCAGAAGAGTACATGCAGATGAAACCATAAACTGGATAATGTCTACTTTGCGCCATATCCTGGAAAAGATCTGTGTCCTGCCGGTATAACAGAAGAAGAGCGTACCGATTATGCACTGTTTGAGCTGAATAAATTATTGAAATATGTTGTCTATCCGGAAGATGTTGCCTGCATTTATATGGAACCGGTTATGGGCGAAGGCTGCTATGTCGTTCCTTCCAAAAAATTCGTACAGAGTGTCCGCGAAATTTGTGACAAACATGGAATTCTCCTGATTTTCGACGAAATCCAGTGTGGCTACGGACGTACCGGAAAAATGTGGGCAAGCCAGAACTTTGACGTTGTTCCTGACATTATGACAGTTGGTAAAGCGATTGCTGGTGGTCTTCCAATGAGTGCCGTGATTTCCACCCCGGAAATTATGGATAAATGGCCGGTTGGTACCCATGGAACCACTTTTGGCGGAAATCCTTGTATCTCCGATGTCCGTGGTATCGGTCTTATGGTTGCCATTGAATTTTCCCATGAGGATGGCTCCCCGGCACCAGACATCTGGGCAAAAGTAAAGAAGGGCTGCTTAGAACGCCATATGCTTACCTTAAACTGTGGCGTAAATGGAAATGGTATGCGGTTTGCCACTCCATTAAATGTCAAAAAAGAAGAAATCGATGAGGGACTTTCTATTTTAGAGGCTTCCATTCAGGCATTATAATTATGGGAAACACACCTGGCGAACTACTCGCATAAATAAAAGCCTTGCATTTTATTTTGACAACGTTTAGGATGAGAATATCAGTAAATTGACAGAACAGGGGAAATGCTATGGGAACATTATTATACCAGTCCATTGCGACGATATTGAACAGTTAATTTTACATAAAGAATATAAGGATGGTGACTGTCTGCCTTCCGAGCGTGTTCTTGCAACACAATATGGAGTCAGCCGTAATGTCATCCGGGAAGCCATCAAGATTCTTACCGAGAAAAAACTGGTTACGAATGTAATCGGCAAAGGCAATTATGTTACGCTTCCAAATGAAACGAATCTTGTAGATATGGTTGAATCTGCCCTGAACACTTCCGCTTCGTGTCTTCTATATGACACTGAATAACCTGATCAGTAAATCCATTTATTATGGTGAAGGAAATACCTCTTATGGAAGAATTACTGCACAGCAGGAGCATGAACAAATTTTATTATCCCTTAAGAACCGGGATATGGATGCTTATAAAAAAGGCCATCCACTTACACTTAGAATTAATCAGGCAGCTACTCCAGTAGGAGTGCTGCCCCTTTTTATTTACTTATTGCTGATATTTTTCCAATATAAGTTTCGCCTGTTCTTCATCTATCTGCAGTTCTTCCTGCAATAATGACAGAATTTCCGTATCTTCTTTTCCTAGTTTACGGCTGAGTTTTATAATGCCTTCTTCCAGACCTTCTTTCTTACCTTCTTCCAGTCCGGCTTTTCTTCCTTCCTCTTCGCCTTGTCTTCGAATCCGCTCTTCTCTCTCAAAACTCTTCATATATGCAAAACCTACCTCTCCATCCCGCTTGACCGCTGTTACCATCCGGTGTAACTTTTTCAGATTCTCGGTGGAAGCATTCTCTATGGATGAATGCTCCATGTAATGCAGTAACTGTTTTAATTCCTCTGGTGGGTTTCCTTCCCTTCCTCTTGTATACAAAAATATTGTCTGTGCGCCATCCTCATACTTTAACTCCGGCACTTCTACACAACAGTTCTTAATGGTATACACCATACGATTCAGTCCAAAGGGGTCATAAGTTGTAATAAAAATTACGATGACATTCCGAAGACTCCCATATGTATCACCTGCATTCAGATTGCTTGCATCAATCTTCGCATGGTAAAACCGGACTCTTCGTGGCAATGATACAATTTCTTCTTTCCCATCATTCTGGTCCGGTTCTATATCAAAGATTTCTCCGTTCTCTTCATCCAGATATACATCCAGCCGAA
>OGXE01000450.1_pt1 | contig 37303 bp, 27 predicted proteins | sample 1576181 | NCBI WGS metagenome assembly OGXE01 (sample SAMEA3541478, study PRJEB24748) | human gut metagenome | biome: human gut; feature: human-associated habitat; material: faeces | place: China | collected 2012 | reverse complement strand
CCCCGCCGTCAAGGCGGGGCTTTTTTAGCCTTCCCCCGAGGGGGGAAGGTGGCGCGAAGCGCCGGATGAGGGGCGTGTTATCTCAGCCACCCGGTACCGGGTGATTCCGGCAGCTCTGCCCCTCATCAGTCACCTTCGGTGACAGCTTCCCATCAATTTACAACTTTTTCACATTCTGCGCGCAGTAACACTTCCCCCTCGTTCGTATTAGTATACAGAAGCAGGCAGCCAAAGCCGCACAATATTCTGTCGAAAACCCGGCTATATCTTGTGCGGAATTTCGCTTGTTTTATGCCCCGCCCGGGGCGTATAATGATACATCAACGAAAGGATGCAAACTGTATGCGCAACTGGTGTTCACGCCATCCGGTCTGGTTCATGGCGTTCTATGCTCTGTTTTATCTGACCTTTTTCGCGCTGCTGGAGCGCACGATCCAGTCCCCCGACCTGTGGGTCCACTGCCGGTTGGATGATCTGATCCCCTTCTGCAAATATGCCATTGTGCCGTATCTGCTGTGGTTCCCGTGGATTCCGTTCACCCTGTTTTACCTGCTGTACAAGGCCCCGCGCGGGGATTTCTGGCGGCTTTGCCTGCCGCTGTTCACCGGCATGACGATGGCGCTGCTTTTCTACGCCATCGTGCCGAACGGGCTGGCGCTGCGGCCGCGCTTTGTGCCGGGCAGCGACATTTTTTCCCAGCTTGTGCGCGCGATCTACCGCAGCGATACGCCGATGAATGTCTGCCCGTCCATCCATGTTTTCAACTCGGTCACGCTGATGCTGGCCTATTACCGCAGCAGCATTTTTGACGCGCCGCGCCGCCGCTGGATGCGCCCGGCCGCCATGCTGCTGTGCGTGTCCATCACAATGTCCACGATGCTGCTCAAGCAGCACAGCGTCATTGATGTCGTATTTGGTCTGCTGCTGGCCCTGACACTGGATTACGTTGCCACAGCGCTGCAAAGCGTGCCCGAAAGACGCAAACGCCTGCCCGAGCGGCTGTAAAACAAAGCACCCCCTGCCTGTACTTACCGTACAGACCGGGGGTGCTTTATTGTTTATGGTAAAGTAAGGGGTTTTGCTTTTCTGTTACAGCGCATACACCAGAATGCCCGCCACGATCATGACCAGCGCCGCAATTTTCTTTGGGTTCATCTTCTCATGGAAGATCGTCACGCCGAAGATCGTCACATACAGATAGCCGGTGGCCTCCAGCACAGGGCCGATATTCAGCGGCACGCCCTTGTATGCCAGCATCGTCAGCAGCGTACACCCTACAAAGAGGCCGTAGCCCAAAATCACACGCCAGTCGGTGTACTCTGCCACAAGGGAGGTATGCTCCCGCATAGCGGCCTTCTTCAGCAAGACCTGCGACACCGAGGACAGGAAGGTGCTGCACAGGTAAAGCAGCACATAGGGCAGCTGTGCCTGATTCATTTGCCGCCCTCCTCTTCGTTGTCGGCACGCACAAACAGCACGATGCCTGCAATGATGATGACGGCCCCCACGACCTGCCGCGGGGTGACGGCCTCGCCAAAGACGGCCATGCCCAGCAGTATGCCCCAGACGACCGTGACAGCCTTATTGGCGTAGGCCGTTGTCAGCGGCAGATGCTTGATGACCTGCTGCCAGCCGATGGCATAGGCAACAAGCGCCGCCAGCATCAAACCGTACAGCAGAAGGAACGCCGCGCTCAAAAACGGCTGCTGCGCCGCCAGCTTGCTGCACACGCTGCTGCCCGCATAGACCCCCAAAATGACATGCAGCAGGAGGAACCATTTTGCCTGCTGCCTCATGCGTTGTCCTCCTCATGGCGGATGACCTCACGCTCAACATACTGCGGTGCGGCGTTGGCGCACATATAGATGCGGCCGACATACTCGCCGATGATGCCCAGCACGACCAGAATCATGCCGCCCAAAAGCAGCAGCAGCGCCGTGGTGGACGCCCAGCCCATCGGGGCCGCGCCGCGGGTGAAGTGGTCAATGACAATATAGATCAGGTACACAAAGCCCGCTGCTGCAAACATCGTGCCGAAATAGGTGGCAATGCGCAGCGGCTTGACCGAAAACGAGGTAAAGCCGTTCATCCAGAGGTTCAGCAGCTTCCGCAGCGTATAGCCGGAGCTGCCCTCCTCCCGGGCGCGGTGATGCACCGGCACATTGCAGATATGCTTGGTGGAGCGCAGCACAAGGCCGATCACATACGGGTAGCAATGCTCATACCGCAGCATCTCCTCCACCACAAAGCGGCGGGCAGCAAAGTAGCTGTTGACGACCAACTCCGGCGGCTTGCCCAGCATGATCTCGGTCATCTTGCTGTTGGCCCAGCTGCCCAGATTGCGCCAGCCGGCCTGCCTTTTTGTGTCGTAGCTGGCGTAGACGACATCGTAGCCGGCATCAATCTTCTCCAGCAGCTTTCCCACCTCATCGGCGGGGGTCTGGCCGTCATCGTCCAAACAGACAATGATGTCCCCGCTGCATTTGTGGAAGCCTGCCATCAGCGCGGCATGCTGCCCGAAGTTTTTGGCCAGATCCACCCCGGTCACATGATCGTCCGCGGCCACCAGCGCGCGGATCGTGCCGATGGTATCATCGGGCGAGCAATCGTTGACCAGAATGACCTCATAGTCATACTGCGGCATCGTCTTCATGGTGGCGGTGATTTCCGCCACCACCTCCCCCACCGTATGCTGGGAACGGTAGCAGGGGATTACATAAGAAATTTTCTGCATAGCTTCGTTATCCTTCCAGATGTGTTCAACTGCGCTTATAGATGACCAGATCCTCGGTGGAGACAAGCTCCTGCCAGTTTTCGGCCAGCAGGCGTTCCTCCACGCGGGTACCGTGGCCGCACATCACATAGCGGGAGTAGATGGGGTTCTCGGCATCCCACAGGTAGCTGTTTTTGTCAAATTCAATGCCCATGCCGTCCGGCACAGCATACAGATAACCGTGGAATACATCATCCCCATAAGAATATGCCAGTGTATTATCCCATGGGTCTGCGCTGTTGTCCTCTGCACGGCTGGCATCCAGCGCTTCTGCCACAACTTCCATCTGTGCCGCCATAACCTCATTCTTTTCCGGCATCGTGCCGCGAGAGAAATTCATAGGCAACAGCGCCAGCAACAGCAAAGGCAGGTAAACGGCAGCCGGTTTGCTGTCCTCTATTACCACTGCCGCCAACTGTAACATTACCATCATCATCAGATGACGCGGGTCAGTATTATACAGTCCCAACAGAACCAGTGCGATAATAAACGAGCAACACAGGGATGCAGCTTTTATACGAATCCGTCTGCCATGACGCACATCCCAAATCAAGCAGGCAACGGTTACAGCTGTTGTTGCCAGCAAAATAACACAACCATTGCCAATATAGGTCGTATTTCCCTGCAGGGTCGGGACAATCTCTTTCCATGCGCCCTTCAAGTAATCCCAGATACGACTCAGCTCATACACAACGGCCTGTATAGGATGCCCTTGGAACAACAACTGCACACCAGCAAAGTCCATACCACCATCACTGAAATAGGGTGCCGCCAGCTTTGCCATTGCAAACAGAGAAATGCCCAAGCTGGCAGCCATAAGTGCAAAACAGGCATAACGACGCCTTTTGTTTTTCCACACGGCCATGAGTGGGAACACCCAGAACAGCAATGTGTAAGGCCGCACAATGGTTTCCAGTGCGCAAGCCACCGCAGTCAGCAGAAAATAACCGCGTTTTCCTGTACGCTCCATTCCAATCGCTCCGCCCATCAGCACCAGTGTCAATGCATAGTGAAGCCCTTCCGATGCACCGCTGAAGCAGGAGGAAATGGGCTGTGTCACCGCAAACAGTGTTCCGCACAGCACAATGCACTGCCACCAGCTCAGCTTAGCACTATGGGCGAATACAGCAATGCCTAATGCAATGAAGAGTATGTTGACCCACAATACCACATTGACGCTGCTGCCGAATAAAAAGCCTGGTATAGCGTAAGCCCAAATTAAGAACGGCCCCCAGGTACTGAACCGTCCAATATCTGCGGTACTTTCCTGATATCCAAAGTAGCCCTGCGGCCCACCGTGGGTAATAACACTAACCACTTGCCGATTGTAGAGTGCCTCGTCATTATTCATTGCGGTAGGCAGCCAAATTTCATCCAAGGGGGTTCGGCTGCGAAGGAAGTAAAATCCCGCAAGGAACACAACTGCCCCCAACAGGCAAAACAGCGCGTTGGGGGGCTTTTTGAACAGCTTTTGGATTTTTTGCAGTCGATTTCCCATCATTATTTCTCCGCCAGCCGGGCCATGAACACTACATCGCGGTACTGGCCGTCCAGCAGCTCCATATCGCGGAAAATGCCCTCCTGCACAAAGCCGGCCTTTTCATAGCTGCGGCGGGCAGCGGTGTTTTCCGCCAGCACCCGCAGACTGATGCGGTGCAGCTGCAATTCGGCAAAGCCAAAATCGGTAAAAAGCTTGGCCGTCTCGGTGCCGAGGCCCTTGCCGCGCGCGCTTTCCTCGCCGATAAAAATACCGTACTCGGCGCTGCGGTTGTGGCCGTCTATATCGCGGTAATAGACCGACCCGACGGGCTTAGCATCGGCCTTGTCGATGATGATATACTGCACGACCTGCCCGGTGGCGACCTTGGCAGCCAGCCAGCTGCGGTGCATTTCCGGCGTGAAGGTCCGGCGGAAGATAAAATTCTGCACGACCGATGGCGTATTGCGCCATTTTACGATCAGATCGGTGTCCGCATCGGCAATAGGCCGCAGCCGGACAGCCGCGCCCTCCAGAACCGGGAGATTTTTTACATCCATAGTGTACCCTTTATCCTGCTATCTTGTGCGCTCATACAGCACGCACTTTTCGCTTTCATACAAAACCGTCCAGCCGTCTGCAGTCAGGCGGGCTGCTGTATTGCTGCCCGCGCTTGTAAAGACATACCGGGCATAGACCGGGTTGGCTGCATCCTCCAGATAGCTGTTCTCGTCAAACTGGATTCCCATGCCGTCCGGTACGCCGTACAGCAGGCCGCAATGAACCTCATCCAGAAAGGCATATGCCGCCGTATGATTCCATGGATCCTCGCTGCTGACTGCAGCCTGACTCTTTTCCAGTGCCGCCTGCACCTGCTGCACCTCATTGTCCCAAACCTCGTTGTAGCGCGGCAGGCCATAGCCCTTGGCCAGACTGAGCACACCGGTCAGCGCCAGCAGCACCGACACCGCGGCCGCGGCTGCGGCAGGGCGGCGGTTCTCCAGCAAAAGGCTTGCCAACAGCAGCAGATCCAGAATCAGCGTATGGCGCGAGCCCTCGCCCGGGCGGTACATCAGCATTAACGCCAGAAAAACGATGCCCGAGGTCGCAGCGGCGCACCCCTTCCAGAACACCGGGCGCTGCCGCCGGGCATCCCATGCCAGACAGACCAGCACAATGCAGAGCAGCAGAAAGAACAGCAGATAATATCCGCCGCTGCGCTGGGCAAAATCCGTAAGGATCGTCTGCCCGACGGTTTGCAGCGCCCCCGTCAGCTTATGGACAACATCCTTCAGCGCTTCGATCGGGTGACCGTGGAGAAGCTCCTGCATGGGGGTCATATCCACATTCGTGAAAAAGTAGGGCGCGTAAAATTTCGACATCAGCACCAGCGTGCCGCCCAGCGAGGCTGCACCGCCCGCAACACACACCGCGATGCGGCGCCGGTCATGCCACGCCAGTGCCAATGGGTAGAGCCAAAGCACTGCCTCATAAGGGCGCACCAATGTGGCGATGGCACAAAGCAGGCAGAGCGCGCCCCATGCGGCGCGGCTTTTATCCCGCCGTGCCAGAATACCGCAGCCCAGCACCGCCAGCACAAGCGCATAGTGAAGCGGCTCCTGCATGGCGGAGAAAACATAGCGTATCGGTGCGTTGAAGGCGGCCAGCGCGGCGGCAAAGACTGCCTGCTGCTTGCCGTTCAGCCGTGCAGCCCGCGCGAAAAAGGTCCACCCTGCAACCACAAACAGCAGATTGCACCACAAAAAAGCATTCTGCCCGCGCAGGAAAAGCCCCGGCAGCGCGTAGACAAAAAAGACAGCCGGCCCCCATGCGGCAAAGGTGCCGCTGGCAGCATGCGATTCATTAAAGCCGAAATATCCCTGCGGCGCACCGCAGCGCACCACAGCGGCCAGCTGCTTGCTGTAGATGACCTCATCGCTCCAATAGCTGCACGGCAGAAAAATCTGCTGCAGCGGGACGCGGTAGACGGCCAGCTCATACACAAGCAGAAAAGCCAGCGCCGCAGCGGCGGTGCCCAGCACCTGCGCCCAGCCCGGTATACGCTTACTGCGCATAAAATTCCAGAACTTTTTCGATGACCTGCTTGCGGTCGGACTCGGTCAGGCCGTAATACATGGGCAGGCGGACAAGGCGCTCGCTCTCGGCGGTGGTGTAGACATCCGTGCCGTCAAAGCGGCCGAACTTCTCGCCCGCCGGGGCGGAGTGCAGCGGGACATAGTGGAATACCGCCAGAATATCGTTGTTTTTTAGGTGACGAATCAGCGCCGTGCGCTCCTCAAGGTCCTTGCACTTGAGGTAGAACATGTGCGCATTGTGTACACAGTCTGCCGGAATCACAGGCAGCTCGACCCTGCCGGCATCGGCCAGCGGCTGGAAGGCGGTGCGGTAGGCGTTCCATGTGTTCATGCGGTCGTTGTTGATCTCGTCCGCGTGGAGCAGCTGCGCCCACAGGTAGGCTGCATTCAGCTCACTGGGCAGATAGCTGTCGCCGAAGTCCACCCATGTGTACTTATCGACCTGACCGCGGAAGAATTTCGCGCGGTTTGTGCCTTTTTCGCGCAGGATCTCGGCGCGCTCGTTGTAGGCCGGGTTGTTGATAATCAGCGCACCGCCCTCGCCCATCGAGTAGTTCTTCGTCTCATGGAAGGAGTAGCAGCCGAAATCACCGATGGTGCCAAGCGACTTGCCCTTGTAGCTGCTCATGACGCCCTGCGCCGCATCCTCCACGACCTTGAGGCCATGGCGGTGCGCGATTTCCATGATTGTGTCCATCTCGCAGGCAACACCGGCGTAGTGCATCGCCACGATGACCTTTGTCTTGTCGGTGATGGCCTGTTCGATCTTCGTCTCATCAATGTTCATCGTGTCGGGGCGGATGTCCACAAACACCAGCCGCGCCCCCGCCAGCACCGCAGAGGTCGCCGTGCTGGAGAAGGTATAGCTGGGCAGGATGACCTCATCACCGGGCTGCAGGTCGCACAGCAGCATGGCCATATCCAGCGCCGTGGTGCCGCTGGTGGTCAGCAGCACCTTCTGGGCATGGAAGCGTTCCTCCAGCCATGCGTTGCACTGCTTGGTAAAGGCACCGTCACCGCAGATCTTGTGGGACGCAATGGCCTGCTTTACATATTCGATCTCTTCACCCACGCAGGGGGGCACATTAAACGGGATCATAGGAATCCTTCTTTCACGGCTGAATTTTTATCAGATACTACAGTATACCACAGTTTTCGGATTTTGTCACTTTTTTACGCGGGCATCGTTGTAAGCGCGGATCATGACCGCTGCAAACCAGAGCATCAGGACGCTGAACGCCACAAAGGCCACAGCCGCCAGTGTGGTCAGCGCAGGCAGAAAGTGCGCCACGCTGTAGACAGTCAGCGGCAGCGCCGCAAGGTACGGCACCCTGCTGTTCTGTCGCCCTGCCAGCCGGAGCAGCACCACCGATGCGCCCCAGAACAGCCAGAGATCCGCCACACGCAGCGCGGGAATCAGCCAGACCGATGCACCGCCTGCAGGCACACCGCTGAGGATCAGCTCCAGCACAAGGCCCGCCGCACCGAAAAGCACCGGCAGCCTGCTTTTGGAGGCCAGCAGCAGATAACCCACCAGCGCCAGCACGGTCAGCGAGACCTCCTGAATGGCGGCGTTTTCCGGCACAGAGAGCAGTGCCCGGCCTGCCGCCGCCACACCGATGAGCAGATAGGCCAGCGCGGTTTTATTGCGTTTATCCATGATCGGGGTTCTCCTGTAAATCGAATAGAATCTGCGCAGTATAGGTATACTGCTTAATTTTTAATTATACCGTTTTTATATCGGCCTTGCAAGCACATAGTCGGCGAAAGGGACGCAAAAAAGCACCGCCGCCCGATACGGGCAGCGGTGCTTCTTTGAACAAATTCAATACCTTGGGCATCTGCGCACGATCCATGCCCTGCGGCTTGTTTTACTGCGTATTCTCACGCAGGGCGGCACGCATTTCCTTCTGGATCGCAGGGGTCGTTTCGATCTTCTGCATCAACGCGGCGAGCAGCTCCGGCAGCTGCTTTGCGGGCAGCTGCTCTGCCACTACAGCAGCCAAATATTCGGCATGGGACATTGCCGGCTCAAAGGTGCGGGCATAGGTCTTGCCGCTGCGGACAAAACCGACCTCACGCAGGACGCCCTTTTCCATCAGGCTGTTCAGCATCGAGAAAATCGAGCGTTCCTTCCATTTGCGCTCCACGCAGGTGGAAACGACCTCCGTCTGGGCCATCGCATGATCAGCCTTCCAAAAAATCTCCATGATCTGTTGTTCGCTTTTTGTCAGGTGCACTTGGTATACCTCTCTCCCTAAGGCACTGCCGCACGGCGTCTGCCCTGCGGGCCTGTGCGCCGCCCGGCGGCTGCGCACCCTCCGCCCAAAACGCTGCGGCACTGCAGGCGTTTTGATCTTTGCAGAGGGTACACTTCGCCCTTTACAGCGGCGCATAGAACCATGCGGTGTAGCCCATAATTTCGTTTATACTTTTATACTATCTGGTTGTGAGTAAAATGTCAATGATTTTTTGCGAAATATTTTCGGAATCACGGTTACTTTATAACATTTTCACGGCTTTTCTACATTTTACGGTGCAACTGTCTGTTTTTTCTATTTCCCACATAGATTCGATGCTTCGTCAAGGTGTGGCACATGTGCGGCACAATTTGCCACACCTTGCCACACATCTGCCTCGTACAGGTACGCTACGCCTTTCAAATTCAATTTCATTTTGATTCTTTCCATTGCTCGCGCAGCAGCTTCAGCGCCCGCTTTTCCAGCCGGGAAACATAGCTGCGGCTGATGTGCAGCGTCTGCGCCGTCTGCTGCTGGGTCTGTGCCGCACCGCCAAAGCCGTACCGCAGCCGCATGATCTGCCGCTCCCGCCCGGGCAGCTGCTCCACCATGCTGCGCAGCCGGGCCACATCGGCACGCCGCTCGCAGTCTGCCTCCATGTCAGCCTCATCGGGCAAGGTGTCTGCCAGCGTCAGCTGGCCGCCCGCCTCCAGCGGCTCCTGCAGTGAAAGCTGCGGCCCCGCCCTGCGCGTGCGGCGCAGCTCCATCCGCAGCTCATTTTCAATACACCTGCTTGCATAGCTGGCGAATTTTTTACCTTTGCCGGGGTCGAAGGTATCCACAGCCTTGATGAGGCCGATGGTGCCGATCGAGATGTAATCGTCCTGCGCGGCATCCCCCGCGTAGTATTTTTTGCAGATATGGGCCACCAGCCGCAGGTTGTGGCGTATCAGCGTGTCGCGCGCAGCGGCGGCAGCGGCCCCGCCCTGGCGCAGGTCGGCAAAGGCCGCGCGCTCCCGCTCCGGCGGCAGCGGCCGCGGAAAGGACCCGCTCTCAAGATGCAGCGCAAGATACAGGATATGCCCTGCAGCCACCTGCAAAAAATAACCCAAAATGCCCAGCATACACACCACCTCGCGGAAATGTATGCCGGGCATCTGCTTTTTATCCCTGTCTGCAGGCTCTGTGCGGCGCTTTTCAAAAAACGGCCCGGCACACCGCTGCCTTTGCGCAGAGGGTGTGCCGGGCCAAGCCTGTGTTGTTTACAGCGTGAACTGCACAGCGCAGAAGGCTGCGTAGATCGCCAGCAGCAAAATGCCCTGCGCACGGTTCAGCTTGCCCTTGCACAGGGCGGGAACCGTGAGGATCAGCATAACAGCCAGCATGATGGGCAGCTCCAGCACAAGGCTGGAGTTGATACCGAACAGCGTGGCGCTCTGCGGAACGGTGAAGGGGGCCAGCGTGACCGAAACGCCGCTGACCAGCACCAGATTAAAGACATTGGCACCGACAACATTGCCCAGTGAGAGATCGCTGTGACCCTTGGCCAGCGAGGTGATGGCGGTGACCAGCTCGGGCAGAGAGGTGCCCAGCGCCACAAAGGTCAGCGCGATAACGCTCTCTGGCACACCCAGCGCCTGCGCGATCAGGGTGCCGTTGTCCACCAGCAGGTTGGCGCCCAGCGCGATCAGCACCGCGCCAATGACCAGCAGCCCCAGCGTTTTGGGCAGAGACATCTCCTCCTCGGCGTCCTCATGGACCTCGGCGGGGGCGTTTTTCATCTGCAGTACATTGGCAACCATGTAAGCGACAAACATAGCCAGCATGATGATGCCCATGACGCGGGTAAACCGGCCAAACACATAGGCCGCCGCACAGTAGATGGCTGCCGCCGCAAAGAAAAAGGCGACCGGCGTTTTTAAGGTCCTAGGGTCCACCTTGCCGGGGCGCACGGCGATGGTGATGGCTGCAATCAGCGCCGCATTGCAGATGACCGAGCCGATGGCGTTGCCGTAGGCGATCTCGCCATGGCCGGAGAGTGCGGACATCGTGGAGACCATGACCTCCGGCAGGGTCGTACCGATGGAAACGACCGTTGCACCGATGAGAAGCTCCGGCAGATGAAAGCGGCGGGCCAGTGCGGACGCACCGTCCACAAACCAGTCACCGCCCTTGATCAAAAAGAGCAAGCCGACAATAAACAGCAGTACAGGGATAAGCATAGCGATTCCTCCCATTAAAAAATGACGATTGATGTCGGAATTTTTATTATAACACAGCAGTCGGCCTGCCGTCAAACCCGGAATCCGTTAATAATAGTAACGAAATCGAGGGCTTTGCGGCTCCTGCCGCATACATTTGCTTACTTTATTCACCACGCCGAAAAATCCTAACCGTGAGGGTGCCAAGAAGCAAGCACCGCCCTTTTCGACAGTCCGCCTTTCTTATAGCGCAGTTGCCCGCAGGGGTATTTTGAACACTTTTACTTATTTTGTAGCAGATACAAACACAAAGCCCCGCAGGGGCTACCTGCGGGGCTTTGTGCATAGAGGGGTGGGAAAGTATATAAAGGTCAGTGAATGTCTTGCTTGATTACAAGTTTTATTATAGCAGGATTTCTTAAAATGTCAAATGTCATACTTGCATTTTGGTTTTCAAAAGATTATAATAAAACCATCGGCGCTTAATTTTATTTAGCGGCGGCACAAAAAAGCATACTTTTTCAACTTTGTTAAAGACAACAATGTCTGTATACTTCACATTATTTTTTTGTGCGCATTATACAAAACAAAAGCAAGGAGTCATTTCATGGACGAACTGGACCACAAAATCATACAGCTGCTGGCAGAAAATGCTCGTATGCCCGTCAAAGACATTGCCCAGCGGGTCAGCCTGACCAGCCCCGCCGTTTCCAGCCGCATCCACCGGCTGGAGCAGGAGGGCATCATCGGCGGCTACACCGTTGTGCTGCGCCACCCCGATGCCCCTGCCCGGGTCGAGGCGCTGATCTCAGTGCTGGTGGACGCCGCCACCCGCGCAAGCTTTCTCTCAATGATCGAGCAGGAGTCTCAGGTGCTGCAGTGCTTCCGGGTGACGGGCAGCTACAATTTTATAATCAAGGTAAGCTGCACCGACATTGACGCGCTGGAGCATCTGCTGACCAAGATGCAGAAGATGGGCTCCACCAACACCCAGATCATTCTGAACACCCAGTTGGACCGCAACCTGACATTGGAGGAATAACGAGGTTATGCTACGCTTCTGCAAAAACTGCGGCCTGCTGGTGCCGCATGACGCCCGCAGCTGCCCCCAGTGCGGCGCACCGGTGCCCCCGGCCGCCTGCACAGCCCCGCAGCAGTGCCCTGCCCAGCCGCTGTATGACACGCCCGACAGGGACGAGGACGCTGCCGTCACTGCCATGAGCCAGAGCGCCACGGCAGCCGCGCTGATTTTCTTTGCCATCCCGCTGGTCGGGCTGGTTCTGTCACTGGTGTGGAGCTTCGGCGGCACCCGCAACCCCGCCCGCCAGCGGCTGGCGCGCGCCTATCTGATCCGCACCGCCGTGGTGGCAGTCGCCTTTGCGGTGTTCCTGCTGGTCGGCGCGCTGGTGCTGGGCGCCGTGGTGCACGCCGGTCTCACCTACTACTACGCCAACCCCTATTTCTGGTAAGGAGACGCCATGAAAGCATCTGTCATCATCCCGAATCTGAACGGCGCTGGCTGGCTGCGGGATTCCATCGAGTCGATCTGGGCCCAGACCGAGCAGGATTTTGAGCTGATCGTCATCGACAACGGCTCCACCGATGAAAGCCTTGCGATTGCCCGCAGCTACTGCGGCCGCGACCGCTACACCCTGATTGAAAACGCCGACAACACCGGCTTTTCCCACGCGGTAAATCAGGGCATTGCGATCGCCAAGGGCGAGTACGCCGTCCTGTTCAACAACGATGCCTTCGCCGAGCCGGACTGGCTGGCCGAGCTTATCAGAACCGCCGATGCCGACCCGAAGATTTTTGCGGTCAGCAGCCTGATGCTGCGCTACTATGAGCCGGAGCTGGCCGATGACGCAGGCGATTATGTGACGATTCTGGGCTTTGCCTGCAAGCGCGGCGATGGTCTGCGGGCCAGCCGCTACACAAAGCCCTGCCGCATTTTCAGCGCCTGCGGCGGCGCAGCGCTCTACCGCAAATCCATCTTGGACGAGATCGGCGTTTTTGACGAGCTGTTCTTTGCCTATTACGAGGATGTGGACCTGAGCTGGCGCGCCAACAGCTACGGCTACAAAAATGTCTACTGCCCCACGGCCAAATGCCGCCACATCTGCGGTGCGACCACTGGCGCGGTGCGGTACAACCCGTTCAAGAGCATCCAGAGCGGCCGCAACAGCATTTTGCTGCCCTACAAAAACCAGCCGCTGCTGATGCTGGTCCTGAATTTCATCCCGATGCTGCTGGGGTACCTGTTAAAAGTCGTTATGTTCCGGCTGCGCGGCTTTGGCAATGACTACGCAAAGGGCTTCCACGAGGCATGGGTTGCCCTGCCCAAGATCGACAAGCCCAAGTTCCGGTGGAAGAATCTGCCCAACTATATCTGGGTGGAGGGCAGTTTGATCGTCGGGCTGTTCCGGTATATTGTATATCGGGTGCAGCGGGCGCTGAAGATTACCTGATTGGGTATGTGCCCTAAGTTTTGATGCCCCGCGGGACGCCGCCCCCCTACAACGCAATACAACAAAAAACACCTGCTGACCGGTCACACGCATACCGGTCAGCAGGTGCTTATTTTTTACGCTTTAATCCTCATCTGCAAAGTTGCCAAGGGCCTTTGCCTGCTCGATGACCTTGCTCTCCAGCATCTGGGGCAGGGTCTCATAGCGGACGAAATCAAAGGTGAAGTAACCGCGGCCCTGGGTCAGCTGGCGCAGGAAGGTGGTGAAATCCTGCATCTCCGCCATGGGGACCTCAGCCTCCACGACCTGCAGGCCGTCCTCATCGGGGTTCATGCCCAGCACGCGGCCGCGGCGCTTTGTTACCTCGCCCATAATGTCGCCGGTGTTGTCCGCCGGGACATGGGCCTGCAGCGCGCCAATGGGCTCCAGCAGGACGGGGCCGGCCTCGGGGATCGCGGCCTTGTAGGCGATCTTGGCGGCCATGATGAACGCCATCTCGCTCGAATCAACGGGGTGATAGCTGCCGTCCAGCAGGGTGGCCTTCATGCCGACCATCGGGTAGCCTGCCAGCACGCCGTGCTCGGCAGCCTGACGGACGCCCTTCTCAACTGCGGGGAAGAAGTTCTTCGGCACGCTGCCGCCGAACACATTCTCAGCAAACTCGATGCCTTCGCCCTGCACAGGCTCGAACTGAATCCACACATCGCCGAACTGGCCGTGGCCGCCGGTCTGCTTTTTGTGGCGGCCCTGTGCCTTGCAGCTCTTGCGGATGGACTCGCGGTAGGGCACGCGCGGGGCCTCCAGCGTGATCTCAACGCCGAACTTATTCTTCAGCTTGGCAAGCGCGACCTCCAGATGCTGGGTGCCCAGACCGCTGATGATCTGCTGCTTCGTCTCGGGATCGACCACAAAGCTGATGGCGGGGTCCTCCTCGATCAGGCGGGCCAGCGCGCCGCTGACCTTGCCCTCATCGCCCTTCTTGGCAACCTTGACGGCCATGCGGTAGCAGCTGATGGGGTAGACGGGTGCGGGCAGCGCCACAACGCGGGCGGGGTCGCACAGGGTATCGCCGGTCTTGGCGGTGGCCAGCTTGGCAACGGCACCGATGTCGCCCGCCGCGATCTCGGCGGTATCGGTCTGCTTTTTGCCGCAGACAGTCAGTGTCTTGCCCATGCGCTCCGGCTGGCCGGTGCGGGCGTTGACGGCGTTGCTGGCAGCGGTCAGCTTGCCGGACAGCACCTTGATAAAGCTCAGCTTACCGACAAACGGGTCTGCCACGGTCTTGAACACATAGGCACACAGCGGCGCAGCGTCATCGACCGCGATGTCCACAGGGCTGCCGTCCTTATCCTCGGCCACGGCTGCGGCGGCATCTGCGCCGGGCAGCAGCACATTCATGTTGTAGAGCAGCATATCCAGCGCCTGCATGTTGACGGCGCTGCCGCAGAACACGGGGGTGATCTGGCCGCTGCGCACGCCGGCGGCCATGCCCTGCACGATCTCCTCGGTGGTGAAGGCCTCCCCCTCGAAGAACTTCTCCATCAGGGCCTCGTCCGTCTCGGCGATGGCCTCGCTCATGGCCTGAATCAGACCCTCAAAGCGGTGGCCGATGTCGGGCACCTCGATCTGCATCTGCTTGCCGCCCTCATATTTGAAGGCCTTTTGGCTGAACAGGTTGATGTACGCGACCGTGCCGTCATCAAGGCGGACCGGCACGACACAGGGGCAGACGCTTGGGCCGAACTTGATCTTCATCTGCTCAAGGATCTTAAAGTAATCGGCGTTCTCAAGGTCGGTCTTGGTGACAAAGATCATCCGCGCCTTGTTGTTTTTCAGCGCCAGCTGGTAGGCCTTTTCTGCGCCGACGGTGACGCCGGAGCGGCCGGATACACAAATCAGCACGCTCTCCGCCGCCATGATACCCTCGGCGGCGCCGGTCTCAAAGTCAAACAGACCGGGGGCGTCGATCAGGTTGTACTTGGTGCCCTCATACTCGACCGGCACAACGCTGGCATTCAGCGATGCCTTGCGGCGGGTCTCCTCGGGGTCGAAGTCACTGGCAGTGGTGCCGTCCTCCACGCGGCCCATACGCTCGGTAGCGCCGCTCATGTACAGCAGTGCCTCGGTCAGCGTTGTTTTGCCGCAGCCGGCATGGCCGGCCACCAGAATGTTGCGGATGTCTTTGCTTGCGTAGCCCATGGATCGTCAAACCTCTTTTCGCGCCGGGGCGTTTCCAACCGCCCTGCGGCGTAGATATTCTTTGCGGCGGAGTGAATTTTGAACACTTCCCACCTGTTTGATACTACTTTACCACATTGTTGTGGAAATTTAAACAGTTTTTTTAGATTTTTTGTAAAAAATTTTAGGCAAAAGATTGTGTAAAGTGTAAAAAAAGAGCCGCGCACCGGCGCGGCTGGGAAAATTGCTTATTTCTTCGTTGTTTTTTTGCGGCGGCGGGCGCGTCCGCTGTCAGCCTTGATCTCCGGCACATAGACATTGTAGCTCAGCAGATACCGGCCGTGGGCGGGCACGCGGTAGAAGGCCGCCTTGATGCGCTCCAGCGGGCTGGAGCCTGTCTCGGCCGCGCTGCCGCTGAGCATGATGACATACTGCATATCGCTGTAGCGGGCGGCCACATCACACTGGCGCAGCGCGGTGTGGATCAGCTCGCCAAGCTGCTCCACCATGGCGGTGGTCTCGGCAGGCTCGGCATTCTGGCCGGGGGCCACCGTCACGATGGCCAGAAACACCGGCAGGCCGTAGCGGGCCTGCACACCGCGCAGCACGCGGTAGATCTCCTTAAAGGTTTCAAAGTCGCAGAGGCAGGCACCGGTGTTTTCGGTGTCGGGCAGGGCGGCGGTCAGGCGGGAAAGCTCGCTCTCCATGTTGCGGTCCGCCTGACGCATCTGGCGGTAGGCAGAGCCGGCGCGCCCCGGGTCAATGGCATGGTGCAGGCAGCCCATTGCGTTGCCGCGGCGGGCAAGGTTCTGTGCCTCGGTGTGGCGGCCCAGCGATTCCAGCGCCACGATCTCCTCCAGATAGAGGCGCTCCTCGTAGGGGTCCAGCTCAAGCGCGCGGGCACACAGCGATATGATGCGGCTGCTTTCGCCCCACTTTTTGCAAAGCTCCAGCAGGCCCAGAATGGCCGTGCGGTACTGCCCGTGCAGCCGGATGCTGACGCTCTCGACCCATGGCTCGGTGGCAAACTGGGGCAGCAGACGGCCCTTGTACAGGTTGACGATCTCCTCATACAGGCGGCCGCGGCTTTCGGGGTCGGCCTCGCTGCGGGCCTGCTCAGACAGGTCGTTGACCTCAAACACATCCACGCTGCAATCCAGCGCGGGGTTCCACTGGTAGCTGCCGCGGCTGGTCTGGATGCAGCCCTGCAGCTCGGTCAGGCCCTCGGCATCGATCATATTGCGGAAGCGGTGCAAAATCGCGCGCAGCGCCATATCCGGGTTGGTCGAGCGCTCGCCCGCCCACAGCGTATCGGTGATGGTCTTATGGGACACCCGCTCCCCGCGCTGCAGCACAAGATACTGCACCAGCGCCATTGCCTTGCGGGACTGTGCCAGCTGGGCCAGCACCGGGTTGCCGTTTACGCGGATCTCAAAATCGCCCAACATTCTGATTTCGATTGTTGCCATGTGGTATTCCTCTCTGCTCTATACAACGGGGCGCAGCGCCCCACCCTTCCCATACTGTTTTATAGTATAACAAAAGTTAAGGGGTTTGTCCAGCATAACATGGAATATCCCGCATTGGGCGGCGCTTCAGGACACCGCCGGGTTGCTGCCGTCCCAGCTGCCGGGCTCCTCGATATACACCGGTGCGCCCGGCAGCGGCACGATCGCCTTTTGGGTACACAGCGGCACAGCGTTGCCCTTCGCGTCCTTCTGGGCTACGGTCAGCACAACGGTCAGCGCCGTGACATGGGCGTATTTTTCCCCCTCGGCCTTGGTATAGCTGCGGGCATAAAACTGCAGGTCACTGATAAACATCCCCATGTAGGCGTCCTTGGGGTAGGCTGTCGTGTAGGCGTAGGCAACATTAGTCAGATTTTTTCCATCTAATGTCACTTCATGCTGGGGCTTATAGGTGTTTTGTTCCTGCAGATAGAACCGCATGTGCAGGTAACCGTCCAGCTCGTTCGCAGCATCTTGGCTCAGCAGCTGCGTTCCGTCCGCCTTTGTCAGCGCCGGGACCTTATCCTTGTCGATCAGCTCAATATGATTGGGATAGACGCTGAACTCCAACGCCGTACCGCTGCTGACACCGGTTTTTTCTTTGAACACCGTGTCCAAATCACTGTCTGTTGCACCGTCCGCAAAGCGGATATACCCGTTAGCGTTCAGCAGCTCGCCGCGGATGGTTTCGATCAGCGCATCGGCCAGATTCTGGGCGCGGGTCTGCTGCTGCACCTGCATATACGCCTGCGCGCTGGGCTGTATCAGCGTGACAGCCGCAAGCGTAAACAGCGACAGCAGCACCATGCAGACAACAAGCTCGACCAGCGTTGTCCCCCTTTTGTTTTTCAGCACTCGCATCATGGTGTTTCCTGTCCCCCGCTGGTATTTGACTGACCTTTGCTGTAACGGTGGAAGGTGTAGGATTCCGTTTTTGTGTTCTCCCCGCCGCCCTCCGCTGCAGTAATCTTCGCCTCCACCTTCATGCTATCCAGTTTGATCCCGGATACGGAAAACACCATTGCCTCCCCTGACTTAAATTGAAAGGTCATATTTTCCTTACCGGCCACAGGCTGCCACCCATTTCCCTGCTGCTGCGCTTCGCCCTGCGTTTTCGGTATCGGGTACAGCCCGGCGCATAATTGATATGCCGTTTCCCGCAGCGTTTCCGCCTTTTGGGACATAGCCCGGGCATACCGCAGCGATACCACAAACAAAGCGGTAAACATAAGCAGCAGCACAAACGACACCAGCACTTCCACAATGGTTTCTCCGCGCTGATTTTTCAGTATTTTTTTCATGGCGGTCACTCCTGTGCGGTGGTTTTCTGCTTAACGCCGCGTGTGTAGGTGATAGACTGCGGATTGGCTGTATCAAAGTGCGGGACGATTTTTCTTGATGCATCATTGGCACTGATTGTAACCGTTGAGCCGTCATTAACAGCGCTAAATGTATTATTTCCGTCCCATTTATACTGGGTTGTATTATTATCCAGCGTATAATAGCTGACAGCATAATGCACCGCGCGGTCATAGGTCACGGTATAGGCAAAGCTCTCCCCGCCTTTTTCTACAGTAACAGTCACATCCAGCTGCAGGTCAACCAGCTTATAGTCAGCAGCCTGCCAGCTATTCAAAAGCTGCTGCCAGCTTGCATCACTGGTGTCCACAGACTGCCCTATACTGCCGTTCAGGTTCAGCTTTTCCGCTTCCTCGCCGGGGCGGCGGCGCAGCGTGATTTTTATTGTATCTGCGCCGTCACTGCCGTCCCCGCTCAAGGCAGCATCAAAGGTTTTGGGCTCCGTTTCCTCCTCAAAGGGATTTTTACCGTAATACTCTGACCGCATGTAGGTAGTATTGATAAATTCAGCAAATTCGCTGGTATCTTCGTTCAGCTGTTCCCCCAGTATGTCTGAGAAGCTGGTGGCAAGCTGATACACCTCTTGCTCCAACAGCTGGCGGTTGGCATTGGCCGTCAGCACAGAAGCCGCATAGACCAGCGCTGTAGACAGCGCCGCAAACAGTGCCCCTATGCAGAGAACCAGTATCATAGACAAGCCCTGCTTTCCCTGCAGGATGCTGCGCACTTTCCGGCACATAATGCCACCTCCTTTCTGCTGCAGCCGTCAGGCCGCAGGCGGTTGTATGGTTTCCGCATCAGCTGCGGTCTCCGGGGTCTGGTTCGTCGGGTGCGATTCCGTGACCGCGCGAGTCAAGCCTCGCCACACCTGCTCTGACACCGTGTCCTCTGCCACGCTGTCATCACTGTACGGTGCTTCCTCTGCCGTCTGGGATGCCGTGTCGGTCTCGTTCAGCACGACAGCATTCGGCTCGGATTCTGCCGTCTTTCCGTCCGTATTTCCGTCTGCATCCTCATACGGCAGGGCCTGCACGGTCAGTGTGGCGGTGATTTTTTGCAGGGTATCCTGCGTATCCATATAGACCTTGAACAGGTCAGGCAGCGTTACACGGAGCATCACTTCATTCGCGCTGTTCTTCACAACCTCCAGCATCGGGTATACATCGGCTGCGTAGTACGCCTTTGTGGTATCCTCCACCTTAGTACCTGTGATGCGCGTTGTCTGTTGCTTCCATTCGCTCCACTGCCATCCATCTTCATTCCTTTCAACGGTCGGCAGCAGGCTCAAATCATACCAGACACGCTGTGCTGCTTCGTCCACAGCAGGCGTGATTTCCTTTGTCAGTGTTTGCTGTTTGCCGTCCCCATCGGTCAGCGTGACGGTCTTTTCTACCTTGACTATCTCGCCAATCTGGTGAACCTTGCCGTCATCGTCCGTATACTCATGGTCATTCACCCAGACCTTTACCGTGTAGGGTACTTCGCTGGCAGAAACCGGCGTCACCGTAAACTGATAGACATTGGTCAGGCTGCGCACCGTATCTGCGTCCTTATCGTCATACAGATTGCCCAGCGGCCATTCTACTGTGCGGCGGGACAACTGCAGCGTCTTGGTTGCCAGCGCTGCGCCGGTACATTCCGGATTATCATACAGACCGACCGTTTCCTCGCGTTCCACATTGCCGATCACAGCCGCAGGTGCATCCAGCTTGATCTTGGGCAGCTGCATTTGGGTGGGGGGTTCCTCCAAACCGTCTGCGACATAGTAGTACCAGTTGGAGCTGGCGGTTGTGTCGTTGGTGGACATGCTGCGCAGGGCGGGCAGCAGCCAGTAACCGGCATACTCCGGCTTCATGGTAAAGCTTTCATCGCCAAGCGCAAACGCTGCGCCGCCCGTTGTCGTTTCTGCCTGTGCGCCGCCGTCCATCTGGCCTTCCGGCAGCAGGCGCAGCACGCGGCCGGTCGTGTCGGTCAGCATTGCATTCAGCGCGTCCGTCAGGGCTGCCAGCTTTTGGGCCTTTGCATCGGGCGTCTGCTCCTTCTGATAGCTGTTCGCCAGCGCAGCAATTTTCGTGTAATCCGCGACATTCTTAAAGAGATAGCCCATGTAGTAGTAGCTGCTGCCGCTGGCGCCTTCAACCGTCAGCGTCAGCTTTTCCCCGGTCAGGAACTGGGTCTGGCTCGGTGTTGGGTAGCTTAAATCGGCTGCGGTCACAACAGGTGCAGCAAGGCGCGTTTCGACAAGCAGGGGGTTGCTGTACTCGCCGTTCGGGCTGCAATACTTCGATTTGTCAACCGCATTTGCTACGACATAGAACCGCAGGGTCACGCCCTGATACTTCTCAAGGTCAACGGTGCAGCTGTTTTTCTTGATGCCCTGCCAGTTGGCAAGCGCCGTCCACTTTTCGCCGTCTTGCTTTTCCGCGTACAGGGTATATCTCACCGTGGCATCGTCTTTGGCGTCCGCGCTTGCAGGCCAGGTGATGTCGTAGTTCAGTGCATTGGCGCTGTTGTCGTTGGTGCGCATGATGCTGTTGACCTGACCTACCGCAGACAAGCGCTGCATAACAGCACAATCCGCCTCGCCCGCCAGACCGATTGTATGGGTGTCCCCCTCGCCCGGCTTGCGGGTGACATGCAGCCGCACCGTATCATAGCGCCAGCTGCCGCTTGCAAGGTCATCATCCACGCAGAGGGTCAGGGTATAGGTGCCGGTTTGGTTGTCAAATTCGGTTTTACCCGCCAGCGACACGCCGTCCTTCAGCTCGATTTTTTCCTTGCCCGCGATTGTGGTGGCTTCGCCATCCTTTTTGGTCAGCAGGCCGTACAGGGTTACATCGTAGTCATGCTTGCTTGTATCAGCACTGCCGTCCGCCTTGTACTGCGTCCATGTAAAGGTATAGTTCAGTTTGTTGCTATCGTCCACTTGACCCGTGGCAGTATTGCTTACCGTGGGGGCTTTCAAGAGTGTGAGGTTGAGGTCATCCCTGCGAATCTGCTTTTTAGCCATGTTATACCACGAGTCATTGTCCGCAAAGAACTGCAGCGGGGTCAGGTGGTAATAGCTGAATTTGCCGTCCGCCCCGCGCACGATCTCGATGCCGTTGTTCCAGCTGACGGGGTTATTGTTACTCTTTTCAATAGCCTCCAAGGCCTCATCTGCGGTAATTTCCCAGCGGGTCACGACCTGCGGATAACCGGCATCAATAGGCACAGAGACGACCTGCAGGTCGGTGTAGCTGCCGTCAAAGACCTCGGCGGGCAGGTTGCTCAGCACAAATTCCGTGCCGCTGCTGTAGACCGGTTTTTCCACCGCAGCAAGCGTCACATACTGGCCGTTCAGCGGCTGCGTGTTGGCTGCCGTTGTATCCTCTGCCGCATTGCTGATTTGTTCATTACCGGTATATTGACCCAGCAGCATAACGCGGTAGTTCGGCACGGTGTTGGGGATTGTATCTGCGGTAAATTGCAGGGTTACGGTAATCGACAGGTTATCCGCCGTGCTGCCGGTTATGACCGGTTCGCTTATAACCGCCTTACCGTGGACAAGGCCGCTGTTGGTATTTGTCTTTGCCACAGGAATACCGATCTCTTCGTCATAGCGGGCAGACTCCATCCATGCACCTGTTGCACCTGCACCCGGGGTTGCCGTGGCGCGCAGGCGGGTAGCCGAGCCAAGGCCGTTTGCTATCGGTGCCTCGGTGTTGCTTGCATCCAGCGTAATCTTTGTATTGGGTTGGTTCATCAGGTAGGCGGTTACCTGCCATTCGCCCGCGTTTTGGTAATCGCTTGCGTTTGTCAGCACAAGATACTGGCCGTAGGCCTGCCTGTTGCTGTCCTGCTTTTTCAGGCGGATTTCCAGCTTCGGGGTAGGCAGGGGGCGCACGAAGTCCTGCGGGTCAGACTCTACCTCTGCACCTATCTTGGTTCCGTTCACGGCCTTTACACCGACACGGAATTTGCCGGTGCCAATAGCTTGCGCCAGCGCATCATCCGCGTCAAACAGATAGCGCGTACCGTAGACCTTTATGTCTTTGTAGCCCTCCAAAGCCGTCTTGCTATCGCCGTCAACCTTATACAGCGTTACCAGATAATGGCTTACATTCTGTATCTTGTTATCTGGGAAAATGCCCTCTGTGGCCGCGGCCGACCATGTCACCTCATAGCGGCCATAGACAGCACTGCTATCGTTATTATGCTTAACTTTCAACTCGGAGACCGTACCGGGGCCGCGCTTGTCCAGAATTTGCGTATAGTAGTTCTGGATCAAGTCGTCCGTGATGTCCTTCATGCTCGGGGCATCGCTGTTGTCCTTATCGCCGTACCACAGCAGGATGGTGGCAAGATCCTTGTCGTTGATATCCGCGGTGCTTGCGTTGTTGTAAACATAGAAAATCGTAGCTAGTTTTTCACTGGCTGCAGGTTTTATGAAACATTTTCTAGTAGAAACCGTATCCAAATCCCGCGTGTTTGTCATCATACCTGCCGCAAAGAAACGGTTTCCGCTCTCTATGGAGTTATCAATACCCGCATACAGATGTGTACCATTGTTATAGTGGTCTTTATACTTGGCACCCCAATAAACGTCCTGAGACACCGCCGTTCCGCTTGCTGCATTTTCTTTAAGCAACAACAGTGCCGCAATCTTTTGTTTATCAAAGCTGTTTTCGTCCATAAAGTAGTTGCCGTAGGCCACGATGTTTTCTCTTCCACTACGGTTCATCGCAATGGGTGCATTATTGGAACTAACAGTATTTTTATACAGAGCAAAACAATTCGTCACTGTGGTGGATGCACTCGTTTTTGGACTGTTATTGCCACCTCGGTTGCCGCAGATACCTGCAAGCAAGTTGATATCGCCTGGTTTAGGTGAAATTTTAACATCCGTAGCATAGTTACGACAGCGGTCAATGTAAACCTCGACCTTATCCGGAACATTGCTGCCATCTGGTCCCAGCCAGCCCATGATGCCGGCTGCCAGCGACTCGCACTGCATCTTAACATCGCCGTTCACGCAATCGACAATGTTAATGCGCAGATAGTCATTTGTACCGTCCGCCATGACCACCTTGCCAAGGATACCGGCAACATCGTTGGCGCCATGCTTATTGTTATTGTCTCCCGCCCAATTACCGCTGGACAGAATATCGCCGTGGTTCTGGCAGGAGAGGATATTTGCCGTGCCGCCGGGGGTAGGCTGGTCAAAAAAGCCCACAATGCCGCCGACCGTACCCGAACTGCCGTTACAGTTGGTATTGGTGCTAAGGCTGCCGAAGTTGAAGGATTTTTCAATCGTGCCGCCGTTTTTCAGCCAAGAGGCAATGATGCCGCCGATATAGTTGGAGCCGCTGTCAAACACAGTGCCAAGGTTCACACATTCGCTGATGACCCACTTGTCATCGGCCGTATTCTGCTGCACGCCGATCACACCACCCACATAGGCAATATTTGCGTTGCCTCTATGGGTCGTGTCATCGTCATTTGTGCCGCCTGTGCGGGTAAAGCGGCGCACGGCGGCGCAGTTGACCAGCAGCTTGACCTCGCCGGTTGCCTCGTTCATGCCGATCATACCGCCGATTTTGGATTCATCGGTCGTGTTGTCACCGTAGACAAACCACTTGCCGGCTGCCGCGCGTGTGATTGTGCCGTTGACAGTGTTGAAGCCTGCCACGCCGCCCAGATAGCCGCTGGATTTGCCGTTTGCAGCAGTTGTACCGCGCAGACCGACCAGCAGGTCATTTTCGGCAAGGCCTGTGGCGGTGTAGACTTCGCTGTAGTTATTCTTGGACACCGTGTCAACGCCTTTAAGGCTATTATAAGTATCGCCTTTCAGGGTGCTGATCATCTCATTGGTGCTGCCATCCTTAAACCACCCCTTAACCTTATCGACCAGAGCTGTTACTTCTGTTGCACCGCTGCCGCTAATGCTGCCGTTGTTTGCGCCTGCCACGCCGCCCACAAAGCCGTAGCGCGCGGTGATGATGCTGCCGCCGTTCTTATCTGTGGCAACATAGCAGGATGTAATTTTGTTGTTATTACGGCCCGCAATGCCGCCCACGCTGCTGGCGCTTTTCAGCTTTTCCGCATAGGTCTGGCTGTCGCTCAGGCCCGAGGCACCCATCACCTGCAGCGTGATTTTGGGCACACTGCACCCATTGACCTCACCATTGTTCAGGCCAACGATGCCGCCTACGGTGTCCTGCACATTGGCTGCGCCCGTGGTGATATTACCGTTATCAGCCTTGCCCAGCGCGCCCTGATAGGCACACTTTAACAGAGTGCCGCCGTCGGCATTTTCGCCGGCTACGCCGCCCAGATTCTTGTATTTATTCAGAGTATCTGTAATGTTCAGTGTAACATTTGTTTCGCTGATGGTTGCGTCCTGCATATTGACGCCCGCCGCACCGCCAAGGCTGATGCTGTCTGCCCGGGCCGTAAGGCCGTCGAGTTTCAGCGCAGGGCTGTTGACAGTACACTCATCAATCGTACCGGCGTTTTTGCCCGCAATGCCGCCCACGTTGGTGGCCGGGCCATGGTAAGCAATGGCTGCGTTCTCTGCAAGCGTAACATTACTTATTGTTGCGCCCGCATTGTTGATGGCTGTGACCGCGCCGATGCTTTCCCCTGCAAAGGTAATAGTACAGCTGCCGACAGTGCCGCCCGTGATGGTGCCGAAGTTGTTGGCCGCAATGCCCGCCGCATCGCACTTGGCAACGCCGATTTTGACGCCGCTTACATTGCTATCTACAATTTGGGCGCCGCTGTCATTGCTGCCTGCAATACCGCCCGCATTGCCGTTGGTGGCATATACCGTGTAGTTGTTCCCGGTCTGCCCCGCAGTGTTGGTGCAGTTTGTAATCGTGCCGGTCTGCCCGTACTTGCCAGCCCTATTGCAGCCCGCAATACCGCCTGCAAACTGGTCATTGGCGCGCACACACGCCCCATCAATCAGCGTAACATCGCTAATATTGGCATAGTTTGCACCGGCTGCGCCGCCTGCGCAGCTCTTGGTGGCCGTGACGGCGCCTGTCACCTCGCCGCCCTCAATGCTGGCTGTTATGGCGTTGCGCGTGTTGTTGCTGCCCGCAATGCCGCCTGCATAGCTTTCTGCCGTAATGTTGACCTGCAGGGTTGTGCCGCCCAATGCGATGCTGCCGCAGTTTACGCCTGCAACGCCGCCCGCGCACTCATTCGCCTGCACCGTAACGGGGATTTTATTGGAAGTGTTATAGGTTATGCTCGCATTCGTCAGGTTCAGGCCCGCCACGCCGCCGATGATGTACCGGCCGCGCACGGTGATGCTTGCTGCCGGGGCCGAGTCTGTGACCGCCCCGCTGTTGATGCCAACGATACCACCAAGGTAGGCATAGCCGTCCTGCTGGGTGCCCAATGTGGCGTAGGTAGAGCAGTTTTTGATGCTGCCGTCATTCCAGCCTGCGATGCCGCCCGCCGCGCTCTTGTGGGAGACAATGCCGTAGTTGGTGCAGCTCTCCAGCGTTGTTTTTTGGGTCACACAGCCGATGATGCCGCCCGCCATAGAACCGCGGGCATCTTTACCGCCAGCATAAGCGTTATAGTTAAAGCTGTCGTTATACCCCGGCAGGCTGACACCGCTGCCGAGGGTGCCGGTCTCGCCCCGCATTTTCAGGCTGCCGACCGATGCCGCATTGCTGTCGCTGCCGTTTGTTGCGTTGCGGATGGTCAGGCGGGTTGCTGCATCGTTATAGCCGACAATGCCGCCCACATAGGCGTTGACCTCAAGATTAAACTGGTTGGCCGCGCCGTTGAGGGTCATCTCTTTGTCACTGCGCGCCAATGCACTGTTGACCGTCACAAGGCCGGTATCCTGCGCCACGGTGGGCAGAATTGTTGTCAAATCGGTCGGGGCCGATGCCAGCAGGCAGTTGTAGCCGATGATGCCGCCCGCCAGACCGTCGGCCTTGATGCGGCCCGCCTTTGCGGTGGTTGTAAATGTGCCGGCCGTGCTACCGGGTGTGGCAGGCGTAATGGTAAACGCCGTTGCGTCCATGCCGACCACCGGCATGTTAGCGCCGATGACACCGCCCACGCAGAGCATGCCGCTGATTTCCGTCACCTTTATATCGGCCGCAGGCAGGGCCGGGGCAAGGTTCAGGCCGATCATACCGCCGACCGCATTGCCGCCCGCGACCTCGCCGCTGACGGTCAGCAGCGAGGCGCTGGTATTTGTGATTTTCGCCATTGCATCGTTGCAGCCGACCAGACCGCCCACAAAATCGCTGCCGCTGATGACCGCGCCGATCTGCACCGTGCTTGCATCTTTGTCCCATGTAAGCACGGCATTTTTGCCGTTGCGGCCGACCAGACCGCCCACATAGTCCGCGCGGGTGGTCGTTTCTTGATTGTTTGCTTTTTTATAGGTGCTCAGCGCCTGCAGCAGGGCGCTGCGGCTGCTGTTGGTAGCTGCGTCCGAGGCCATGCTGCTGACGCAGTTTTTGATGGTAGCAGTTGTATTTGCTGCGGTGCTGCCCCAATCGGCATCGTTCAGGCCCGCAATACCGCCCACATAGGCAGCATTTTTGCCAAGGCCCGCCACAAGGCCGCTGTTGGTAACGCCGCTGACCGTGCTTTGGCTGCCGTTGACCGACACGACACCGCCCACATAGCGGTTGCCCAGCACGGTGCTGCTGTTGCTGCCGCCGGTTGTTTCAAACTGGCTGCCGCTGAAGCCGCCCGCCATGCCGCCGACAAAGCAGCGGCCCAGCACATAGCCCTTTTGCGTGGTGCAATTATCCAGCGTGCAACCGCTGGCAAAGCCCACCAGACCGCCGACAAAATCACCCTTGAGCGGGCTGTCATCGGTGAGTGCGCCATCGTTAGCATACCCGCCCTTTACGGCGGTTTTCAGCTGTGTCTCGGTCATATCGCGGCGGGTGGTGCTGGCGCTGCCGTGCAGCGTGACATTTTTGCAGTAGCCCGCAATGCCGCCGAAGAACTGGCCCAGCACGCGGCTGTTTTGACCCTCGGCGCTGCCAAGGTAGTTGGCACCCGCGCTGACCGTGCCCTCGTTCCGAAGGCCGGTCAGGGTGACAGCCGTACTGCTGCTATTGCTATTATAAAGGTTGCCCACAACGCCGCCCGTAAAGGCGCTGCCGGTGACGGCGGCTTTGTTGGTCATGATTTCTTTATTGGGATCAAGCGTCAGGTTGGCGGCATCCATCGTGCCGACCACACCGCCCACGCCGATGCTGCGCCAGATCGAGCCTTCCCCGTTGACAGCTGCGGCGTAGCGTGCCTGTTCTGTAAGGTTTTTGTCCGCATCTTTGGGGGCGTTGTCCTGCAGCAAACCGGCTACCGTCACATTGGCGTCCACCGTCAGCGCGGAAATTGTTTGCGTCTGGCCACTTTTGGGTATGGCAACGCCCACGAGGCCGCCAATGCCGCGCGGCTCGTTTTCATAATAGGCTGCACCATTTCCTGTTGCGCTTGTGCGGGCTGTCGCGGTGGCGGTGTCGTCAAAGGGCAGCATTGCCAGCACCTGCGCGGAAACCGCATTGTTTTTGCCGTGGGTCAGGGTGCAGCTTTCCAGCGTGCCGGTGTTGACGCCGCACAAAGCACCGACCGCACGGATGTCACGGTACGCGCTGTCACTTGTTTCCAGCGGCTGCAGGGCTGTGGTCCCGGTCAGCGGCAGGGTGCCTGCTGCGCGGGCAACGACCTTGACATTGACCTGCACATCAGCATCGCGCAGGGTCATGTTTTTGATCGTGCCGTTATTTTCGCCCACAAGGCCGATGTAGCGGTCACGCAGTTCTTCCTTACCCTGTCTGCCGGTCCGGGAGACAGAGCCCCCGCGCAGCTGCAGGTTCATGATAGTGATATTTCCGCCGTCCAGCGTCACATTTTTGGGCAGGGTCAGAATGGTCGGCCACGCCACAGCCTCCTCTGCCGAGGGGACCTTGGCCTCTGGCGGGAAGTTTTTGCCCTGCGCCGGGCAGTAGACCGTAACGCTGCCGCCGGTCCAGTTCAGGCCGGTGGCGCCAAGGCTCTGCGCGGCGAGGGTGTAGGCGGCGGCAGTCTGGCCGGACGCCCAACTGTCCGCCCAGCGCAGGTTGTACAGATGGCGGAAATAGGTAAGCTGGCCCTTAGTGGCTGTTGCCTCCTTTGCAAAAAGGCTGTTTTCCACATTGGTGTCAGCAGGTGTGCTGGGGGTATAGCTGCCGGAATAGTCGTCCCGCGCCTTGGCCTGCAGCGTGACATAGAAATCCTGCGGCCCGCCCGACATCAGGCGGGTGATGCTGTACAGGCTGGTGTCGGCCACACTAATTCTGTTTGCCCCCTCGCCGCTGTCATTCTCGCAGGAGCGCAGCAAATCAGCGCTAGCCATTGCGTCCAGCGTCAGGACAAAGTTGCCCTTGTTGTAGCTCAGGGGGTAGTAGAGGGTCTTTTCAACCGATGTTTCCTTGCCATCCGTATCATAGCTGTAGATTCTTGTTTTCAGCGGCACCGGCTCATTGGTCTTGACCGCCGGCAGCTCCACCTCGATCTCAAACAGCTTTTTCGTGCCGTCCTCGCTGTAGGCTGTCGCCACATACTGGACCTGCGTGTCGCGGGTCACATCGCCGCCCCAGCTCAGGGTCAGTGTTTCGGTGTTGGAGAGGCGCGGGTTCTTTACCTTCAGCTTGGTCTGCTGCAGCTCGACCACATTTACGCGGTCCTCGGCTGAATAGTAGCCCACAAGGCTGTCATGGCGGCGGTGGTCATAGCTTCGGTCATAAATATTCGTTGCACCGTCTGTTTCCGTAAAACGCAGCTTGTCGGCGTTTGTGTCATAAAACACCGAGTACACCTGCCCGCTGGCGGCGTCTATCTCAACGCAGACGGCCGCATTCAGCAGCGAATCATCGTAGATGTAATCGCCCAGCAGCTCTCGCAGCAGCTCATTGTCGCTGTCGGTATCTGTTACTTTATCATAATACAGGGCATAGATATTCTTGTTCAGCTCATCGGCCTTCTGCTTGCGTGTTTCTTCGTTTTCCTCGCCGGTCGGCGTAAGCGCGGCGGGGTCAAAATGCGCGCCCGCCTGACCGTTCAGCAGCACCTTCTGGCGGAAATCGTCCAGCTCGCCCGCTGTGTCCTTGCGGGTCAGGGCGATCTGCGCGGTCTGGAAAAGGGTGCGGGCGTTCGCCTCGTTCTTCTCAAACCGGGCCAGACGGGTATAGGCAATCAGGCCGCCCCCCACAAGGGCCGCCAAAATTGCCATGATCGCCAGCACGACCATAAGCTCCACCATCGTGAAGCCGCTGCTTCTGCGCGTTTTCTTATTGCAATGCACCATAGATGCTCCCGTTTATATCACGGCACTGCCGCACCTTCCCGCCCGGCAGACGCCGTAGCGGCCATTGGAATTTGCGGCTGCGCCCTGCAAATTTGTACAGTAAGGCATAATAAGACTATATATGATAGTATTATACTCGGTTTGTGATCTTTTCGCAATAAGTGCGGTGAGATTTCGACAAATTTACACCAAATATAGTGCTGCACACGGGCGGCACGCACTATTTTGACAGATTTCATGTTACATTCCAACAAAAACATGGGATTTTTTTGTGAAATTCCTTGCAAATACAGTCTTTGCGGGGTATACTGGTTAGTGTATCATATATAGAAGTAGAGGAAGTGAAACCATGCTGGCAGCACGACTGGGTGCTTGGCTGCGCAACACCGGGGAAAAATGGGCCAAGACCTCCTTTGCTGAAAAGCTGGCCCTGCTGCTGGCATTGCTCGCTGTGATCTATACCGTTGTGACCGGCGCGGCTGAGCTGCGCTATCAGGCCCGCGCGCGGGAGGCGCTGGCTCAGGTCAAGGCGGCGCGGCTGGCCGCCGGGGCCGTGTCCGCGCAGTGCTATTCCACCGGGCGCACCTTTGCCGACCAGACCACCGCAGACGGCTTTGCCGACGGCGTGGCTGAGGAGATCGAGGCACTGGGCGCACTGCCCGGCAGCGTGAGCCTTCTGCAGGTAGCGGACAACGGCTACACCGTGCAGCGGCTGCTCTATCAGGAAAACAGCATCTTCGCCGTCTATGACGCTGCCGAGGGGTACCGTGTCTTTCGCGCGGAGGACCGCCTGCATTACCTGACGGAGGCGAGCCATGCTGCTGCTTGAATGCCTTTTGGATCTGATCCGTTTTTTGCTGGGCGCAGCGCTGTTCAGCTTTATGAATGTCGTGGCCTGGCGGCTGCCCCGGGGCATGGACCCCCTGCAGGGGCGCAGCCACTGCCCGCAGTGCGGCCACACGCTGGGCGCGCCCGACCTTGTGCCGGTTTTCAGCTGGCTGCTTCTGCGCGGGCGGTGCCGCCACTGCGGCGCGCGCATCCCGGTGCGGTATTTTCTGGTCGAGGTGCTGGGCGGCATGCTGGCGCTGGGCTGCACCCGGCGTTTCGGCACCGCGCTCAGCCTGACGCAGGGGCTGTTCGGCATGAGCTGGGCGGCGCTCACCGCGCTGGCGGTCTGCGGCCTTTTGCTGAGCGTCGCGCTCATTGACGCCGAGACACAGCTTATCCCCGACCGGCTCAATCTCGCGTTGGCGGTCTGCGGCGTTGTAGGGACGCTGCTCTCCCCCGCCGGGTGGCTGCCCCACCTGATCGGGGCGTTCTTCGTCAGCGTGCCGATGCTTTTGCTCTGCCTTGCCATTGACGGCGCGTTCGGCGGCGGCGACATCAAACTGATGGCGGCCGCCGGGCTGTTCCTCGGCTGGCAGAACACGCTGCTGGCGATGTTTTTGGGCATTCTGGGCGGCGGCCTTTACGGCATCTGGCTGCTGGCCGCCAAAAAGGCCGACAAGAAGGATCACTTCGCCTTCGGCCCGTTTTTATGTGCGGGCATCGTCATTGCCATGCTCCTCGGCGAGCCGATCCTGCAATGGTACTGCGCGTTTTTGTAAGGCCCGAGCGCCCGCCTGATTTTACTATCCGTTCGGAGGTTTCTCCCCTATGCCACAATTTCGTTATACTGCGACCAACGCCGAAGGTAAGACTGTCCGCGGCATGGCTGACGCCCCCAGTGAGGAGGCGCTCTACACCAAGCTGCGCGATGACGGCCTGTACATGAGCGAGGCGCTGCAGACCAAGCGCGTCCGCAGCACCTTCCGCCCGTTAAAAACTGCCGTGCTGGCGGATTTCTGCCGCAATCTGGGCACCCTGCTGACCGCCGGTGTGCCGCTGGTGCGCGCCTTCCGCATCATGGCGGACGAGCGCAGCATCAACCCGCAGCAGCGGGCCCTGTACGAGGCCGTGCTGGGCGAGCTGCGCAAAGGTATCCCGCTGTCCGATGCGATGGAGTCCTGCGCACCGGCGTTCCCGAACCTGCTGCTGGCGATGATCCGCAGCGCCGAGGGCACCGGCAGCATCGACCACGCCTGCACCCGGATGGCCACCTACTATGAGCGCGAGCATAAGATGAACCAGCAGGTCGGCAACAGTATGATGTACCCGCTCATCCTCTGCGTGCTGATCGTGGCGGTCATCGCAATTTTGATGACCTTTGTGCTGCCCCAGTTCAAGCCGATGTTTGACCAGATGGAAAAGCTGCCCTTCCTGACGCAGCTTCTGTTTGATGCCAGCGACTTTGTGGGTGCCAACTGGCCGCTGCTGCTTGTGGCGCTGGCGCTCCTCTTTTTCGGCTTCAGGCTGCTTTTGGCCCAGCCCCGCATCCGCCGCCAGTGGGACCGTTTTATCCTGCATGCGCCGGTCGTGGGCGTGCTGAACCGCAAGATCTGCACCGCCCGCTTTGCCAGCACCCTGTCCAACCTGTACGGCAGCGGCGTGCCCATCATCACAACGCTGGGCGCGGCGCGCGACTCGATCGGCAACCGCTGGATCGAAAGTCAGTTCGGCACAGCGCTGGACAGCATCCGCGCCGGTCACAGCCTGTCGCAGTCCATTGCCGCGATCGACGGCTTTGAGGTCAAGCTGGCCTCCTCCATCGCCGTCGGCGAGGAGACCGGCAAGCTGGACAGTCTGCTGGCCACGATCAGTGAGACGCTCGACTACGAGGCCGAGATGGCCACCAAGCGCCTTGTCACCCTGCTGGAGCCTGTGATGATCGTCATCATGGGTCTGGTGGTCGGCGGCGTTGTGGCGGCTGTTATCGTGCCGATCTACCAGTCCTACGGCACCATCGGCGCATCGTCCGGTGCCATTTAAACTATATTCCGGAGGGTTCCTCATGGCATCACTTACCTCTTTGTATCTGTGCAGCCGCACGGTGTACGCCGCGGTGGGCAGCCCCACCGCCAAGGGCGCACGGATCACCGCCGCCGCCACAGCCCAGCTGCCCGAGGGCTGCCTGATCAACGGCGTCATTACCAACGAGGCCGACCTCGCCGAGGCGCTCAAGGCCTTTTTTGCCCGCCATAAGCTGCCCACGGGCCGGGTGGCGCTGATCGTAGGCGGCAGTCAGTTCGTACACCGCGTCATCTCTCTGCCCGCCATGAGCGAGAAAAAGCGGCTGACCGTGCTGGCGCATGAGCTTTCGTCCGGCGGCGCCGAGACAACGGCCCCGCTTGACGACTATATGCTGCTGGCCCGCGATGCCAAAACCCGCGCTGACACAGTGCTGGCCACCCGCGTGGAGCAGAGCGTCATTGCCGGGTATGCGGCGCTGGCCAAGGCTGCCGGCTTCAAGCTGTACAGCATCGATCTGGGTCTGGCCGCCCCCATCAAGGCGGTGCGCACGATCCCTGCCCTGCAGAGCGAGACCTTTGTTCTGCTGCATTTTGACGATGACACCGTCTCGGCCTGCCTGTTTGTGAAGGGGCAGTACACCTACTCGACCCGCAGCCGCCTGTTCAACCCGCGCGGCTCGGCAGAATCCGGCGCCGAGATCGCACAGAAGCTGTCGGGCATCCTGCAGTTCCACATTGCCGGCAAGAGCGAAAATCCGATCACGACCGTCTACTTTGCCGGTGCAGACGCCGATGACCTTGCCGTCTGCCGCCCGGGCTGTGAGGCGCTCTCGCTGCGGGTGGCGCAATTCCCGGATTCGCCTACCGTCAAGCTTCCTGAGGGCACAGCCCTTGCGCAGACACTCTCCGCCGCAGGCAATCTGATCGCGCGCTGACCCGCGCACCAACTATACAAGCCAGGGGAACATACAAATTATGGCTATGAAACAAAACAACTTTTATCTGCGCTGGCAAAAGGCCGCAGGCACCGCCAAGAGTGAGCAGCGCAGCCGCAGCATCCGGACCGCTGCCCCCGGCGTTGCCGTGGTGGCCGCCGCCCTGCTGGGCTGGGGTGCCATGACGCTGTACACCGCCTCCCTGACCAGCCAGCGGCAGGACATCGTAAACTGGTGCAATGACAACAGCGCGTCGTTCCTTGCCTCGAATCAGGACGCTGAGGCGGCCGCGCAGTTCCGCTCTCTGACCCAGTATGCCGACGGCATGACCGACCTGCTGGACGGCTACCCCGATGTGACGAGCAGCCTGCTGCACCGGGTCGAGGCGGCGGGCGGCGCTGCTATCACGATCCAGTTCACCAGCTACAACGCCGCCACGGGCGAGCTGCAGTTCAACGCCAACTCCAGTCAGGTCATCGACATTCCGACCTACATTCGCTCGCTGCAGAGCTGCGGCGTTTTTTCGACCGTGAGCTATACCGGCTACAATGCCGACGATGACGGCTATTCCATCGACCTGCGCTGCGTTCTGGCAGCGCCGCAGTAAGGGGGGTGCGGTTATGGATATTGCACCGATGACCAAGCGCGACAAGATCCTTTTATATGCCGTGCTGATGCTGGCCTTTATCGTGCTGTATGTGCGGTTTTTGCTGATCCCCGGCATCGGCAGCCTGCAGCAGGCCCGCGCCGATCTGACCGAGGCGCAGGACGCCCAGATCACCATGCAGGAGACGATCCTGCAGGCGGGCGTGAACGCCGCCGACAAGAATACCGCCTGGGGAGAGCTGCAGACCGCCAACGCGCGGTACTACAGCATCCTGACCAGCGATGAGCTGGACACGCTGGTGACCGGCCTTGAGCTGAACCACAGCATGCAGCCCGTCTCCCTGAGCATCGGCCAGCCGCTGACCCAGAGCATGACCGGCTACATTGCCGGTACACAGGCCGGGCAGAGCCCCGCCCCCGCCGGCAGCACCGCGGCCGCCGTCACGGCGGATCAGGTGGACACCACCGCCGCAGGCAATGCCCTGCTGCAGCAGTTCCTTGCCGCCGACCTTGTACCCTACTATGACCAGCCCGGCTACCTCCAGACCTCCGATGTGACCTTCAGCTGCTCGGGCGAGGCAAGCAATTTTCTGAGCCTGCTTGACGATCTGGCGGACAACTATCCGTCCATCCAGCTGCAGAACTTTTCCATCACCACCCGCAGCTTTGCCGCAGCGGACGGCACCTCGTCCAGCGGCAGCATCTACAATGTGACGCTGCGCGTCGTACTCTGTGACAAAGGAGGCGTACAGCCGTGAAAAACATCCGTCTTGGCGATGTTCTGATCGAGTTCGGCTACATCACAGCCGAGCAGCTTAACGCCGCCCTTGCCTACCAGAAGGAGCACCGCGACCTGCGTGTCGGCCAGGCACTGCAGGAGCTGGGCTATGTCAATGAGCGGCAGGTCCTGCAGGCCCTTGCCAAGCGCCTGCAGATCCGCATGATCGACATTGAGCACACTACCGTTGATGTGACGGCGGTCGAGAAGGTTCCGCAGGAGCTGGCGCAGAAATATGACATGCTGCCCATCGCGCAGAGCGGGCATACGCTGACCATCGCCGCCAACGACCCGCTGAACTACTACGCCATTGAGGACATCCGCCAGCTGACCGCTATGGAGCCGGAGATCGTACTGGCCGAGCTGGAGCCGCTGCGCCGCGCCGTCCGCTACTATTACGCCGAGGTCAGCGCCCGCAAGGCAGCCCGCAACGCCAACAGCAGCGATATGGCCGCCGCGCAGACGGAGGATCTCGCCATCGACATGACCGCCGAGGGCGGCGATCTGGACGCGCCGATCATCCGCCTGCTGAACAGCCTTGTGCAGCGCGCCGTGACGACCACCGCCTCGGATATCCACATCGAGCCGTTTGAGGGCGAGACAAAGGTCCGTATGCGCATTGACGGCGTCATCATCGACTATGTGACGCTGCAGCGCGCTTTGCACCAGCCGCTCATCGCCCGCATCAAGATCATGTCCAACCTTGACATTGCCGAGCACCGCATCCCGCAGGACGGGCATTTCCGCGCCCGGCTTGAGACCGGCCCCGATGTCAATGTCCGCGTCTCGATCCTGCCGACCGTCTTTGGCGAAAAGGCCGTGCTGCGTATCCTGTCCAGCAACACCTACATTAAAAATGCCAACCACTTCGGCATGAACGATGAGACCTACCGGCGGTTTTTGCCGCTGCTCAACCGCCCCAACGGCATCGTCTACCTGACCGGGCCGACAGGCTCCGGTAAGACGACAACGCTCTACATGGTCCTGCAGACCATTGCCGAGCGGCAGGTCAATGTCTCGACGATCGAGGACCCTGTCGAGCGCAATCTGGCCCGCATCAACCAGACGCAGGTCAACAACATTGCGGGCCTGACCTTTGAGAGCGGCCTGCGCGCCCTGCTGCGTCAGGACCCCGATGTCATCATGGTCGGCGAGACCCGCGATGCCGAGACGGCGTCCATCTCGGTCCGCGCGGCCATCACGGGCCACATGGTTTTTTCTACCCTGCACACGAATGATGCGCTCTCCTCCATCGTCCGCCTTGAGGATATGGGCGTGGAGCGGTACATGGTCGCCAACTCGGTGGCCGGTCTGGTTGCCCAGCGCCTGATGCGCCGGGTCTGCCCCCACTGCGCCCGGCAGATGCCCGTCACCGAGGAGGAGCGCACCTATCTCGGCCCCGACATTCCCTTTGTGCGGCGCGGCAGCGGCTGCACCCAGTGCAACGGCACCGGCTACCGCGGCCGCGTGGCGATCCACGAGCTGGTCATCATCAACCGCGAGCTGCGCGAGCTGATCTCCGCCGGGGCCACGCAGGAGGAGCTGACCGATGCCGCCCGCCGCAATCAGGGCATGACCAGCCTGCGCGAGGCCGCCCTGCAGCTTGTGCGCGAGGGCGAAACCACCCCGGAAGAGCTGCTGAAGATCACCTTCTATGAGGAATAGGGGAACGGGTGCTGACGGCAGCGTTCTCTCCGGCTTCTCTTTCTTAAAAGTGAGGTATGTCCCATGCAAATCCATGAACTCACCGCGCTGGCGCGGCAGATGAAGGCCAGCGACATCCATCTCTCCGAGGGGCTGCCCCTGATGTTCCGGGTGGACGGGCGGCTGATGCAGCCCCCCGTGCAGATGAGCGCTGACGAGACCCGCTCCCTGATTCTGGGGCTGATGGATGAGGCACACCGCGAGGCCATCCTTACCGAGCGGATCGATGCCGATTTTGCGCTGGTCGCACCGGACGGCACCCGCAGCCGCGTGAATGTCTTTTTCCAGCAGGGGCGGGCTGCGGCCACGCTGCGCCTGCTCAACGATGCCATCCCCACGCTGGCAGAGCTGTCGATGCCGCCCGTGCTGACAAAGCTGGCGGACGAGCCGCGCGGTCTGATTCTTGTCACCGGCCCCACCGGCAGCGGCAAGTCCACCACGCTGGCCGCGATGATCGACCATATCAACAAGACCCGCAGCGACCACATCATCACGATCGAGGACCCCATCGAGTATGTCTATCAGGGCAGGCAGGCGCTCATCCACCAGCGTGAGGTCGGCGCTGATGCGCGCAGCTTTGCCTCGGCACTGCGCAGCGCCCTGCGCGAGGACCCCGATGTCATTCTGGTCGGCGAGATGCGCGATTACGAGACGATCTCCGCCGCCGTCACCGCCGCCGAGACCGGCCATCTGGTCCTCAGCACGCTGCACACGATCGGCGCAGCCCAGACCATCGACCGCATCATTGATGTCTGCCCCGCCGGTGCGCAGAACCAGATCCGCGGCCAGCTGGCCGCCGTGCTGCGCGGCGTCA
>OGXE01000436.1_pt1 | contig 37934 bp, 28 predicted proteins | sample 1576181 | NCBI WGS metagenome assembly OGXE01 (sample SAMEA3541478, study PRJEB24748) | human gut metagenome | biome: human gut; feature: human-associated habitat; material: faeces | place: China | collected 2012 | reverse complement strand
AAAAGTTGAATTTGGTTGGAGTTTTTCCTGAATCCGCCGATCGTCCGTCCCATAGGCGGCGCGGCGAGTTTTTTATTTTGCCTTTTGCGCCGAATAGAATACGCCTTTTCAGAACTAGCGTATTCCGCTGGCCCGGGAGGCGCCAGAACTGGCGGAGGACCACGCCCCGGAGGCGGACCCAACCGGCCGCGCCCGCAGGGAGGCGGGGGCCGCCACACCAAGGGCAGGAGGCATTTCAGCAAATCGGCCCCCAAGGAAGAAAACTCCGAAAGCGAAATTGAAGTGGAAGGCACCATCTGCGCCGTGCTGGCGGGCACCATGTTCAAGGTGCGCCTGCCCAACGGGCACGAAGTGCTGGCCCACATTTCCGGCAAGATGCGCAAGCGCTTCATCAAAATCGTTGTGGGCGACAAGGTGCGCATGGAAATGTCCCCCTACGACATGACCAAGGCGCGCATCACGTTCCGCATCGGTTAACCGCCCCCGGATTCACTCCTTTTGCGAAAAACCTTCTCCGGCTTGCAGGAGAAGGTTTTTTAACGTACAGTGCACACTGACCCCATCAGCGCGCCATGAAAGTTTGCTCCACGGAAAATATGCAGATCGCGGAACGCGAGCTCATCATCAACGGAACTCCGGCCAGAACCCTCATGAAGCTGGCTTCCGCCGGCATTGCGGAAGCCGTCACGCAGTTCTTTCCCGTCCCCGGGTTATGCATAGCCTACGTGGGGAAAGGCAACAACGGCGGAGACGCCCTCACCGTCCTCAATATCCTGAAACAGCATGGATGGGAAACAGGTTTCCGCGCCGCCTACCCGCGCGCGGAATGGGGGGAACTGCCCGCGCGGCAGCTCGCGGAAATATCTCCTCCGCCCCAGGAATACCAGGAAGCGCCGCTGCCCCGTACGGGTAAGCCCATGATTCTGCTGGACGGCCTGCTGGGCATTGGAGCAAAAGGGCTGCTCCGCAAGGAAATCTCCGCCCTCTGCGCGGAAATGAACTACCTGCGGGACCGCTGCGGAGCCGTGCGCACGGTGGCGATCGACCTTCCCACCGGAGTTGACCCGGATACGGGGATGCCCCAGGAAAATGCCGTAGAGGCGGATTTCACGATGTGCATAGGAGCGGTCAAGCAGGGGCTGCTGGATGACGACGCCACCCTGCATGCGGGGCGCCTGGCCTGCATCGACCTTCCCGGCCTCCATGTGCAGGCGCTTCCCGCCACGGAACTCATCACCTCCTCCCGGCTCACTAAATTCCTCTCTGCAAGACCCTATACGGACTATAAGAACAAACGCGGGCACATCGGCGTCATTGCCGGATCGGAAGGAATGCTGGGCGCTGCCAGGCTCTGCTGTGAAGCCGCCCTCCGGGCCGGAGCCGGACTGGTGACGCTCCACGTCCACCGGAACGTCTATCCCCTCATAGCGCCGTCCATGCCGCCGGAAATCATGGTCAAACCCGTGGACAGTTATGCGGACGTCTCCATCCGGACGTTCAGCGCCTTTCTCATTGGCCCCGGCATCGGCTCCGTATCGGAGGAAGACGCGGAAGCCATCCGCCTCATTCTGGAAACCGGCACTCCCACCGTCCTGGATGCGGACGGCCTTAATCTGGCCGCCGCCATGCAATGGAGCCTGGGAGAACATATTCTGGCGACACCCCACCATGGGGAAATCCGCCGTCTGCTGCCGGACGCGGACAACTGCGCCATCCGGGCGGACATCGCAGACTGCTTCCTGGCGGAGCATGAAGCGGCCCTGATTTACAAAGGGGCCCGCACCATCGTCACCCAGCGGGGAAAACCTCTCTTCTACAACATCACCGGAGGCCCCGGCATGGCTACCGCCGGCCAGGGAGACGTGCTGGCAGGCGTCTGCGGCGGATTCATGGCCCAGGGGGAATCCCTGCTGGTCTCCGCCGTTCTGGGAACCTATCTCTGCGGGCGAGCTTCTGAAATAGCCATCTCCGCCGGAGATTCCACCCAGCAGACACTGACGGCGGGAGACACGCTGCGCCATCTGCCCGCCGCCATTCTTTCCACCGCACGTCTCTGTTACTAAAATGGCCTACCGAAAACTCCAGGATCTTCCCTTCCAATCCCTGCCGCGGGAAAAGCTGCTCCGCCAGGGAAGGCACAGCCTCAGCAATGCGGAACTGCTCGCCATCTTCCTGCGGATGGGCATCAAAGGAAAAAACGTGCTGGACATGTCCTCGGACCTGATCCAGTCGGCAGGCTCTCTGGACGCCCTGGCCCACATGGAGGCCGCAGAAATAGCGGACATCTGCAAGGGAATAGGCATGGCGAAAGCGGCCACGCTGAGCGCCGCCTTTGAACTGGGGGCGCGGGCTCTCCGGGAAACGCTGGCCCGGCAACCCATCCAGACGCCGGAAGACGTCTATGACTACCTGGTAACAGCCATGCGCTGGAAAGACAAGGAGACGGTACTCGTCCTGCTGCTGGATACCAAAAGCCGCCTCATCAAACCCGTGGAAATTTCCAGCGGCACCCTGAACGAATCCATCGCCCATCCGCGCGACATTCTGCGTCCCGCCGTCATCCACAATGCCTACGGCTTCGTCCTGGCGCACAACCATCCCAGCGGGAACCCGGCTCCCAGCCGCCCGGACGACCTCCTGACCGAACGCGTGCGGGAATGCGCCAAGCTATTGGGCGTCCGGTTCCTGGACCACGTGATCATCGGAAAACCTACCGAAACTGTTCGCAGAAACTATTACAGCTATAACCACCCCAACGGAGACCGGCTCCGGGAAGCCGACAAGGGCCTCCCTCTCTATCATTAAACAACCGTTCCCGCGAATTTTCTTCCGGAACGACGCCTGATAAAAACAAAAAACCCGTCTTGCGACGGGCTTTCTCTTAAAAAAAACTGGCGGAGAGAGTGGGATTCGAACCCACGGTGGGTTTTAAAGCCCACGTTCGATTTCGAGTCGAGTGCCTTAGACCAGCTCAGCCATCTCTCCGCTTGGAAATCGGGAGCGTTTGTATCCGGTTTGCGGGATGCTGTAAAGAACAGAATCACCGCCAACCGTTATTTGAACGCCTTTAACGTCTTGGCGAAGCCAGCGGTCCCAGCGTAGCTTCCGCTTCAAATCTCTGGGTCTTGTTATGGGGAAGAGCGCTCTTTTCCGGGCCGGGGGGCGGCTGCGGAACACGCTCCCGTTCCTTCGGCTCCATCAGCCAGGAGCAGGAAGAGACCAGAAGAAGGGAGAAAGACGTAAGCAAAAGGGAGGCTGTGAATCGTTTCATCATTTCCTTTTAAAAAGTTGAACCCCACTATGCCGGAGGGCACAGCGGGGTTCAAGGAAAATACGCGGCAGAAACCTTATTTGGCGGACTGCAACGGACGCAGAAGCTGCACCATGTCGCCGGGCTGGATGCTCATGCCGGCGGGCACGCTGTCCTTGACGATGTCAGCCACCGTCTGGTTCTTTTCCAGGGAGGTCACCTTCAGTTTGCCGATGCTGCGGCCGTCACGGGTAACGAGCAGAACCGTATTCGGATCAATGTTGCTGCCCTGCCCGGCGCCAATCACCACAAAGCCCCACTGCGGGTCCACGGACAGAACGGGATATTCATCTCCATTCTTGGCGAGGGCGGCGCGGTATTCGGCCTGTTCCTTCTGGCGTCCGGCCAGCTCGGTAGCCTGCTCGGCACGCTTCTTGGCGGCCACTTCCGTAGCGCTCTTGATCTGGTCAATGTCTTCCTGAAGCTTCTTGTTGGAGGCTTCCATGGATTCCATCTTCGCCTGGATTTCCTGCACGCTGGAAACGCCGAAGTCGTTCAGCTTGGCCTTGAGCTCATCCATCTGCTTGTTGATCTTGGACAGGTCCGCATTCAGCTGGACTTCTTCTTCCTTCAGCTCCGTTTCCTTGGAGAGCTGTTCGTCACGCTGCTGGGTCACGGAGGCCTTGTTGGAGGTCAAGCTGAGGTTTTCCTCCGCAGCCAGACCGCGGTTCTTGATCATGTCATTGCGCAATCCCGTCCAATTCCGGATTTCCTTGTCCAGAACCTTGCGGTAGGTGATCATCTCCTTGAAGTCCTGATACTGGCCGTTGACGCCGAAGAGGCCGCTGAGACCGGAGAACCAGGCGCCCGCACCTGCTGCAAGAATCAATAAAACTACTAAGACAGTTTTCATTGTGTATGTATGTGAGAGTGTATGGTGTGTATTGAACCGGGAAAGGACTAGGGACGAACGGATACAACGACGTCTCCGGCTTCAACACGTTCGCCGGCGGTTACCGTGCTGGGGAGAATGGTGGCCGTGGAAACACGGGATTCAACAGCGCTTACGTCAAGTTCGGCAATTTTGTTGCCGTCCCTCATCACGGCCAGCTTGGAGCCGGGCACTACGCCCAGGTCGGCAGCACCGCCGTCAATCACAACTACATTGAAATCATTAATCACCTGGGAAACCCGCGTTTTCAGATTGGGCGGGGAAAGGTGCGCATCCTGGTCCGCCTTGAGCTGGCGAAGGGCCGCATTGTTCACGACAAGCTGTTCCGTTTCAGCAACGATGGCGTCATGCTTGCCCTGCTCCGCCTGCTTGACTACTTCCAGCTGCTTGGATTCTTCTTCCAGTCCCTTGATCTTGTCCGCAATGGCCTGGATACTTTCCATGTCCTTGCTCTTGGACTGAAGTTCCGCCAGGGCTGTTTGTTGCGCCTGGAGGTCCGTCTTCTTGGCCTCATTGGCGGCGGCCAGCTCCTGGTTCTTGGCTTCCAGCTCGTCCTTCTGCTTGGTCAGGGCGTTGATATCGTTCGTCAAAGCCTCATTCTTCACCAGGAAGTCGACATATTTTGTCTTTTCTTCCGTAAACTCGCCGCGAAGACCGTTCAGGTTCTTATAACGGGAGACGCATTCCTTACGCTCCTTGGTTAGAGCTTCCTCGTTATCAAGATAATACATGGCTCCGCCGAGAAGAGCAATGACCAAGGCTGCTATTGATACTTTGACCCACATAGGAAATAATAGAGATGAGAAGGTTCCTGTTACTTTTGTGAGATTGGCATGAACATTTTCAGATTTCAACATCAAAATGTCATCCTCACTGTTTTCTTGATATTTTTTTCAGGGAAGCTCCGTAACAGGATACCGCAAGAGTTCTCTTATCAACATTTTAAAACAATTACGCTCTATTTTCTTTTCAAACACGGACTCATCTTCTAGTCTTTCTGAACCGTGAGTTACCAGGTCTTTGCCAGAAAATACCGTCCTCTGACATTCGATGACGTCCTTGGACAGGATCATGTCGTCCAGACGTTGAAAAACGCCATTGAGCACAACCGCCTCGCCCACGCCTACCTTTTTGTAGGCCCCCGCGGAACGGGAAAAACATCTACCGCCAGAATTTTTGCAAAAGCCCTGAATTGCAGCGGCGGTCCCAGGGTGGACTTTGACCCGCACGAAGACATCTGCGAGGAAATAGCGGAAGGGCGCAGCCTGGACGTCCTGGAAATAGACGGCGCATCCAACCGCGGCATCGACCACATCCGTGACCTGAGGGACAACGTGCGATTCGCTCCCAGCAGGGGCAATTTCCGCATCGTCTATATAGATGAAGTGCACATGCTCACCAAGGAGTCCTTCAACGCCCTGCTGAAAACGCTGGAGGAGCCGCCCCCCCACGTCAAATTCATTTTTGCGACTACGGAACCCCACAAGATTCTGCCGACCATCCTGTCGCGCTGCCAGCGCTTCGACCTGCGCCCCATTCCCTCTGAAATCATTGCGGAACACCTGCTTCACATCGCCTCTGCGGAAGGAGTGAGCCTGAGCCGGGAAGCGGCCTTTGCCGTCGCCAAGGTGGCGGACGGAGGCATGCGGGACGCGCAATCCATGCTGGACCAGCTTGTTTCCTTCTGCGGAGACCACATTGAAGAACAGCAGGTGCTTCACATCTTCGGCATCACGTCCCGGGAAACCGTAGCCCATGCGCTGGCGCTGATTCTGAACAAGGAGCTCCCCTCCCTCCTGCACCTCCTGCATGAACAGGCGGAAGCTGGAAGAGACATGGGCCAGTTCCTCTCTGAAATCATCTCCGCCGTGCGTGAAATCCTGGTCTCCAAGGTTGACCCGGAGGCCAGCTTCGATTCCCTGCCGGAATCCTCCAAGGAGGAACTTTCCGAACTCGTCAAACGCACCCAGACGGACAAAATCCTGCGCCTGGTGGAAGTGCTGGCGGAAACGGAAGACAAGATGCGCTGGTCCACCAACAAAAGGCTGCATCTGGAAATGGGCCTGATCAAGGCCGTTCACGCTCTCGCGGAAGCCAGCATCAGCGATATTATCATGGCGCTGGAAGGCGCCCCCCTGGCATCCTCCGTCCCATCCTCCTCTCCGGCGCCCGCTCCGCGCCAGGAACAGGAGATGCCCGCGCCCGCCGCTCCGGTCCCTGCGCCGGAGCCTCCGGCAAACGCCCAGCCGCCCCTTCCTGCGGAAAAACCGGAGCCCGCTCCGGAAGAACACCTGATGGACCCGGTTCCGGACTTTTCCCCGGCCAACCCATTCCCGGCTCCCGCGGTACAGGCGAGCGAACCTGCCAGTGCGCAACCAGCCCCGGCTCCCGCAGAAAAACCCGAACCGCAGCCCACTGATCCCGCGCCGGAACCTCCCGTAACTGCTGCAAAAGCCCCCTCCCCCGCCATTCCGCAGGAAGAGCCTTCCTGTTCCGCACCTGAACCGCGGCCGGAGCCCACTTCCGACACCCCGGAAGAGCCTCAACGTCCCGCCTCTGCCATCTCCGATGCCCCGGTGGCTCCTCCGGATTCTCCGGAACCCACTTTCATGGACCCTGAGGAAAACCTCCCGCCGGAAAGGCGCACCAGCAGCTTCTTTGACAACCTGTTCGACACGGCAAGCGCTCCTTCCCGCACCCCTGCTCCCATGGTAAAAGAGGAACCGGAAGCCCCTGCCCCGCAATCCGGAAGAACCATCACGGAGGAGGACTGGAAAGCGGCGCTGGAACGTGCCGCCGCCAACTTCCCCCTCCAGGCGGACTTTCTGGCCAACAGCGTTTTCTCCGGCCATGACGGCGCATTCGTCGCCATCTCCTTTCATCCCTCCGACCATCAGGGAATGGACAGCCTCGGATCCGGCCCCCTGCGGGCGGCCCTGGAAGCGGACCTTTCCCAACGCGGCGGAGTCCCCGTCACCATTTCCATCCGCCAGGATTCCTCCGTGCCGGAGCCGGTTCAGGAAGAACTGGCCCCGCTGCCGGCGCCTCCCCCCCCCGCGGCCTCCGCACCTTCTCCCAAACCCCAGGCGCCGCGGGAAAAACCCGCCGCAGCCGTTCAGGAACCCGCCAGGGAGAAAGATGAAGATAATTCCTACTATACGGACCCCCTGATTGACGCCGCCATGGAGATCTTCCGCGCCCGCATCATTTCCCAATAAACAACATCAACCCATACTTCCAAATACGACAGCCATGAACATGATGAAAATGATGAAGCAGGTCCAGCAAATGCAGGCCGGACTTGCCGCCGCCCAGGAAAAGCTGGCCTCCCAGACCGTTGCCACGGAAGGGGCGGGCGGCAAGCTGAAAGTCACCGCCACCTGTGACGGAAACCTCACGGAGCTGGTGATTGATCCCTCCATCATCGACCCGTCCGATTCAGAATTCCTCCAGGACCTGCTCCTGCAAACCATCAATGCCGCCATAGCCAAGGGCAAGGAAACCGCGGCGGCGGAAATGAAAAAACTGACGGGCGGCATGAGCCTCCCTCCCGGCATGGGCCTTTAACCTACCACCACCGTGCATCGGCTCAGAAGACGCAAACATCTGGCGGAACCACTGCCAGCGTTATCCGGGGTCAACCACCTGGGAATAGCGCTGGGCGGCGTCTCTCTGTGCCTGTGGGTCATCGTCGTCACCATCTTCTGGACCGGTTCGGACACAATGGCCTTCATGACGTCACTGCCCACTTGGGCATGCTGCCTCATCTTCTCCTTCCCGGCGCTTATTGCATGGCTGGTCTTCGGTTCCCGGATAGGCCTGCTTGGCGTCATTATCTGGTTTGCGTACGGCATCGTCATTACGGACTTTCTTCCTCCCATTTCCAGAACGGGAATGGAGTATTACAAAATGCCGCCGGCTCCGGATGCCCGGCAAATCAGGGTTCTCACCCTGTACGGGGGTTGTGTGGAAAATCCGCCCATTGAACAAATCTCCAAACTCCGCGCAGACGTCATCTTCATCCAGGGATGCAGCAACCACAACCGGACACTCAAATTCGCCTACAGCATTTTCGGACGCACTTCCTACATCAAGCAGATAGGCAGCTGCGCCATCATCGTGCGGCACGGGCAGATTGGTCCGGCCCAAAGCATCACGGACACAGCCGGACTCATCGTGGACTGGATACCGGAAAATTCTTCCCTGGCGATACGGCTCATCAACATCAGCCTGGAGCCTTTTGAACACCGCTTTGACTTGTACTCCCCCGCCTGCTGGAAATACTTCCACACGCTCCGGTTCATTCACCGCAAACAGCTTCAATACCTGTTTGACACCCTGCGGGAGGTAGGAAGCCAGCACGGTGAACTGCCCATCATCCTGGCCGGAAACTTCAGCGCCGCGCCCCAATCCCCTATTTTCGCCAAGCTCAGCGCCGATTTTCAGGATTGCTTCAAACTGAAGGGAGCCGGATACGGAGCCACTCAACCTGTCAACTTCCCGCTGCTGCGCCTGGACCGTGTTTTCTGCACGCCGCCGCTCAAACCCGAGCGAGCCGCCACTGTGCTGATACCGGACACCGTCCGCCGCTCCATCCTGGCAGACATTGCCATGCCCTGATTCCCCTTTCCACACGGCCGCGCCATTCCGCTCCGGCAGAAAGAACTTCTCCATCCGCCTCCCCAAACGGAGGCGCTTTTACTTTCCGGGGAAAGAATTTTCCCCGGAAACCTACAAGGTTTTCAGCGCACGGGAAATAGCCGGGAAAAGCTGCTTCTTGCGGCTGACCACATCGGCGGCGGAAAACAAGTTGGGGCCCAGCCGCTCGTACTCGATGTGCTCCAGCACCTCTTCATCCCCGACGGCCAGCAGCATGGAATCATGCGTGACAATGTCCGTGACCAACAGGCACGCCAGCTTCAATCCTTCCTCTTCCACCAGCTTCTGAAGCTCCTTCACCAGGTCATCCTGAACTTCCTTCAGGCCGAACATGCCTATTTCCTCAATCTGTGAAATGCTGATCTTGTGCCCGTACTCGGTAAAGGTTTTCCTGTCCGCCTGGACAATCGCGCAGGGCGCCGTTTTGGAACGCAGCAGAGAACCGGTGGCAAAAAATTCCTCCGTGAACTTCTTGGCGTCTATCCTGGCAATGCCGGTCAGCCATTCCAGCATTTCCCGGTCCGCCCGCGCCGTCGTGGGAGACGTCAGGTTCAGCGTATCTGAAAGAATCCCGGCGCACAGGCAAATCGCCACCGCCTGCGAAGGCTCCGCATCACGGTGGTAAAACCTGCGCGCCACCAGGGTGGAAGTGGAGCCCACGGGTTCATTCAGGAAGCGGATCGGGTCCCGTGTGGAAAGCTGGGTGCCCAGGCGGTGGTGGTCCATCACCTCCACGATTTCCGCTTCCTCCACTCCCTTCACGGCTTGTGAAAACTCATTGTGGTCCACCAGGGCCACGCGCGTACGGGGCGGATCCACCAGATCCGTCTTGCTCAGCACGCCGATCATCTTGTTCGTCTTGATGCTCATCACGGGGAACAGCGCCTGCTTGCGCTTCACGGCGGCCTGCCTCAACTCGGGCAGCGGCATGTTCTCCGGGAAAACCGTATAATCCTTGTGGACCTGTTCCCTCACCTTCCGGGAGCAGCGGATAAGCTGCCCCACGCTGGCCGTATCCCACGGGGTGCTTAAAATGCATGTGCCCGTCGTCTGGGCCGTCTCAATAATATCCAGGGAAGGGAAAGCCCCGGACGTGGTCACCAGAGCGCGCACGCCGTGCTCCACGGCATACAGCTGGACATTCGGGCGGTCCCCGCAGATAACGATCAGATCGCGGACGATGCCCTTTCTCTTGTAATTGGCAAGCCTCGTCCGGACGCTCGGCTCGCTGGAAGCGCCCACCAGAAGAATATTCTGCGTTTCCTCCTCGCTCAGGGTCTCCCCGGTCAGGCACTTGCCGTCAATGGTAGTGGCAATGTTGCTCAGGCTGGAAAAAACGGAGCGCACATTCATCTCCGTCATGTTCAGGGGCATCAGCAGGCTCAGCAAATCAAAATAACGCAGCAGGCCGTAAAGATTGTGGTCCGCGTCAATCACCGGAATGGTTTGAAGGGAGTTCTCCGTCATCCGGCGGTACGCCGTCAGGAACGTGTCGTCCGGACTCACGCTGATCACGTCACGGCGGCAGATGGTTCCCGCGGTAGGCGTCACGTCATGAATCAGCACCGGTTCCGGCACCCCGGCTTTTTCCAGCACCCAGGATGTCCTCAGCGTCATCTCCCCGCATCTGGCGGCAACCGCGTCAGGTTCGCCATGGGTTCTTAAAAACTCCGCATTCCCTATGGCGGAACAAATGGCATCCGTATCCGGATTCTGGTGGCCGATCACGTAAATGGGCCTTTTCTCTATTTTCTCCGGAAGCATCTCTCTTATCTCCTGCGCAGGTTAATCTATATTCAACCTGACGGGCACCACCACCTTGGAAGCAATGGGCGCGCCGTCTTTTTCTGCCGGATAGAAAGTCCAATTCTCTTTCACCCAGCGCATGAAAAGACGGTCCAGTTCCGCATTTCCCGTTGATTGAAGGAGATTGACGGATGAAGGTTCGCCACGGGGATTCACACCCACCACTACTTTCACCACGGCATTCACCTTCCCGACTCTAGAAGAATTGACGGAATTGGGCAAGGACGGAGCATGTTTATAACGCACCTTTTTATCAGGAGTCACGTTCTCATCCGGGCTAGGCTGCCCCGGCAGGGAAACCGCCGGAGTCTTCACGGGACGCCTGGGCTTTACCTCCCTCATGGAAATCCGCATGCTGGAAAGCTCCTCCGGCAAATACTCCGTGGGAGTCTCCTCCGGAAGAAAATCCTTCATGTCGGAACAATCCTCATTCTCCGGCAGCTTCATCGCAAGCAGGTCTTCATCTGCGGAAATTTCCGGAACGGGGCTGACCGTGGAAGGGGCCGCGACCGGCTCTACGGGCACGGGCTGAACTTCCGCCAGCTCCTGAAGAACCTCCTCGGAAGGAGGCACAAACTCCATTTCCACCTCCCCGTTCTGCACGGCGGGCAGCCACAGCTCCTGAAAATGAATGGCTACCAGCACGGCGCACAAAGCCACCTGAACGCCCACGGCCACCGCCACCGCAATCAGCATGGCGGACTTGGAAGTGGAACGGGGCGTGAATCTTACAATTCCGGGCTTTTCATCCATAAAAACGGGCAGGGAGAAGGGCAGTGCCCGTTCAATATACCAGCGCCCTTCCCTTTGACAAGCGCCTGCACCGCCATAAGCAGCCCGTTATCATTTTGTTATCTGCCGGAAAAACGCATGGACATCAATAACCCAATGCCTCCCGGATGCTCTGGGCGAATCTGCCGGCCTTTTCCGCAAAGCCAAGCTCCGGATTCTGGTACATGATGCCGCGGGACACGTTAATCAGGGGGGGGGCCGCATGGCCGGAACCGCTCAGGCTGGAAAGATCGCCGCCCTGGGCTCCCAGACCGGGAATCAGCAGGGGAGCGTCCGGAATGCGCTCCAGAATGGAGGAATCCGCATTGGTCAGCCCCACCACCATGCCTACGGAAGTTTTGCGCCCTTCCTGCATGGAACGGCGCACCATGTCCCCCACCAGTTCATAAACCCTGCGGCCGTCGGCCAGCTCCTGCCTCTCCACGTCCGCGGAACCGGGATTGGAAGTGACCGCCAGCAGATAAATGCCCTTCCCTTCATAATTCAGAAAAGGCTCCAGCGTATCATAACCCATGAAGGGGCTCAATGTGACGGCATCCACGCCCAGGCGTTCAAAATACGCCTGCGCATAATACTTCTGCGTCTCCCCGATGTCGCCGCGCTTGGCGTCCAGCACCACGGGCACATCCTCCGGCATATCCGGGAGCAACTCCTCCAGCATTTCCAGGCCGCGCAGGCCCATGGCCTCAAAATAGGCGATATTCGGCTTGAACGCCGCCGCATACGGAGCGGTTTCTTCCACGACCTTCCTCAACAGGGAAGGAACCGACTGCAAATCATCCATGACGGGGCGCGGGTCCAGCCCCACGCACAGGGCGGAACCGGTCTTTCTGATGCGGGCGGCAAGTTTATCCGTAAAAGATTGGCTCATGCCGTTCATTAAACCACGGGCTCCACGGGCAGGCAAGCCCCAAGCGGGGGGCGTTCCGGAGGAAAGGAAAAGGCAGATACGGCTTTTCCACCGCGCCCGCACATGCTATGTTCCGGCCCGTATGGCACCTACGGAATCCCAGTCTTCCCCCGCTCCTCTCTCCTGCCTGGAAAAGCCGCTGCCCCTGGACGGCTTCCAGGGCACGCCGGATGAAATCGAACAGCAATGGTATGACCGTGTCTACCTGGGCTCCGGAGACAGAATGAAGCAGCTTACCTGGAGAGCCGTCATCGTAGGAATGCTCCTCGGCTCCATCCTCTCCCTTACCAACCTGTACGCCAACCTTAAGATGGGATGGTCCTTCGGGGTGGCCCTGACGGCGGGCATCATCTCCTTTGCCCTGTGGAACGCCTTCGTGCGCCTGGGCATCTCCAAATCCCCCATGACCATTCTGGAAAACACGTGCATGCAGTCCGCCGCCAGCTCCGCGGGCTACTCCACGGGAGGCACGCTCACCTCCGCCGTGGCCGCCCTGCTCCTGCTGACGGGGCAGCACATGCCGCTGGGCGTCACCTTCGCCTGGATATTCTTCATTGCCGTGCTGGGCGTCACCATGGCCATTCCGATGAAGCGCCAGATGATCAACATTGAGCAAATCAGGTTCCCGGACAGCATCGCCACGGCGGAAACCCTCAAGGTGCTCTATTCAGAAGGCAAAAAGGCGGCTGGACAGGCCAAAGCCCTTCTTTACTCCGCCCTCTTCGCCTCCGCCAACGCCATCGCCATGGCGGCGGGAGGGGAACAATGGCTGGGCACCGCCCAGCAGCAAATCCTGGGCAACTGGTACCAGCGCACCATCTTCTTCAAATGGGACCTCATGTTCGTGGGCGCGGGCGCGCTGGTAGGCATGAAAACTTCCCTCAGCCTCTTCATCGGCGGTACAGTCTGCTGGGCTCTCTACGTACCGTGGCTGGAAAGCCAGGGACTGCTTCCCGCGGGAGCGGGCTACCGGGACAGCGTGGGCTGGACCCTGTGGGGAGGAACCGCCTGCATGGTCGTCGCCAGCATCGTGGCCTTCCTGTTCCAATGGAAAAGCATCGTCCGCTCCTTCTCCTCCCTGGGCGCCATGTTCTCCCTGACTAAAAGGCGGGAGCTGACGGACGTGGAAAAAATAGAAACGCCCATGAGCTGGTTCCTGGCAGGCCAGCTCGTCTCCCTGGGGGCTCTCGGCTACCTGGCGTACGTCACCTTTGACGTTCCGTACTGGATGAGCTGCATTGCGGTAATCATCTCCTTCTTCCTGGCGCTGGTCGTCTGCCGGATCACCGGGGAAGCCAACATCACGCCTACCGGAGCCATGGGGAAAGTCACGCAGCTCATCTTCGGCGGAATCGCGCCGGGACACGTGACGGCCAACCTGATGGCGGCCAACATCACCTCCGGAGCATCCAGTTCTTCGGCAGACCTGCTCGTGGACCTCAAGGTGGGCTACCTGCTGGGAGCCAATCCCCGCAAGCAATTCATCGCCCAGTTCTCCGGAATCTTCCTGGGAACCCTCGTCTCCGTGCTGGCCTTCCGCTCCATGGTCCCGGACGTGGACGCGCTTCAGGCCTTCAATGCTCCTGGAGCCAGAACATGGGCGGCCACGGCGGAAGCGCTGGGCATGGGGTTCAGCCACTTGCACAGCATCAAGGTTCTTTCCATCATCGCGGGCGGCATCCTCGGCCTCATTCTGGTGCTTGTCCCCCGCTACCTTCCCGCCGCAGGCAAATGGCTCCCCACCCCCATCGGCTTCGGGCTGGCCTGGGCCATCCAGTGGAACGACTCCTTCCTCTTCTTTGCAGGGGCCGTGCTCGGCTGGGCCGCGGACCGCTTTTTCAAGGCCAAATCCAAGGAATATAAAATCCCCACCGCTTCCGGCATCATTGCCGGCGCGGCCCTGACGGGCATGGCCATCCTGATGTTCAGCATTTACCAGGCGGCACGCTAAATATCTTGACGGACTCCGGTTCTCCGGAAAAAAGCATATTTCGGAGATCCGGCCCAGGGTCGGCATCGCGTCAGCGGGCTTCCTTCTTCAACGTCATTTCACCCTTGGAATCCCCTTCGGAAACGCCGCTCACCTCCGCCTTCAAGGTATAGGAATCAAGGTTTGTGCGGTACTTCTTCAGATCAAGCCTGTAGGAATTATCCTTATTCTCCACGCCGGTCCAGCCTTCATGGGTATCTGCGGCCACCTCCCTGTTCCCCTCGTACAATTTGACGGAATGAATCTTCAGGGCGCTGGGGCCGTTCTTCCACTGGAAGGTGGCGGTGTACGTGCCTGGTCCGGTTACCTGGTCCGTCACGTTGAACTGCAACGGGGATCCCTGTTGGAGGTCCCACGGAGTTCCCGTGGAATGTCTTTCTTCCGCGCTCAGGGCGTCCAGCATTTCCCGGTGGGCATTCATCACGCGGTTGGCGACGGCCAGAGCATCCCCGGACGGCTTCGTGGAATACACCTTTCCATTTCCGGCAAAGGCCAGTTCCTCCCGGACCGTCTTATCCATGAAGGCGGCCTGGGCGGCGGCACGGTCCTTCTTTCCAGTCAGCACATTTTTGCTTCTACGATTATGAATATGTGCTTGATATAACAAAGCAAAATGTATTAATGCCAAATACAGTATCTTTGTATGATGGATTGAAAGAAGAATTTGAATGGTATAAAAATCACCGAGACAGCATTTATAATCGCAAACCGTACATAGAATATATAGATACAAAATTAAAGTAATAAGTAAAAAATTAACAAAAGCAATGTTTCCGAACAAATGGAAACATTGCTTTTTTACCCTCATTACAGAAAAATGTGGGATAGTCAAAAGATGACTTCTTCACCTTGATTCGCTATCTTTCTATTTCTTCTGTCCGTTCACCATCCCACAAAAAATCGTGATGAACCGTTTATTTTGTATTGTGATTTAAACAAATAACAGTACCGCCCCGACAGTAAAAATCGAAACAGCAAAATGCGCTTGATTGTGCGGGGCGGCTCTTAGATGAACTTATTAAATTTTACTCGGAGTATTTACTCCACTGTCCGTTTGAGTAAATCATATTTACATCGGGGATTTTTAAGTCACCTGTCTGTGCTGAACCGTTATTGAATATAGCATATTCTGCACCATTCGGAAGTTCAAATCTGTATGTGTTATTACCTATACTTTCCATAGCCGTGCCGGGCCAGCTCATATAAGTCGAATCTGTTGAACTCCATACATAAACATTTACTGTTGACCAGTTTTCCGTATTATTGAAATAAACATAATTCTTCGTCTGAATTGAAGTTGGTTCGGTTGTTGGCTCTGTGACATTTGTTGTAGGCTGGGTGGGTGCAACATTTTCTGTGTAAGTACCGCAGTATGAGTCTTCAACAATAAGCTTAACGATATAAGCCTGAATCATAGTTGCGTCTTTTACAGAAATAACAGAATCCTTGTTTACATCAGCCGCAATGAGAGCCTCATCGCTTAAAGTCGATATGCAAGCAATGTATCTTTGAACCTCTGTTGAATCACAGACTGTAATTGTTCCGTTTAAATCAACATCACCGATAAGAATTCTGTTTGAAGGCTCTGTTACCGGCTGAGTTGTAGAAGGCTGTGTTGTAGCAGGCTGTGTTGTAGCAGGCTGTGATGTGGTAGGCTGAGTTGTGGTAGGCTGAGTTGCGATTGTGGGACGAACTGTCGTGGAAGGAGCTGTTGTCGGCTGAGTGGGTTTTACAGTCGAATAGTTCTGCCAAGAACCGTTGCTATAAATTTTATTACCGTCTGCAATCATGAGGTCATCTGTCTGACTGTCACCGTTGTTGAAGATTACATATTTTGCACCGTCAGGCACTTCAATATCAAAAATATTATTACCCTTGTCGGTCATTTTCTTGCCCGGCCACGATGTCATTTCTTTATTATCATCACTCCAGAAATATGCATTGACCTTAGACCACTTGGTTGATGAGTTATCATAAGCAACAACCTTTACGGCATTTGGGTCTACCTTTGTGTATGTATATGTTTCCGGATCGGATGTTGTCTTGCCGTCGCTTGCTTTTACTGTTACTGTGGTTACAGTATCGTAAGCAAGGTTTGTACCGATTGTAATTTTCTGACCGTTTGTGTAGTTTACAAATGCACCGTCATCAATTGAATACTGAGCATTTTTTGCATTCTTGCAATTGAGCGTAAGTGTGAGCTCATCTGTATTGTAGTTTGTTGAACCCGGAGTTACTGACGCTGAAGGTCCTTCGGGTTCGGCATCATAGACTACTGCAATACCTGATGAACCTATTGTACCTGAAATGGTGCTTGATGTAATTGTAAATGTATTGCCTGAAACAGCGTCTGTGTATGTACCCGGTTTTGCGTACCCGCCGCCGTTTTCTACCGAAACCTCGCCGCTTCCGCTGCCTTTTACGATAACAGCACCGCCGTCTTTACGGGTAATTACAGAACAACCGTCTGACACTGTGTAGTAATCGGCTTTGCCGTCCATTGCATTATGGAACTTATTGATTTGGGCAACCTCACTGCTGGTGAAATGAGTTGAGCCTTTTTCTCCCATTTTGATACTTTCTTTGTTGGTTGAAGAAGGACGGGAAAAATAAAGAGCAGTAACTTTATTACGGCTTGCCGCAACCGCATAAGCACGGTCAATAACATTCTGACTCATTTCATTTGAAAAGCCCCAGTCTTTGTTGTTTGACCATGTATCATGGCTTTCACCCCAATAAAGAAGCTTATCGTTTGAAATGCCTTTTTCACTCCAGTTTCCGCTTGAAGTAGGAGCTTTGCCCGAATTAAACGAATCACGGAGTTCTTTACCGTAGTTACTGTCAGTGACAGAAATATAATCGGTATACTCTTTCATAATGTCTTCATTACCTGTCGAACGGTCATCGGGTCCACCGAGAATTTCGCCGTAGTTATAAAGACCGTACTGTGTTACCGATTTCCAGAAATCGTCGCCCTCGCTCGGAACGCCAATGTGTTTTGCAGCGTCCCAACGAAGTCCGTCAACACCTACCGACTTGAGTTCCTGAACATAGTTGCAGACTTTTTGCTGAACATATGGATTTTCAGTTGCAATGTCCGGCATACCAATCGAGCCGTGTGTTACCTGCCAACGGTTTTTCCAGTCAATACCTCCGCCGAAGGTATGCCAATACTCGGATGGCTTTAAATCGTTGTCTATGTTGTTGTGATCGCCTCTCAAATGGTTAGCGACAACATCGACAATAACCTTAATTCCGTACTTATCTGCTTCATCGCAAAGCGACTGAAGTTCAGCCTTTGTGCCGATACCATTTGTTCCGATACTGAATGAAATTGGCTGATATAACCAATACCAAGTACCTGTTCCGTTTGGCTGTGCCGGAGAAGTCTGTATACTTGTAAATCCGGCTTTTGCAATTTTAGGCAATTCAGCCTTAATATCGTTATAAGTCCAGTCAAAACAATGTAAAATTACACCGTCCTGAATATTATCTTTGAGTTTGTACTTATTAGCCGATACGGTTGGCGAGCTTTCTGCCGCCTGAACACCGAGTGAACCGGATACAAAGGCAGATAGGCTTGCCGACAGGATGCTCACGCTCAATATTGCGCTGAGTATTTTTGATTTTGTTTTCAAATTTTTACACACCTTTCAAATTAATTTCAAAACTCTACTATGTGTCGAATCAGTCGACTGAAACTAATCAAATTAAATCAATTTCAATAGATTTCAGCATAAAGCAAAGTACAATAAGAGCAGCATAAATGCAATGCATTTTTAAATTAATTGCAAATGTGCATAACATTTGTACAAATTGCTAAAATTCGACAATAATATTAAAGCACCCATAAAAGGTGCCATAATATGCGACTGTGTCTGTAAGCCGGGTTTTGTCGTGAACAGCCATCTATCTTGGCAGACCGTTACCGAATCTGCTCGATGCCACCTCCTAAGGACACGCCGAGCAAGCGTATAATGTCCTACCACGGTGTTGCTTCAAATAGGGTTTACACGGCAGAGCAGTCTCCTGCCCTCCGGTGAGCTCTTACCTCACCTTTCCATCCTTACCATAATAATGGCGGTAATTTTCTGTTGCACTATCCCTGGAGTCGCCTCCGGCGGCCGTTAGCCGTTATTATTGCTCTGTGAAGCCCGGACTTTCCTCGCACAGTACCTTTCGGCAGCTGCTCGCAGCTGTTCAACACACTCGCACATTTATTTTATACCTTTTTTGTACAAAAGTCAAATGAATTTTGTGATTTTTACTTGATATAACGGCTTTTTAGGGGTATAATGAGAGGGAATTAATTATAAGGAGTTACCGATATGGATATCAGAAAAGAATCACTCAAAAAACACTATGAGTGGAACGGTAAGATTGAAGTTGTTTCAAGAGTTCCGATTAACTCGGCTGAAGACCTCTCTCTTGCCTATACTCCGGGTGTTGCAGAACCGTGTCTTGAAATTCAGAAGGACTATGACAAGTCTTTTGAACTCACAAGAAGAAACAACCTTGTTGCCGTTGTAACCGACGGTACAGCTGTTCTCGGTCTTGGTGACATAGGTCCTGAGGCAGGTATGCCTGTTATGGAGGGCAAATGTGCGCTTTTTAAGGAATTCGGCGATGTTGACGCATTTCCTATTTGCGTAAGAAGTAAGGATGTTGACGAAATTGTAAACGCAATTTACCTTATCAGCGGTTCATTCGGCGGAATCAATCTTGAGGATATTGCCGCTCCGAGATGCTTTGAAATTGAAAAGAAGCTAAAAGAGAAGTGCGATATTCCAATTTTCCACGATGACCAGCACGGTACTGCTGTTATTGTTGCCGCAGGTCTTATCAACTCACTCAAGCTTGTTCACAAGAAACTTGACGAAATCAAGGTTGTTATGAACGGTGCAGGTGCGGCAGGTATTGCAATTGCAAAGCACCTTCTTAATATGGGTGTAAAGGACATTACACTTTGCGACAGTAAGGGTATTATCTGCAAGGGTGATCCGAGACTTAACGCTGTTAAGCAGGAAATGGCTGAAATTACTAACCTTTCTCACCTTGAGGGTTCGCTTGCAGATGCAATGAAAGGTGCTGATGTATTCCTCGGAATTTCTGCCGCAGGTTGCGTAAGCGAAGAAATGGTTAAGTCAATGGCTAAAGATCCTATTCTTTTTGCTATGGCTAATCCGACTCCTGAGATTATGCCTGACATTGCTAAAAAGGCAGGTGCGGCTGTTGTAGGTACAGGCAGAAGTGACTTCCCTAACCAGATTAACAATGTACTTGCTTTTCCGGGTATTTTCAGAGGTGCTCTCGATTGCCGTGCAAGCGATATTAACGAAGAAATGAAAGTTGCCGCATCTTTTGCAATTGCTTCACTCGTGAGCGATGAAGAACTTAATGCAGATTATATTCTTCCCGAGGCATTTGACAAGAGAATCGGTAAAACTGTTGCTGAGGCTGTTAAGAAGGCTGCAATTGAATCAGGCGTTGCAAGAATCTGATAAAGATTTGCAAATAAATATTTTAAGAGAAAGAAAAAGAGGAAAACAATGAAAAAGACAGTTACTTTATTGGTACTGATTTCAATGCTGTTCTCCACTGTTTTTCTGTTCACCGGATGCGGTGATTCATCGGTTAAGGAAATTAAGACTGCCGATGATATCAAAGGAGCGTCCGTAGGTGTTCAGACAGGTACAACAGGCGATACTTTTGTATCTGACTATGAGGCTGACGGCACCAAGGTTATGCGTTACAGCAAGGGTGCCGACGCTATTGTAGCTCTTACACAGAATAAAATCGACTGTGTTGTAATTGACAGTGAACCGGCAAAGGAATTTGTAAAAGCAAATGCAGGACTAAAAATTCTTGATGAACCTTTTGCGGAAGAGCAGTATGCAATCTGCATTTCAAAGGAAAATCATGAACTCACCGAAAAAATCGACAAGGCTCTTGCAGAGCTTAAAGACGAGGGCGTTCTGGACAAAATCAAAAGCTATTACATAGAGGGTAATACTGATACCGTACCCTATGAATCACCTAAGGATATCAAGTATGACGGTGAACTTCATATGGCTACGAACGCTGCTTTTCCACCGTATGAATATGTTGAAGGCGGTAAAATTGTCGGTCTTGATCCGATGATGGCTACAGCAATCTGTGACAAGCTCGGTAAAAAACTTGTTATTGATGATATGGAATTTGATTCTGTTATCACTGCTGTTCAGACCGGCAAAGACGATTTCGGTATGGCGGGTATGACCGACACACCGGAAAGAAGAAAAAATATCGACTTTTCAACTTCATATGCAAACACAACTCAGGTTATTATCGTAAACGACAGTGCATCGGGCAGTTTGTTCGGCAATCTCGGTGAAAGCTTTAAAAACACATTCATCACAGATAACAGATGGCAGCAGCTTTTAAGCGGTTTGCTTGTAACCCTTGAAATCACATTGTTTGCAGCTATTATCGGTGTTATTATCGGTTTTGTCATTGCTCTTGTAAGAGCTACTCACGATATTCAGCTTGACAAGAAAAAATGCAGGAGCTTCGGTGATTGTGTTCTGAAATTCTTTAATGCGATTTGCAACATCTACATTACTGTTATCAGAGGCACACCTGTTGTAGTTCAGTTGATGATTATGTATTACATTATTCTTGCATCTGTAAGAAACGGTATCTTTGCCGCAATCATTGCATTTGGTATGAACTCTGCCGCTTATGTTGCAGAAATTGTTCGTTCTGGTATTATGGCTGTTGACATTGGTCAAACTGAGGCAAGCCGTTCACTCGGTTTTAACAACAGACAGACAATGACAATGGTCGTTCTTCCGCAGGCAATTAAAAATGTTCTTCCTGCACTCGGCAATGAAATTATTACACTTCTCAAAGAAACTTCGGTTGCAGGTTATGTTGCACTTGCAGATATCACATATGTTGGTAATATGATTCGTTCAAGAACATACGAGGCATTCTTCCCGCTTATTACGGTTGCATTGATTTACCTTGTAATTGTACTTGTGCTTTCGTACATCCTCAGAAGATTTGAAAGGAGATTGAAAAAGAGTGAAAGATAACGCATTAATCTCCGTAAGAGGACTTGAAAAATCATTCGGTAAGGATATTCAAGTTCTTAAAGGTATTGATATTGACATTTTTAAAGGCGATGTAGTTGTTGTTCTCGGTCCGTCAGGCTCGGGTAAGTCAACTTTTCTCCGTTGCCTTAACAGACTTGAAGAACCGACAGGCGGTCACATTTTCTTTGAGGGTACCGATATTACGGATCCAAAGGTTAATATAAATGTTCACCGTCAAAAAATGGGAATGGTGTTCCAGCAGTTTAACCTTTTCCCCCACAAGACTGTTATTGACAACCTTACAATGGCTCCTGTCAAGCTCCTTGGCAAGAGCAAAGATGAGGCTAAAAAAGACGCTATGGATCTTTTGGAGCGTGTAGGACTTGCCGAAAAGGCAAACGCATATCCAAATCAGCTTTCAGGCGGTCAGAAACAGCGTATTGCAATTGTAAGAGCGCTTGCGATGAATCCCGATGTTCTCCTTTTTGACGAGCCGACATCTGCGCTTGACCCCGAAATGGTCGGCGAAGTTCTTGATGTTATGAAAGAGCTTGCCAAGGCAGGTATGACAATGGTTGTTGTTACTCACGAAATCGGCTTTGCAAAGGAAGTTGCAACCGATGTTGTATTTATTGACGACGGTGTTATCAAAGAAAAGAACAACCCGCAGGAGTTCTTCAATAATCCGCAGGACGACCGTTTAAAGGAATTTTTATCAAAGGTTCTTTAATTTCAAACAAAAAATCAGAGGATTTCAGTTTTCGCTGAAATCCTCTTTTTTAATTAATTATTTATTTGATTACCGTAAATATATTCTTTGGCTTTTGATATGAGCATTGATTTTTTGTTTGGAACATTTGCATCTACTACAAGCATTAGCAGATAATTGAGAATATTTCCGACATCTCTTCCCTCTTTTACGCCAAGGTTTAAAACATCTTTACCGTTGATATCAAGCTGACTAAGCTTAAAACATTCGTTATCTTTGATTATTTCATTAAGATGTGTTTTAGCCGTTTCAAGATATCCGAGCTTTTCTTCTCGCTGATATTCAGACTGGGCAGATATATCGGCGTATTCGACCTCTAACAACTGCTTTGTAAGGTCTGTACCGAGTACATTCATAACCTTTTTCATAAGCTTTTTACTGCCGTTAAAACGGACATCATGATATTCAATCAGCAAAAGAGTTTTGTTAATAAAATCAGACGGTAATCTTAGTCTGTGCAGAATTTTGTCTGCAATTTTTTTACTTTCAAGCTGATGTCCCTGAAAATGCGATTGACCGCTGTTGTCGGTGGTTTTAACAGAAGGCTTGCCGATGTCATGCAGAAGCATTGTCATACGAAGTATGGAATTCGGTTCAATTGTGCCGAGTGCAGTCAGGGTATGTTGCCACAAATCATACGAATGATGAATGTTGTTCTGATTGAAATTGAACATAACGGTAATTTCAGGGATAATAACAGCAATAGTTTCTCGGTAAGCGTCAAGAATTTTTACGGCATCCTTACCGCAGATGAGCTTTAGAAATTCCGAAATCACACGCTCTGTTGCAATGTTTTTTAGCAAGTCTGCATTTTTAAATATAGACTTTGATGTGTTCTCTTCAATTGAAAATCCGTAAACAGAGGCAAAGCGTAATGCCCGCAAGATCCGCAGAGCATCCTCGTTAAAGCGTGTATCGGGATTTCCGACACAACGGATAATTTTATTTTTAAGGTCATTTTTACCGCCGTATGGATCGACAAGACCGTATTCAGCGTTATATGCCATTGCATTCACCGTAAAGTCACGGCGTTGCAAATCTTCGTTTATGTTTCGTGTAAAGCTTACGCTGTCCGGATGACGGTTATCGGAATAATCACCGTCAATACGGTAGGTTGTGATTTCATAAACTTCACCACCGCATACAACGGAAATTGTGCCGTGTTTGATACCTGTATCAAAAGTATGATAAGCCTCAAAGCATTTTTTTGTCTGCTCAGGCAAAGCGTTTGTACAAATATCTGTATCATGCGGAGTCAAACCGAGAAGATAATCACGAACACAACCGCCTACTATAAAAGCCTCATAGCCTTGATTATTCAGTTGTCTGATTAATTTTTCAGCGTTTTTGTTTATTTGCATTTTTATTTGCATTTCTTTTTGCAGTCAGTTTAAGATGACTTTCCTTTTTGAATTTTTCTATATAGTGCTGTGCTATATTGTAGAGTATATTAAATACAACAAATGTGCCTACAGCAAAGATTACAAGCAATATAATGTTTTCAAATGTAAGCGGTGCAAGTGAGAACAATCCGCCGAAGAAGATTGAACCGATTATTATTCCTGCGGAACATCCGATGACCATAACGGCTCTGAGCGGATTGAACGGGATTGATAATCTGATTACAAGCAGCATACATGAAAATGCCGTAAGATATACGCAGAGAGTTGAAAACTGTGCCTGCGGCATATCCGTCATATACTTTAAAATTGCGAGTAATATTGTATCTGCCGAAATACAAAAAGCTGTTGGGAGTGATCTTGCTATTATATTTACGGTGAAATTACCTTTTACTATATCTTTATTCGGTTGAAGTGCGAGAACAAATGATGGCAATCCAACCGTTAATGCACCGACAAGCGTAAGCTGTATCGGTTCAAAGGGATAACTTGTGCGAAAGAATATGAAGAAAATTGAGAGTATAACCGAATAAATCGTCTTTACAAGATAGAGTGCAGAGCTTCGTTCAAGGTTATTGATTGTTCGTCTGCCCTCTGCCACAACGCTTGGCATTGCGCCAAAGTCATTATTGACAAGTACAAGCTGTGACACATTTCGTGCGGCATCACTGCCCGACGCCATAGCTACGGAGCAATCCGCCTCTTTGAGTGCGAGAACATCATTTACGCCGTCACCTGTCATAGCAACCGAATGTCCGTGCTTTTTAAGGGCAACCACAAGCTTTTTCTTTTGAGCCGGAGTTACTCTGCCAAACACATTACAACGCTCTGCCGCAGCTTCAAGCTCTTTATCTGTTGTCACGGTTGACATATCGATTGCATTTTCTGCACCCTCGATCCCTGTGTCAAGTGCAATATTTTTAACAGTTTTAACGCTGTCGCCTGAAATTACCTTTAAGGTGACACCTTGTTCCTTAAAATATTTTACCGTTTCATTTACATTATCACGAAGTTTATCCTTGATAAGAATAAGTGCAAGCGGTTTTAAATCATCAGGCAATGAGTCTTTGTCCGGTTCACTATCGCTTTCGGCAAGAACAAGGATTCTGACGGTTTGATTTATCTTTTCAATCTCAGAATACACTTCGGAATACTTTTCTCTGCTTTTTAAAATACATTCAGTCGCACCGACTATGTAGGTCTTGCCGTTTTCAAATGCACCTCCCGACCATTTTGTTTCGGACGAAAAATCGCAGAATTTACTGCACTCATACGGTGAAACGGAATCCGAATAGTCACGCAGTGCATACAAAGTTGCATTCAGTTCATCGGACGCTTTTACAATTGAAAAAAGTGCTTGCTTGATTTTATTTTCATCAGCCCCAAACGGAATAACACCTGTTACCGTCATTTCGTCTGTTGTAAGCGTTCCCGTTTTATCAAGACAAAGCACATCAACTCTTGCAAGTGTTTCAATGCAATACATTTCTTGTACAAGCACCTTTTTGGATGAAAGCCTGATAATTGATACTGCAAGAACAGAACTTGTAAGAAGAATCATTCCCTTTGGAATCATACCGACAAGCGACGCAACAGTGCTGATTACAGCAGACTGCAATGTTGCATCGGGCAGGGTGAATTGTCGAATAAAAAATGCAATGCCGATTGGGAAAAGTACAAATGTACAGATTTTGATAATGAAATTGAATGACTCCATAATCTGAGAATTTACTTTTTTAATATATTTGGCTTCGTTATTTATCTTTGCGGCATAGCAATCGGCTCCGACCTTTACAGCCTGAGCATAGCATTTTCCTGCCGCAATAAAACTGCCCGAGAGCAGTTCATCTCCGACATTTTTTTCAATGAGATTTGATTCGCCTGTAAGCAAACTTTCGTTGACTCTGCAGTTGCCGTCGCATACAATGCAGTCGGCAGGAATCTGGCTTCCTCTTGAAAGCACAAGAATATCGTCAAGAACAATCTCATCTTTACTTATTTCTGCAATTTTACCGTTTCTGAGAACATTGATTTTTTTCTCAGACAAAATAGTCAGCTTGTCAACGCTTATTTTGGAACGAATTTCCTGAACTATACCTATAATTATATTTGCGATAACAACACCGATAAAAAGCATATTCTTGTGTGAACCCACAAAAATCAATGCCGCAAGCAAAATTACATTTATAAGATTGAAAAGCGTAAAAATGTTATCACAAAATATTCTTTTGATTGATTTGGTTTTAATATTAGTTGAAATATTTACCTTTCCTTCATCTATACGCTTTTGAACTTCGGAATCGGTAAGACCGACAAGGTTAGAATTTATGTTTTCCATATATACCTCATAATAAGAAAATGATATAATTTCAGAAAATAATTTACAATGCACGGCTGTTTATCGCCTTTTCGGAAAATCCTCTGCCAGTAACATTTTTAATATTTTCATCAACGCACTAATCTATATTATAAATGCAAATCATAATAAAGGCAACGGAAAGAAGGTGAATTTTTTGCGAAAATTTAAAGAAATTATATCAGTTGCCCTGATTTTCACATTATTATTTACTGTTTCGACTTTTTCGCCTTATGCCGCTGATGATAAAAATGAGGTTTACATTGGCGGTGAGGCTTTCGGAGTTAAATTTTATGCTAACGGAGCAATGATAATCAAGCTTGAAAGCTACTATGACGGTGAAAAATATGTTTGCCCCGCAAAAGACGGCGGACTTAAAGTAAACGATATTATAAAGAAAGTAAATAATACAAAAATCAGCACAAATGAAGAATTAAAGTCTGAAATTGAAAAATCAAACGGCAATGAAATTACTGTTGAAATTGATAGATACGGCAAAACCGAAAATAAAACCGTTTTGCCGATTAAAAATACCGTGGGAGTATTTCTCCTCGGTGCGTGGGTTCGTGACAGCTGTGCAGGCATCGGAACTATGACCTATTATGATGACAGCAATAATTATTTTGCCGCACTCGGTCATGGAATATGCGACTGTGACACGGCTGCTTTGTTACCGCTAAAATCGGGAGAAGCGGTTCGGGCTGAAATCAGCGGCATTGAAAAAAGCGTCTGCGGTAAAGCCGGCAGTTTCTGCGGATATTTTACCGATGTAAAGTTTGGTAATTTGAGCGTAAACTCCCCTTTAGGAATTTTCGGAGATTTAACGAGTGAAAATTATAAAAGAAACAAGAAATATCTGATTGCAAATGACGATGAGGTAAAAACAGGAAAGGCTGTTATGGTAACAACGCCTGTCGGAGATACGCCGCAGGAATATGATATTGAAATCAAAAGAATATGCAACCGTGATATGACATCAAATGAAAATTTTGTCATAAAAATAACCGACAGCAGATTGCTCGAAAATTGCGGCGGTATTGTACAGGGTATGAGCGGCAGTCCGATAGTTCAAAACGGCAAAATTATTGGCGCTGTTACCCATGTTTTTCTGAATAATCCAAAAGAGGGTTACGGTGTGTTTGCACAATATATGGCAAATCGCTACAATAATCAACACTAAATATATGATGGTTTGTTCATTTTTGATTTAGTAACGCAAAATATAAAACTTTTTTCTTAATTTTTCAAAAAAGTTTTATGGAAGGTATTGCCAACTTTGCCATTTTGTGGTAATATTAGTACAACAAAAATTACTGGGGGAAATCACAATGAACAACAAAATAAAACTAATCGTAACCGATGACGCTTCTGAATTTACGCAGGAAAATCTTAATATCTTACAGAGTAAGAATATTTCCGTTATTTTCTGCGCAAAAGACGGAGAAGAATTGTGCGATAAAATTAAAAGAGAAAACCCTGATGTTGTACTGATGGATTCATTTATGACAAGGCTTGATGCAATCGGTGTTATGAGAAGCATTACACGGGAAAGCACGAAAGTACCTGTGTTTATGGTATATTCGTCATTCCACAGCACTGTTCTTGAGCGTGAAATTATGAATTCGGGCGCATCATATTTTGTGTTGAAGCCGTATAACATTTCCGAATTAAGCACCATTATCAGCGATTTATCGGATTTGAGCAAGAAAAACAATTTTTGCAAAGGCAGAGTTATTGACGCTTTCGGAATTGAAATGAAAGTGACCGATATTCTCCATGAAATAGGAGTTCCGGCTCACATCAAAGGCTATCACTATCTGCGTGATTCAATCATTATGTCTGTTGAGCATCCTGAAATTATCAATGCCGTGACAAAACAGCTCTATCCGTCGGTTGCCAAAAAGTACGAAACAACCTCTTCACGGGTTGAAAGAGCTATAAGACACGCAATTGAGGTTGCATGGGATCGAGGTGACATTGATGTTCTGAACTCATATTTCGGATATACAATTCACAACGACAGAGGTAAGCCCACAAACAGCGAATTCATTGCCATGATTTCTGACAAATTAAGACTGCAGATTAAAAATGCAGGCTGAAAAAAAGAGCCGCTCGTTAAGAGTGGCTCTTAATATATTATTTAGTTTTGCCGATATCGTGTCTGTAATGAGCACCTTCAAAGGAAATTTTTCCTACTGCGGCATATGCCTTTTCGAGTGCCTCATCAAGTGTATCTGCTGTCGCAGTAACACCGAGAACTCGACCGCCGTTTGTATAGAACTTTCCGTTTTCGTACTTAGTGCCGGCATGATAAACGATTGCACCATCGACACCGCCGTTATCATTAAGACCGAACATCTCTATACCCTTTTTATATGAAACAGGATATCCGCCGCTTGCCATAACAACACAAGCCGCAGCGCCGTTGTCCCATTCAATATCAAGGTTGGAAAGCTTTTCGTCAATAACAGCCTCACAGATATCTACAAGGTCAGTTTTAAGTCTTGGAAGAACAACCTGAGCCTCAGGATCGCCGAAACGGGCATTGTATTCAATAACCTTTGGACCGTTCGGTGTAATCATAAGTCCAAAGTACAGACAACCCTTAAAAGGTCTGCCCTCTTTATTCATCGCCTCAATTGTAGGGATAAAGATTGTATCCATACATTCCCTGGCAATCTCGTCTGTATAATACGGGTTAGGGCTGATTGTACCCATACCTCCTGTGTTAAGACCTTCGTCATTATCAAAAGCACGCTTGTGGTCTTTTGAGCTGACCATAGGTTTTACGCACTTGCCGTCTGTAAATGCAAGAACAGAAACCTCGGGACCTGTAAGAAACTCTTCGATAACGATATTGTTACCTGAGTCGCCAAACTTCTTGTCCTCCATAATTTCTTTGACTGCTTCAATTGCCTCATCAACAGATTGAGCAATAATTACACCCTTGCCAAGTGCAAGACCGTCAGCTTTTACAACAACGGGAGCGGTATTTTCGTTCTTTATATAGTCAATTGCTTTCTGAGCGTCATTGAATACTTCATACTTTGCAGTAGGTATGCCGTATTTCTTCATGAGATTTTTTGAGAAAACCTTTGACGCCTCAATAATAGCGGCATTTGCATTAGGACCGAATGCTCTGATTCCAGCCTCCTGCATAGCGTCAACCATACCGTCAGCAAGCGGATCATCAGGAGCTACAAAAACGAGGTCAATTGCATTGTCCTTTGCAAACTTAACCATATTTTCTTTATCCATAACTCCGATATTAACGAGCTCGGCATCTCTTGAAATACCGCCGTTGCCGGGAGCGCAATAAAGCTTTGTGCATTTAGGACTTTCAAGAAGCTTTTTAATTAAAGCGTGCTCTCTGCCGCCCGAACCAATCATTAAAATTTTCATAACCGCACCTCTATCAGTGATGGAAAAGACGAATACCCGTAAATGACATTGTCATATTGTACTTATTGCAGGTTTCAATAACATTATCATCACGAATTGAACCGCCAGGCTGTGCAACAAATTTAACACCTGAACGCTTTGCTCTTTCAATGTTGTCACCGAATGGGAAGAATGCGTCAGAACCGAGTGAAACACCGTCAAATGTTGCAAGCCAAGCCTTTTTCTCTTCCTTTGTAAGAGGTTCGGGCTTAGTTTTGAAGAACTGCTGCCATATACCGTCAGCAAGCACATCCTCATAATCATCAGAAATGTAAACATCAATAGTGTTATCTCTGTCAGGACGGCGGATGTTGTCGACAAACGGAAGGTTCATAACCTTCGGATGCTGTCTGAGATACCAAATATCAGCCTTATTGCCTGCAAGTCTTGTGCAGTGAATTCTTGACTGCTGACCTGCACCTACACCGATTGCCTGACCGCCCTTTGCGTAGCAAACAGAATTAGACTGAGTATATTTAAGAGTAATAAGAGCAACAAGAAGGTCACGCTTAGCTTCCTCTGTAAAATTCTTATTATCTGTTACAATGTTCTGAAGGAGCATTTCTTCGTCAATTTTGAGTTCATTTCTGCCCTGCTCAAATGTAATGCCGAAAACATCCTTATGCTCAATAGGAGCAGGAACATAGTTCGGGTCGATTTTTACGACATTATAGTTGCCTTTCTTTTTTGACTTGAGGACTTCAAGAGCCTCGGGAGTATAGTCAGGAGCAATAATACCGTCAGAAACCTCTCTCTTGAGGAGGATTGCAGTCTGAACATCGCAAGTATCGGAAAGAGCCACCCAGTCACCGTATGACGACATTCTGTCTGCACCTCTTGCCATTGCATATGCGCTTGCAATCGGAGAAAGTTCAAGGTCATCTACAAAGTAGATTTTCTTGAGTGTGTCAGAAAGCTCAGTTGCAACTGCCGCACCGGCAGGACTTACATGCTTGAATGACGCAGCCGCAGGAAGACCTGTTGCCGCTTTGAGTTCCTTTACGAGCTGCCATGAGTTAAATGCATCAAGAAAGTTGATATAACCGGGTTTACCGTTGAGAACCTCAACAGGAAGATCTTTGCCGTCCTGCATGAAAATTCTAGAAGGCTTCTGATTCGGGTTACAGCCGTATTTTAAAGCAAGTTCGTTCATTGGATTCATCCTTTCCGAAAAATAAATTAGTTGTTTTTATTGATAATTCTTGACTCTGCCTTATTTGAAGCAATGTCAATATAGCGTACAAAAAGTGAAACCTTGTTATCCTCATTGAGAGAATTCCAGATTTTCTCGGCAAATGTGTCAATATCATCGTTACCGATTTCTACGAGTGTAGGTTCACCCTCAAAGCTCGGAAGAGGATTGCCGTCACTCATATATGTGTGAATGAATCTGCCAAGACCGTTTATCGGCTTGTCATATGTAAATGTGTATCTTTCGCAGCAATCGGGATTGCCGTCTGCACTTTTGAGAATTGACATTGCATAGTTCATCTTGCCGTTTTCACACTCAACGATACCAGAAATTCGTGGAGTGTAGTTAGGACCGTCAGGCTCAAATTCTCTTGTTGTGAGTGACTGTTCAAATGTCTGACCTTCATTCATAAGGTCATAAACAGTATCTGTCTGGTCACCGTTAGTAACGATAGTTTTGTTGCCGAGAACTCTTACGGGAGAATAGATGATAAGTGACGGATCAACAAGCTTTGACGGATCAAAAGCCTGAGTTTTGATGCCGTCCTCGGTTTCTGCAAACACTCTGTTTCTGCTGTTTTCGCTTCTGCCCATAATGAAGTATGCAATAACAGCCTTTGAGCCGTCTGCACTTTTGCCGATTACAATGCCTCTGCCAGGATATGAAGTTGAAGCAATGTCATTGTAAAGTGATACAGGTTTCATATTTTTCCTCCGTTAGTCAAGAATTTCGGTTTTATTGTCTTTTACTATAATTTTATCTTCGCAGAAAAGCGAAACCGCCCTTGGAAGAATCTTCCATTCAGCCTGTTCCATAACTCTTTTCTGAAGAATTTCGGGTGTGTCACCGTTCTGAATTTCAACGGCTTTCTGAATGATAATGGGACCGCCGTCGCACACTTCGTTTACAAAATGTGCGGTAGCACCCGTTACCTTGACGCCTCTGTTAAGAGCCTCCTCATGAACTCTGAGTCCGTAATAGCCCTCGCCGCAGAATGACGGAATAAGCGACGGATGGATATTGATTATTCTGTTTTCAAAAGCAGAAATAAACTGCTTTCCGAGAATAGTCATAAAACCGGCAAGAACAACAAGGTCAACATCCTTGGATTTCAAAAGCTCGGTTACAGCAGAATCATACTCATCAAATTCGTCATAGTCTTTTCTTCTGATAACCTCAGTTGCAATCGAATTGTTTTTTGCTCTTTCAAGTGCATAAGCGTTTGGATTTGAAGACACAACAAGAGAGATTTTTCCGTTTTTAATCTCTCCCCTGTTTTGAGCGTCAATAAGTGCCTGAAGATTTGTGCCGCCGCCCGACACAAGAACTGCAATATTTTTCATTATTCAAACACTACTCCGTCATTACCGCTGATTACTTCACCGAGTACAACAGCGTCTTCACCGTTAGCCGCAAGAACCTCAATAGCCTTGTCTGCATCTTCCTTGGCAACGGCGATTATCATACCTACACCCATATTGAATGTGTTGAACATATCGTGCTCGGGTATATTACCTACTCTCTGCATAAGCTTGAAAATAGGAAGAACAGGAATGTTGTCTTTTTTGATTTTGGCAGAAAGACCGTCTGTAAGCATACGGGGAATGTTTTCATAGAAACCGCCGCCCGTGATGTGTGAAACAGCCTTTACATCAACCTTATCCATAAGAGCAAGAAGAGGCTTTACATAAATTTTTGTAGGAGTGAGCAATGTTTCACCGAGAGTTTTGTCAAGCTCAGGATACTCGGCATTGATTGTTTCCTCGTTAATATCAAAGATTTTTCTGACAAGTGAAAAACCGTTTGAGTGAACGCCCGAAGAACGGAGTCCTAAAAGTACATCACCCTCGCAAAGCTTTGAACCGTCAATCATCTTTGGCTTGTCTGCAATGCCAACACTGAAACCTGCAACATCATATTCGTCAACAGGCATAAGGCCCGGATGCTCTGCTGTTTCTCCGCCGATAAGAGCACAGCCTGACTGAACACAGCCTTCTGCAATACCTGATACAATTTCAGCTACCTTTTCGGGATAGTTCTTGCCGATTGCGATATAATCGAGGAAGAAAAGAGGTTTTGCTCCACAGCAAATTACATCGTTTACGCACATTGCAACTGCATCAATACCGATTGTGTCATGCTTGTCAAGAAGAAAAGCAAGCTTGATTTTAGTGCCTACACCGTCAGTACCGCTGACAAGTACAGGCTCTTCCATATCTTTGAAATCAGGGGCAAAAAGTCCACCGAAACCGCCGATGCCTGAAATAACACCGTCAATTTTTGTGCGTGCCACATGCTTTTTCATAAGCTCTACAGACTTATAGCCTGCTGTTACATCAACACCTGCCGCTTTGTAGCTTTCAGAAAAGCTGTTGTTCATTGTAATCACTCCGTCACTTTCTGTTAATTTTTTTAGCGTATTTATCTACAAAGATTGTTCTCGGAATTTCAGCGTCATAGCTGCCCGTGAAACAACCGTCACAGAATTCTATATTTGCACCCTCAGCAATTTTTCTGAGGCTGTTTATACTGAGATAACCAAGTGAATCTGCACCGATATATTCACAGATTTCACTTGTTGTCAACTTGTTTGCAATAAGACTTTCTTTATCGTGAATATCCACACCAAAGTAGCACGGACATACAAACGGCGGTGAGCTGATGAGCATATGCACCTCGGCAGCTCCTGCCTCACGCATAAGACGAACAATATGCTTTGAGGTTTCACCTCTGACGATTGAGTCGTCAATAATAACAACTCTCTTGCCTTTAACATTAGCCTTCAAAGCTGTAAGTCTTGTTCTGAGAAGTCTTTTCTTTTTATCTTTACCCGAGCCTACTGTTCTGCCGATATATTTATTCTTGACAAAACCTGTGCTTAAGGGGATACCCGAAGCCTTTGCATATCCCTGTGCGGCAATAAGTCCCGAATCGGGAACACCGCACACCATATCTGCCTCAATCGGGAACTCGTCATAAAGAAGTTCACCGGCTTTGAATCTTGCATTATGTACGCAGACACCGTTGATTACGCTGTCGGGTCTTGCAATATAAACATATTCAAAAAGGCAGAAAGATGTTTTATCGGGCAAAAGCTTTAATTTGTAGCTGTGAAAGCCTTCTTCGTCAACTACTACCATTTCGCCCGGCTCAACATCACGGACAAATTCACCGCCGAGACTGTCGATAACACAGCTTTCGGAAGTGAAAATCCAACTGTTTTTGAGTTTGCCGATACAGAGCGGACGGAATCCGTGCATATCACGAAAGCCGATAAGACGGCTCGGTGCGCAAATTACAGTTGAGTAAGCGCCCTTGAGCTTTCTCATTGAAGAAAGAACAGCATCTTCAAGCGTGTCTGTTACACATCTTTCGGTTGCAATAACATAAGCCATAATTTCAGCATTAGAATTGGACTGAAAAACAGCACCGCCTGTTTCAAGCTCCTGCCTTATTTCATTGAAGTTTGTAATTGAGCCGTTGCTTGCAATACCGATTGAACCCTGAATATATCGCATAACAAGCGGCTGGTTAGATGCACGGTCGAGTGATTCCGATGAAGTATAACGGACATGACCGACTGCAATTTTACCGTTTGGAAGTTTTTCAAGTGCTTTGGGTGTAAAAATCTCGGACACCATGCCGAGTTCCTTGACAGTTGTAAATTCACCGTCTTTATTCACGGTGATACCTGCACTCTGTTGTCCCCTGTGCTGAAGGCTGTAGAGTGCGTCATTTGCGGCGGCAACAACATCGATATCGTCATCATTACGGTAAATACCGAACACACCGCACTCGTCATTTACTTTGTCAAGTTTTGTGTCAATATCTACATAGTTTTTAATCAAAGCTCTGCCACCTTAGCCTGCATTGCCTTGTCTTTTTCGGCAACGCCTTTTTCCATATCAGCTTTCATATTTTCAAGCTTCTCTGCAAGAGAATCGTCGGAAAGTGCGAGCATTTCAACGGCAAGAATTGCAGCGTTAGCCGCACCGTCAACTGCTACTGTTGCAACCGGAATTCCTGTAGGCATCATAACTGTTGCGAGAAGAGCATCCATACCGTCAAGCTGAGCCGACTTGCATGGGATTCCTATCACAGGAAGGGTTGTTTTTGCCGCAAGAACACCTGCGAGATGTGCCGCCATACCTGCTGCGGCAATGATTACACCAAAACCGTTCTTTTTAGCCTCTGCCGAAAACTTAATTGCCGCATCGGGAGTACGGTGTGCGCTCATTACATGAACCTCATACTCTACGCCAAATTCTTTGAGTTTACTGACAGCCTTTGATACTACGGGGAAATCACTGTCGGAGCCCATAATAATTGCAACCTTTTTCATAATTACTCATAGCCTTTCCGCCCACTTGATAAATTGCCGCAAAAACCGTGCCGTGGGCAGACAAAGTCAGGACAAATATGCCAATTTATGCTTTGAATCGACATAAATAAAGCATTACTAATTAATTATATAAAAAAATCGGTTAAAATTCAATAGTCAGGCGAAATTATTTTTAAAATACCGCCAAAAAGCAAAAAGTGACTGTGCAAAGCATAGCCACTTCATGATATTAATTAATCTCGGAAACATCTTTTCCCTGTTCGATTTTCATGCCGTTATCGGGATCTGTAGCATCAAGATACGGTCTTTCGTTGGAAATTATGCCCTCGGTTGTAACTCCCGCCTCTGCAGCTTTTTTCATACCGGGAAAAAGAAATTCCATCTTTTCATTATCGAATTTTTCATCGAGATATTCTTCAAAGCTGTTTGACGCAGGCACTCCCTCTGTTCTCTGAGTCCATCTTGCCGTAGCTGTTACGGACATAAAGCCGTTGAATGCCATGAATACAATCAGAAATGTTGTAATAATTGCACCTGCTCTTTTAGGAATCTTTTCAATAAGCTTTGCTGTCCACGGATACAGATAACGCACCCAGACAAGACCGAGGAATCCCCAGATAAGGGCATACATAAGATTAGTTCTGCCGTCAAGGTTAAACGGAGTGTCACTGTAGTCCCATGAAACCGTGCCGAACATCTGCTCCTGCAACCACGAACAGAAATACTCAAAACCTGCTCCGACAAAAGCACTTATCACAAAAACAAGCGTATCATTAAGCTTGTAAAGCTTATACAAAGCGGCAGTAAGAAAACACGCACCGCCGCCGTAAACAGGAATAAACGGACCGTAAACCATACCGACACGCATTTCAAAATGTCCGTCAACGCAGAACGCCCATATTGTTTCAAGAATTGTGCCGATGAAAGAACCGATCACAAACAGATAAAAAAGCTTCGTAAAACAGAATCCGTAAGCAAACGGCTTGTCCTCTTTGCTTTCAAAGGTTTGTGTATATTCTTTCATATTATCCTGCTTAATCTCCTCAATTTTAGCATTAATTTGCTTTACATAAGCCATATGAGTGAGATCGGGATAAGCGTGTGCAAGTCTTTTTCTTAAAATATTTTCTGTAAAAAGTCGGTTATAGTTTTCTTCAAGTTCCTGAATTTCAACCTCTGTTGCACCTTTATCCATAAGCTCAGAAGAATTTTTAAGCTTTGCAATTCTTCTGAGCAGACGGATTGTTGTTATCATTGAAAAAACGTAATCAATTACAATAATTCCGCAGAAGCAAAGAACAAGAATAAGACTTACCCAGAAAGGAATTGCTTCAACGGCTGTGCGAAGCACCGGAATTATCAATCCGACAAGCAGCATACCGAGCAATCCGAGGAAAAGTGCATAAGGAAAAGTTATATAATTGCCTATGCTGAATTTCGACGAAGAAAAATCCCATGGCTTGAATTTGAGAGTTTTTTCTACAAGCACACCGACCACAACCATAAGTGCAGATAATATCAGAGTTGAACCGATGAATAAAATCAGCTTGCTGTTTTCAAACGGTTTTAGTGCCGTATAACAAATAACCGCCGAAAATCCGTACATAGGGCAAAACGGTGATGTCAAAAAACCGTTGTTACTGAATTTTTTCTCAAGAAGAAGCGAACGGAAACTGCTCGCCACCCAGCCAAAAAACGAGAAAATTACAAAGTACCACAACAGGTCGAGTAAAAATTGCATTTCCTATCCCCCACAATTTTATGCAACAAATCGGACACAGAATTCTGTGCCCGAAAAATTGTCGTAAATTTCACATTCTTTATGCCTTTGGCACATCATCTTTCCAGAGTTCTTTAATTGCGGTAACATTACCCGCAAGTCCCTGAATATCTGACGGAATGATAATCTTTGTAGCCTTGCCGTCAGCGGCTTTACCGAATGCCTCAAGTGATTTAAGCTGAATAATTCTATCGGTAGGAGAAGCCTCATTGAGCATTTTAAGTGCGTCGGCATTAGCTTTCTGGACTGTGAGAATAGCCTCAGCTTCACCCTGTGCCTCACGGATTTTCTGCTCCTTAACAGCGTCGGCTTTAAGAATTGCAGATTCCTTCATACCCTCTGCAACGAGAATCTGACTGCGTTTTTCACCCTCTGCATCAAGAATTCTTGCACGGCGCTCACGCTCTGCCTTCATCTGCTTTTCCATCGCATCCTGAATTTCACGGGGCGGAAGAATGTTTTTAAGCTCGACACGAATTACCTTAATGCCCCATGCGTCGGTTGCCTCGTCAAGAATCACTCTGATTTTACCGTTGATTGTATCACGGGATGTGAGTGTGTTATCAAGTTCAAGATCACCGATGATATTACGCAATGTTGTTGCAGTAAGATTTTCAATAGCGCTGAGCGGTCTTTCTACACCGTAAGTATAAAGCTTTGGATCGGTAATTTCAAAATACACAACCGTGTCAATCTGCATGGTGACATTATCTCTTGTGATCACGGGTTGTGGAGGAAAGTCGATCACTTGCTCTTTTAGTGAAACTTTCTTTGAAATTTTGTCGATAAACGGAATTTTTACATGCAAGCCTGTTGACCATGTTACATGATATGTTCCGAGTCTTTCAATTACATATGCGTGTGCCTGCGGTACTACTTTGACATTGCTTACGATTACTATAAGCAGGATTAAAAGGATGATACCTAAAATAATAAGACCTAACATTATTTACCTCTCATTCTGATATTGGTTCTACAATGAGCTTTACGCCCTCAATTGCGAGAACCTTGATTTTTGTTCCTTTTAAAAGCGGTGCTTTGTCGGACTTTACAGTCCATGTTTCCGCACCGACCTTTGCCTGTGCTGTTTCGTCAATATCGGTTAAATCTGTGAGCATAAAACCGACTTGACCGATGTGGCGGTCTGCGTTTGTTCCCGTTGTTTTGTTACGCTTTTTAAAGCGTTTTACAAGCGGTCGTGTCACAATCAGCGATACAA
>OGXE01000430.1_pt1 | contig 38119 bp, 33 predicted proteins | sample 1576181 | NCBI WGS metagenome assembly OGXE01 (sample SAMEA3541478, study PRJEB24748) | human gut metagenome | biome: human gut; feature: human-associated habitat; material: faeces | place: China | collected 2012 | reverse complement strand
GATTCCTGGGAATTGGTAACAACCCGATGGTAGGTTGTACTGTGGCTTGTGCGGTAGACGTGGCTCAGGCTTTGAGCAAGTAATTCCGATATTACGATATAATAAATCCCTGTAACTGATAAAGTTATGGGGATTTTTCATTTTATCTCTTTACTTAAGTTTCCCTCCATTACTCTAATATCAAAATATCACAGCTAAGCTATTACCTTTTGAAAAAGAATGATTACCTTTGTCTTAAACTCATAATCATAAGATTTATGGAATATATCAACGAATTTCACAAGCAATGGATAGAGCGTACCCGTCAATCAATAGCCTCTTGGAGCAAGCAGCCCGTATCGTTAGAAGCCAAAAAGAAGCAGCAGGAACGTTTGAACCAACAGAGAGCTATAAGAGAAGGCAGATTAAAGAACTCATAGAGTTTGCCAATGCAAATAGCTTATGGATTTCACTCTCTGATTTAAATATAGAGTTCCTTAGCAAAGGAGGAGAGAATGAAGTCTATGAAGTATTTGATGCAGTTCCTAATAATGTGCTTTATGGCATAGATGGAGATTTATATTTCATTGATACACAAATAAGACTACGGTCTTAGCTCTATTAAGAATTCATTTCATCCACAGATCTATCAGATAAGAATGTGATAAAAAGACAGATGTATTGCGGACATTTTATCTGCAATACATCTGTACAACGGATATTTTATTTATTCATTAAACCAGTCAATCTTCTTAGAGAAATACATCACCATTGCCAGTATAACAAACAATCCGAGACTACCGGCCAGCAAAGCAAAAGTTTCTAACTGGATAAGGATGAAAACATAAATGTAAAGAACACTTAGCAAACCTACCATAATAAAGGCTGGCTTTTTTCTTTTGATAATACCCAGCATGTATCCGCCCACCAAAGTAATAGTAAGCACCGATGCCACCAAGTAAGCCATATTGAAACCAATATGCTCGGACATGGATAATAACAGACTATAGAATAGACAAAGAGCTAATCCCACCAACAAATATTGCAAGGCATGAATACGGGTTTTCTCCATTATCTCTGTGAAAAATATTACTGTAAAAGTAAGTAGAATAATCAGAATAGCATACTTAGTAGAGCGCATAGACTGCTGATACTGCTCTACCGGCATTTTCAGATTGACACCAAAATTAGAGTTTTGAATATCTTTAATGCTGGCATTCTGATAATTAACAAGTACCTGGGGATAATTCCGATTTAGATTCAACACTTGCCACTGTGCTGAGAAATCTTTCTCTGTAATCTCCCGTTTCTCAGGCAAATAATTGCCATCAAAACTTGGAGTATTCCAATTTGCCTTCAGATTCACTTTGGTGGTTTTGCCCAATGGGGTAAAGTAGATAGACTGGGAACCTTTCAATTTAATTTTCATTTCATAAGGCAACATTCTGTCTTCTTTCAGAGAGGAAAGGTCGACAATGGCATGAACACCCATACTTTCAATACCTCGTCCATCCATTCCCGGCTCAAACGTATAGACAGAATCATTCAGTGTTATGCTGACCTGTTCACTGAGACCACGCATATCTGTTAGGTTCAAGCAAACTGCCGCTCTGTTATACTGAAGTACACCCATGTCGACATTACTCTTATGGAGCTCTTCCGAACTAAAAAATCCCTTGATCAGCAATTCGGACTGATAGACATTTACCTTATAAATTCCTCTCTGAAGAATCTCTGTACTCAACTGTCCATCTATTGACAATTCATCAGGAAGTAATGTTATACTCCCCATAGTAATCTTCTTTACTCCATTATCTTCCTGAGTAATGGGATATTGCAAGTTAATATAAGGGCCTGTAATAGTCTGTGCCAAACTCCACTTTTGGCCAACTTCCTCAATAGCATCCGTCTGTATCTGCCCACGTTCCCTAATCATATCTTCGATCATAAACATCGGGATCAACAGCAATAAAATTAGAAAAGCGATAACTACCACTTTAATTGATTTAGAGAAACGGCGTAGACAGCCGCTTGCCTGTTTCTTTGTTTCATTCAGATTCTCTGTGAAATCTACATTGAAATCTTCATTCAAATTGTCATTCAAATTGTCCATAATAGAATAGTATTAAGTAAGATATTTAGTATTGTCCGGTTTTGTGTGAAGCCAAACATCTACGTTGATTTCAGAAAATTCTCCAATGCTTCAATGTGAGTTTTGAAAGCCTTTTTCCCCTCCGCAGTGGCTTGGAAAGATGTTTTCGGCTTCCTACCCACAAAGCTCTTCTGGCAAACGATATAGCCCAACTCTTCCAAAGCCCTTGTATGGCTTGCCAGGTTACCGTCCGTCAGTGAAAGTAATTCCTTCAAAGTATTGAAATCGACATCTTCATTTACCATGAGAACTGCCATAATACCCAGACGAACTTTACTTTCAAATGCCTTATTTATATTTTGAAATGCTTCTATCATTTATTATTTTTTTCTTTCGTACTGTAAATAAAACAACATGCCATACAAAATATGGAATCCACCAAAACCAATTGTCCAAAACATCAAGCCATGTCCTTCAAAAAAACAGTCTGCAATACCCAGACAAAGAAAAGCATATCCTAACCATGCTACATTGGAGTAAGTGAACTTAGACACATTGACCAAAGAAAGTCCATAGAAAAGTAACATCACAGAAGATACCAATCCATAATGTTCATGTAGCAATAAGGCTATACAGAACAACCCTCCCGTCAACAACGGCAATGAAAAATTCCATGCAATGCGATAGGTTAGTTTACTGAATAGCTTTTGTTGCATCTTCTTGGCCTTATACCAGGACAAGATACAGGCGGTAACAACTGAAACAGTCAAAACCAGTGAAGCAACCATTATTAGTCCTTCCCTATTATCTCCTGATCTTAATAACTGACCGGTCACATAAGCACCGGCTAATGCATACACTCCGGCCAAGACAGCCGTCATTCCACTGAGAGATACGAACTTGGAAGATCTTTCCATCAATTCTTTTATCTCATTTACTGATTCTATTGCTTTATTCTTATCCATATACAAAAAGTACTTTGTGATGCAAAGTAAAATATAAAAAATGAAAGGAACAAAGAATATCGAGAAAAAATATATTCAATGAAGATTAAGCCGCATAAGAATTACTATATTTGCAATCAACCAAATATCAACAGTCATAGCCTAATGATGAAACAATTAATTGCTTGTTGCGGATTAGATTGCGAAAGTTGCGATGCCCGCATAGCTACTGTCAGAGATGACAATGAGTTAAGAGAAAAAACAGCCCAACTGTGGAGTGAGTTGAATAACATACCGGAGATTACGGCAGATACCATTAATTGTATGGGCTGTCGTGTAGATGGGGTGAAAACGATGTATTGCAGCGATATGTGCGCAATTCGCAAATGCGTAAACGAAAAAGGATTTAACACCTGTGGTGACTGTAAAGAATTGGATAACTGCCAGATAGTTAGTCCTATTTTTCAGCATACTCCCAGTGCTAAAGAAAATCTTCTATAACATTGTAGTTGATAAATTTGCACTGCCAACAAAACATTGATAACCATGCATAAATACACTGAAATAAAGAGCATCATTTTATCCCTATTCTATTTAAGTTTTTTCGTACTTTTCAGCTCATGCTCTTCTACCCACACTCCGTTTGCTGTGGTAGATACAAATAGAACATTGGAGTACACAATGGATGGAAAACACTTGTTTACTTACAATTATGCAGTAACTTATCCTCCACAGGGTGTAGATACTGTTTATAAACGAAGCGGATTCATCCATCCTTTACGTACGTTGGAAGGTGAGGTACTGACCAATTGTTCCCCATCCGACCATTATCACCATTTCGGCTTGTGGTATGCCTGGACAAAAACCACATTCGAAGAAAATGAAATTGACTTCTGGAATCTCTATAAGAAACAAGGTACGGTTCGTTTTCGGCAATTCGTTGAAGTGCAACCCGATGGCTTTTCCGCCGTACTCGACCATGTGGTATATCCCGACTCCACGAAAGAAAAAATAGCGATGACCGAGCAACTGAAAATCCGTGTGGGAAAACCCAAACAACGGGGATATTACATTGACTATCACACCACGCTTCGTTGTGCCACTTCTGCCCCGGTAGTATTGGAAAGCTACCGCTATGGAGGCATTTGTATCCGTGTATGCGAAAGTTGGAATGGGCAGACAGCCGAGATGCTCACATCCGAAAGGCTCGACCGTAACAATGCCGATGGATCACTGGCCCGTTGGTGCTACTTTCAAAAGAAACCCGGCAAGGACGATGCCTGTATCCTGATTGTTCCTTACCCTTCCAATCTAAACTATCCCGAACCGATACGCGTATGGGATGATAAAGCCAATAATTCAAGGGGCGACCTGATGTGGAACTTCTCTCCAACCAAACGCCAGTCATTTACTTTGCATCCCGATCAGGAATTGCGTCTTTCTTATCGGATCTATGTGCTGGATGAATCGATAAACGCCTCTACTGCCGAGGCACTTGCAAAAGAGGTTATCTAATTGTATTCTTTTTCCGATTCATCAATTTATGCACCTATAAACTGATGAATCGGAAAAGCATTTTTATCGTGATACCCTTCCCGATGTATTTCCTTGCATCAGGCTCTCTACTTCCTCCACCGTCACATGATTAAAATCACCGTATACGGTATTCTTTAATGCAGAGGCTGCCAGAGCATATTCCAATGCTTTCTGATCATTATCCGGATACATTATGAGACCATAAATCATGCCACCGACAAAAGCATCACCGGCACCCACGCGGTCCACTTCGCATTCGATATCATAAATACCTGTATGTTTCAATGTGCTATCTGAATAGAGAACGGCAGCCAGCAAATTATGATTGGAAGTAATGGAATTACGAAGTTCCAGAAATGCCTTCTGGCAACGAGGAACAAGTTCCACCACCCGACGACCGAACTCTTCAAAGGCAGGAAAATTTGCCTCAAATGTAGTATCCGCAGCATCTACCGCTTTGAAACCGACAGGCTGTATGCCAAGTATCTCTTTATATTCCGGTTCGGCACCGAAAATAACATCACTATATTGTACTAAAGGTTGCATGACTTCGGCAGCAGAACTCCCATAGTTCCAAAGTTTCTTACGGAAATTCAGGTCACAGGAGATAGTCAATCCCATACGGTCAGCTATTTCAAGAGCCTCACGACATGCATTGGCACCATCTTGTGACAAAGCAGCAGCAATACCCGACCAATGAAACCAACCGGCATCAGAGAATATCTTTTCCCAATCAATCATGCCCGGACGCAAAGTAGCAAAAGAAGAGCCTTCACGGTCGTAAACCACATTAGAATTACGGAATGCCGCACCACTTTCCAGGAAATAAAGCCCCATGCGCTTACCACCAAAAACAATACCTTCCGTACCTAAACCGTTAGCACGGAGCGAAGCTATACAGGCACGTGCCACAGCATTGTCCGGCAGGCGGGTTACGAATTCTGTGGAAATACCAAAGTTAGCCAACGAAACGGCCACATTTGCTTCACTGCCACCGTAAGTGGCTATCATCTGATTGGTTTGTGAAAAACGTAGGAAATCAGGAGCAGTAAGCCTCAGCATTACTTCACCAAAGGTGACTACTTTCTTATTTGTGGTAATTTGTTTCTTGTTCATACGATGTCAATAATAAAGATTAACTAAACAGCAAAGTTGTATTTTTATTCCAAGCAAACGCAAAGATATAATAATATTTATTGGCGGAAAAGCAGGGATAAAATAGAATCATCAGATTTGTTGTAACTTTGCAAAGTTTTAACTGATATAACAAACAGAATGAGTTCATTGAAGAAAATTCCCTCTCCTATAGTATCTCTCCTGCCCATCGCACTGTTGGTAGGAATGTTATTTGCCACAATACATACATTCGGAAGCGATGCCTTGGGAGGAGGAAGCCAGATTTCCCTGCTGACCACAACAGCTTTCTGCGTATTTATAGGAATAGCTTTTTACCGGGTTCGCTGGAAAGATTACGAACTCGCCATTACGAATAATATTGCCGGAGTTGCCACTGCCATCATCATTCTGCTGATTATCGGTGCACTGAGCGGTGCATGGATGATAAGCGGCATCGTCCCTACCCTTATATATTATGGTATGCAGATTATCCATCCCGATTTCTTCCTGGCATCCACCTGCATCATCTGCGCACTGATTTCCGTGATGACGGGTAGCTCGTGGACCACAATCGCCACTATCGGTATTGCCTTGATGGGCATCGGCAAAGCACAGGGCTTCAATGAGGGCTGGATAGCGGGAGCCATCATCTCCGGCGCCTACTTCGGTGATAAGATTTCTCCATTGTCAGAAACCACCATACTCGCTTCTTCCATAACGGATGTACCTTTGTTCCGGCATATACGTTATATGCTGATTACGACTACGCCGTCATTGATTATCACACTCGTTATCTTCACCGTGATGGGTTTCGTTATCGAAACGCACTCTACGGAACACATGGCCGACTTTGCCGTTTCGCTGAAAGATACATTCACCATCACTCCCTGGCTGCTGATTGTGCCCATAGCGACCGGAATACTTATTGCACGGAAGACTCCGTCCATCATCACCTTGTTCCTCTCTACTCTGCTGGCAGGGATATGCGCTATCATCTTCCAGCCGGAATTGCTTCGAGAAATTGCCGGAGAGAGTAATATATTTAAAGGCGTAATGATGACATTCTACGGAAGCACCAGCCTGGACACGGGAAACACGATGCTGACCGACCTTGTCTCCACCCGTGGCATGGCGGGCATGATGGATACGGTCTGGCTGATACTTTGTGCCATGTGTTTCGGCGGCGCAATGACGGCAAGCGGCATGCTGGGCAGCATTACATCCGTCTTCGTACGCTTCATGAAAGGCAGGGTCAGTGTGGTGGCCTCCACCGTTTGTTCGGGATTGTTTCTCAATCTCACCACTGCCGACCAATATATCAGTATCATCCTTACCGGAAATATGTTCCGCAACATTTATGAGAAAAAAGGATATGAGAACCGGTTGCTGAGCCGCACAACGGAAGATGCCGTCACCGTCACTTCACCTTTGATACCCTGGAATACCTGTGGAATGACGCAGGCAACGATATTGAACGTATCTACCCTGACGTACCTTCCCTATTGCTTTTTCAACATTATCAGCCCGCTGATGAGCATCCTGGTTGCAGCCATCGGATATAAAATTGTGAAGCGTCCCGTGAACAATCCCGAATAAAGGTTGTTTTGCAATAAACGAACAAGAATCGTAAAACCTAAACATTAAAGAATTATGAAAAAGTTTATTGCATTAGTAGCATTAGTAATGATGAGTGCGGCAACGACCGCCATGTATGCACAAGAAAGTAGAGCGGAACGCCGCGCAGACCGTAAGGCTCAGAGAGACGCAGAACGCGCCCGCATGAAAGCTGAAGAACAAGTGGCCGACGCCATTTCGTATGATGACGCTGTGGCAGCATTGAAAGCCCACCAGTTTGTACTGGAAGCTGACCAGGTGATGTTCCGCAACGGACAGACGGCTTTTGTAAACTCCAACACCAACTTCGTATTAGTGAACCAAGGACGTGGTACCGTGCAGGTAGCATTCAACACTGTATATCCCGGTCCTAACGGTATCGGTGGTGTAACTGTGGACGGAACAACCTCGGATATGAAGATTACTACTGATAAAAAAGGTAATGTAAATTGCCAGTTCAGTATTCAGGGTATCGGTATTTCGGCACAGATTTTCATTACGCTGACCAACGGTGGCAACAATGCCAGTGTAACCATCAGCCCGAACTTCAACTCCAACACTATGACGTTGAGCGGTAATCTGGTTCCGTTAGACCAATCCAGTATCTTCAAAGGACGTTCCTGGTAAAGCCCTTTACAATATATATATTTCCACTCCGCTGCAAAGGTGCCTTTTAGGGATTATTTGCAGCGGAGTTTTTTGTGATAAATACGAATCAGCAGATAGCTCCCCATAGGACCGGAAAGGGATGAAAGCCGGACTGTAATGGTCAAGATATATGAGAGAGACAGGATAAGGTTATAGATAAGCATAGAATCAATGCCAATGATTCCTACAATCAATGCCAATGATTCCCACAATCAATGCCAATGATTCCTATCATCAATACGGATGATGACTATCATCAATGCCAATGATGGTATGCCAATCTATATCCTTATCCTGTCTTTGTCATATACCTTGACCATTACAGCCCGGCTTCCAGCCCATCCGAACAAAAAAAGGAGTAGTTCATTTCATTCTGCCTCTGTTTGCATTATCTTTGTACCCGATATGAGAGAATTTATCATCGCCGACAATCAGGACATCACCAAAGCAGGTATGATGTTCTTGCTTAGCAAGCAAAAAGACACTGCCTTGTTGCTGGAAGCGGACAACAAAGGAGAATTGGTTCAGCAACTGCGCCTGCATCCGCAAGCAGTGGTTATACTGGACTATACCTTGTTTGACTTTTCCGGAGCAGACGAGCTGATTGTATTGCACGAACGATTTAAGGAAGCCGACTGGTTGCTTTTCTCGGACGAGTTGAGCGTAGAGTTTTTGCGGCAAGTGCTGTTCAGCAGCATGTCGTTCGGGGTAGTATTGAAAGATAATTCAAAAGAAGAAATACTGTCTGCACTGCAATGCGCCTCAAGGAAGGAACGGTTCATCTGCAATCATGTAAGTAACCTGTTGCTGTCCGGCAGCAATGTTGCTCCCGCCCGCCCCGTGCCGAAAGATGATTTACTGACCCCGGCGGAACGTAGCATACTGAAAGAAATAGCTTTAGGAAAAACAACCAAAGAGATTGCGGCGGAAAGAAATCTCAGTTTCCACACCGTAAACAGCCACCGCAAAAATATATTCCGCAAGTTAGGGGTGAACAATGCCCACGAAGCTACAAAATATGCGATGAAAGCGGGAATTGTCGACTTGGTGGAATACTATATATAAGGGAGTTTTCAGACACAGATTTCTCCGCTACCGATACATATCCGGGAAGCCTCGTCATAAACTACGCCGAATTGTCCCGGAGCTATGCCTTGCAGATTATCAGAAGAAATGATACGGTAGTTCCCTCCTTCCTGTACTAATTTTCCTTTCATAAACTCCGGCGTGTGCCTGATTTTAAAAGTAACATCCACTTCTTCAGCCTCCTGCCAGGGATTTTCTGTAATAAAATGGAAATCGTGCATTCGGAATTCACGACCGTATTGCCATTGTGTGTCATATCCGCGAGAAACATAAAGCACATTTTCTTCAATATCCTTCCGAATAACAAACCAGGGACCGCCACTCAGCCCCAGACCTTTACGCTGTCCGATAGTATGGAACCAATATCCGCGATGTGTACCAATCTTCTTACCGCTTTCCCACTCCACAATGTCCCCTTCACGCTCGCCAAGGAAACGGCGGACAAAGTCATTATAGTTAATCTTGCCCAGAAAGCAGATGCCCTGGCTGTCACGGCGGCGGGCAGTGGGCAATCCTGCCGTGCGGGCAATGTCCCGTACTTCCTGTTTCATCAGCCCACCCAAGGGGAACATTAGTTTAGAAACTTGCAGGTAATCAATCTGGGCGAGGAAATCGGTTTGGTCTTTTACCGGGTCTACGGCTGTACCCAGCCATATCTTCCCGTCTTTACTGACGGTAGTGGCATAATGTCCGGTAGCGGTAAAGTCAAATCCCTTCCCTACCTTCTGCTCGAAACAGCCGAATTTGATGAACCGGTTGCACATCACATCAGGATTGGGAGTCAAGCCGCGACGGATTTTATCAATAGCGTATGCAGCCACCTGTTCCCAATATTCATTCTGCAAATCTATCATCTCCAAAGGCAAGCCATAACGGCGGGCAACAGCCGAAGCCATCTCCCAATCTTCTTCGGCCGAACAATCCATAAATTCGGCACCGTCCATTCCTATCTTAATGTAAAATAGGGACGGACGGTAACCTTGTTCACAAAGAAGGTGTACGACAACAGAACTGTCGACACCTCCTGATAATAAAACAGCAATATTCATTTAGTTAAGGAGTAGTTATTGTTCTTTCAAATTTTATCTAATGCCTGAGACAAGTCGTCCAGCAAATCGGCAATGTGTTCCGTGCCGATAGACAGACGGATAGTTCCCGGCTTGATACCTTGTTCTTCCAGTTCCTGCTCATTCAGTTGCGAATGGGTGGTGGTAGCGGGATGAATGACGAGAGACTTGACATCCGCCACATTCGCCAGAAGCGAGAATATCTGCAAGTTATCAATAAAAGTATGCGCCTCTTTCACTCCGCCCTTCACTTCAAAGGTAAAGATGGAACCGGCACCATTGGGGAAATACTTCTCATACAAAGCATGGTCCGGATGTTCCGGCAATGACGGATGATTGACCGCCGCCACTTTAGGATGCTTCTTCAGGAAATCAACCACCTTCAAGGCATTCTCCACATGGCGTTCCACACGGAGAGACAGCGTTTCCAGTCCCTGCAACAGAATGAATGCGTTGAACGGGCTAATAGTAGCCCCCGTGTCACGAAGCAGTACGGCGCGGATACGTGTGACATAAGCCGCAGGCCCCGCAGCATCCGTAAACCGTACGCCATGATAACAAGGTTCCGGTTCCGTGAGTTGGGGAAACTTGCCCGAAGCCACCCAGTCGAACTTACCGCTATCCACAATCACACCGCCCAATGACGTGCCATGACCGCCGATGAACTTCGTAGCGGAGTGGACTACGATATCCGCCCCGTGCTCTATGGGACGTATCAGGTAAGGAGTACCGAACGTATTATCAATAATCAATGGAATCCGGTGGCGATGGGCAATTTCGGCAATGGCATCAATATCAATGATATTGGAATTGGGATTGCCCAGGGTTTCGATAAATACGGCTTTCGTATTCTCCTGTATCGCATTCTCAAAGTTCGAGAGTTCTGTGGGGTCTACAAAAGTGGTGGTCACTCCGTAGGCCGGCAAGGTATGCGCCAACAGATTATAGGTACCTCCGTAGATGGTCTTGGCTGAGACAATATGATCTCCGGCACGGGTGATATTCTCGAAAGCATAAGTGACGGCAGCAGCTCCTGAGGCAACCGCCAATGCGGCAACGCCACCTTCCAGTGCAGCCACACGAGCCTCGAACACGCCTTGCGTGGAGTTTGTCAGCCGGCCGTAAATATTACCCGCATCTTGCAGGCCGAAGCGTGCGGCAGCGTGGGCAGAGTCACGGAATACGTATGAAGTAGTTTGGTAAATGGGCACGGCGCGCGCATCGGTAGCCGGGTCGGGCTGTTCTTGTCCTACATGGAGTTGAAGCGTTTCAAAATGCAATTTCTTTGTTTCCATTGTCTTTGTATTTTTAGGATTAATTGATTGAGCGCAAAGATAATGGGATGTCCTGATATGGGCAATGACATAAGATAGGGAATTTTATACCACATTTATGGTAGATAAACAAACTATTCGCTAAATTTGCAACGAAAACCAAACGATAGATACAGATGAGAAGAAGGAATATACAGCTTTTCCTACTATTGGGAGTCCTCGCAATGACAAGTTTATTCTCTTGTGGAGTAGACCGTTGGCCGGAATATTACAAATGGACCGGGCGTGATCTATGGATAGACAGCGTCATGAGAGAAGAATATCTGTGGTTTGAAGACATCCCCAACACAAAGGACCTGAACTACTTCCTTGAACCAGATGCTTTTTTGAAGAAAATAATATCCCCACTCGATAAAGGATACTCCAGCGTAGATACGCTGTATGCTACCCCATTGCCAAGTTATGGTTTCGACTATACGCTGTATAGTATAGTTGGTAATGACACTGCTTTTAATGCGCTGATTACTTATGTAATACCCGGTTCTCCTGCCGCCGAAGTTGGTTTAAAACGGGGTGAGTGGATTATGAAAGTCAACGATGACTTTATCACCAAGAAAACTGAAGAATTATTGAAAGAAGGTGAAAGCCGGAAGTTATTAATGGGAGAATATAGTGCACAGGAAAATGAAGCAGGGGAAACAGAAGGTGTCATTACTTCCTATGGTGAAGCCAACCTACCCGCTTCCCGCCCCGTGGAAGACGTTACGATACCCGCCTATGATGTTCTCACCGGTGGTGTAGGTTATCTGGCATACAATAGTTTCAGTGCAGAAGATAATAGTGAATTGCTTCGACTCTCCCAATACTATAAAGAGAACAATGTGAAAGAGTTCGTTCTCGACTTACGCTACAATGCCGGTGGAGCAATGGATTGTGTACAACTTCTGGCAACGATATTAGCACCTGCAGATAAATTAGGCAGTACCCTCGCTTCACTGGAATACAGCCAAAAGCAGATGTCCAAAGACCGGGAACTCACTTTCGACAACCAGCTTTTGCAAGGAGGTAACAATTTAAATCTATCGAAAGTATATATCCTGACAAGCAGTACTACTGCAGGCGCCGCAGAAATGCTGATCAACTGCCTGAAGCCTTATATGACCGTAGTACTTGTGGGTGCCACAACTAAGGGAGAAAACGTAGCAACAGCCAGTTTCTCCAGTGATAAATTCCAGTGGATTCTTCGCCCCGTTGTATGCGAGGTATTCAATTCCGAAGGCAAGGCTGATTATTCCACTGGCTTTACTGCAGACTATGCAGTCAATTCCCTACAAGACTTTGCAAAAGTACTGCCCTTAGGTAATCCTAATGAAGAAATGTTGAGTGCAGCATTAGGAATTATCGACGGCAGCATCGTACTTCCGGAACCGGAGCCAGAACCGGAGCCCGAAACCCAAATGAAGGCGGTGAAAAGTGTGAAAGTAAAACGCACCTTCCGCAACGGTCTTATCGTTAAATAAACCAGAATGAAGAAAAATATTCTCATAGCATTGCTATTCATAGGAGGATTGACGGCTTGTAATGATAGTGATAACGAACAACCGGAAAATTTAGAATCCGTAAATATCTTTGTCTGTAGTGACGAATTAGCAATACCAAATGCCCTTGGATATCCTGTAACTAATTTCTCACAAATAAAATTATCGGAGATTAAGACAGGAGACGCACAGCCGGTTACTCTCACTCAAACTTATGACTATGAAGCTGGTCGGATAGCAAGCTTTACATCTCTACAGAAGTTTGCAGCCGGAGGAGAATCCTTTGAAATAGAGAACATTACCGATGTTGTTTATGAAGATCACAAAGTAATAGTTACAGATGAAATCAACAATGTATCTACATATACACTGAATGATAAAGGATATGCCGTAAGTTGTGTACGTCAGGAAATGGATGGGAAAGTACGCTCTTACACATTCAGTTATCTCACCAATACAGCCGGAAAATATTTTCTTAAGAACATAACAGAAACACTGAATGGAGATCGAATTTATTCCACAATCAATATTGATTATAACAATTATAGAGCATTACGCATCACCCAGCAGATTGATGTTTATGAGCAAACGTATATAGCCAGCACACCTGCTGATAATGAAATCGCCAACACGTCAGAGATTCCGTATCTATTCCTGACAGATCTATATCCCCTTTCATTCCACTCGGTAGCCATTTACGGGAAGTTCTTGGGAGATGCATACAATACTCTGATTACTAACCTCAGACCCGAAGATAACAGTGAAAGTAACGAAACCACGACTTATAAATATAAATTCGACGGACGAGGTATCGTTACTTCCTGTGACGAGGTGACCAAGAGTTACGGAGACAACTACGAGCGTACCATAAAGTACACAATCGAATAAATTGAAATATTATTTCCTGAAGAATTTATCAAAGAAAAGAATTTGGTAATCAATAGAGTTATTCCAGTATTGCCCGTTATGTGCACCAGGACGAGTAATAAAGTCATGACTAATATTCTTTTCCAATAAAGCTTTATGCAATGCTTTATTTACTTCCAGGAAGAAATCTTTTTCGCCACAATCGATAATTAATGCCAAATCACCATCTGTAATCTTATCAATCTGGGTAATGACAGTGTGCTGATCCCATAAAGCGCTGTTGGCCTCGTATTCACCGAGTTGTTTGCTCATCTCCCAATTCTTCGGGAATGGGCGGATATCCACTCCACCACTGGTACTTCCTCCGGCACCAAATACATCTTTATGACGGATTGCAAGCCACAAAGCACCATGACCACCCATGCTCAATCCGGTAATGGCCCTTCCTTTTTTCTCCGGAATTGTGGAATAGTTTTTATCTGTATAATTCACCAGTTCTGAAGCTACAAAAGTTTCATAGCGGTAAGCCGGATTCTTAGGACTATCCCAGTACCAACTGTTTTTACCATCAGGACATACAAAAATGATTCCTTTTTCATCTGCAATCTTAGGCAACTCCGGTTTAATACCTACCCAGGTACGTGCATTGCCACCATAACCATGCAACAGATAAACGACCGGGCAAGCCTCAGCTTTCTCTCCCAATGCTTTATCAGGAAGTACATACACTACCTGTACCTCCTTATTCATGGAGGGACTTTTCACCATAATAGTATCTACTCGTGCAGCCTGTGTGGCAACAGCCGAAAACAGTAATAGAACACTGAATAAAATTTGTTTTCTTTTCATGTCTTTCATTCTTTAATAATCTCTATAAATAGGCAGCAATATTAGTAATAAAATTCAAAAAATTAGTAAGTTTGCAACATAAACTATTCGTAACCTATATGGAATTTATTATTATTCTATTTTTATTAGTGTTGAACGGCGTCTTTGCCATGTATGAAATAGCATTGGTGTCGTCCAGCAAAGCACGACTTGAAACCCTTGCAGGAAAGGGAAACAAAAGAGCCAAAGGAGTATTGAAACAGTTAGAAGAACCCGAAAAATTTCTTTCTACCATCCAAATCGGCATCACGCTCATCGGTATTGTATCCGGTGCTTTCGGTGGTGTAGCCATTGCCGACAATGTAGCACCATTATTCGCCTCCATTCCTGGGGCCGCCCCCTATGCAAAAGACCTTGCCATGATTACAACAGTGGCAATCATTACGTACCTCTCACTCATCATTGGTGAATTGGTGCCCAAATCCATAGCACTGAGTAATCCGGAGCGATATGCAACTCTACTGAGTCCGGTCATGATTTTACTAACCAAAGTATCTTATCCGTTCGTCTGCCTGCTCAGTTTCTCAACCAAGATAGTGAATAAACTAATCGGATTAAACAATGGAGAAGAACGTCCCATGACACAGGAAGAATTGAAAATGATTCTGCATCAAAGTTCAGAACAGGGTGTCATCGATAAGGAGGAAACAGAAATGTTACGGGATGTATTCCGCTTCTCAGATAAGCGTGCCAATGAATTGATGACTTACCGCCGCGATCTTGTCGTACTATATCCCACATACACACGTGATGAGGTACTACACATTATCCGCGAACAACATTTCAGCAAATATTTGTTGGTAGAGAAAGGAAAAGATGATATTATCGGAGTAGTGTCCGTCAAGGATATTATTCTGATGTTAGGTAATGATCACCCTTTCGATTTACGTGGTATTGCCCGCCCTCCCCTGTTTATTCCGGAAAGTTTATATGCCAAGAAAGTTTTAGAGCTATTTAAGAAGAACAAAAATAAGTTCGGAGTTGTTGTAGACGAGTATGGTAATACAGCCGGCATTATCACCTTGCACGATTTGACGGAAAGTATCTTCGGAGACATCCTTGAAGAGAACGAAACAGAAGAAGAAGAAATCGTCACACGGCAAGATGGCTCGATGCTCGTAGAAGCTTCTATGAATATAGATGATTTTATGGAAGAGATGGGCATCCTGAGTTATGATGATCTGAAGGTGGAAGACTTTACCACACTAAGCGGTCTCGCCATGTTCCTCATCGGGCGGGTACCTAAAGCAGGAGACTTGTTCAACTACAAGAACCTACAGTTTGAAGTTGTGGACATGGATCGTGGACGAGTGGATAAACTACTCGTTATCAAAAAAGAAGAGGAAGAATAGTGTGAATTTGCATTATATATTAACTTAAACCATTAAAGCAATGAAAAAAGTAATGATGATTGCAGCCATCGCAGCTGCATTGGTATCCTGCCAATCAAAAGGAACCCAGAACAATGATTCCACCGTAGATGAAGGAGTGTTGACAGTTGCCGGGAATGATTCTTCTGCCGTAGCCGTATACGAAGGTCTTCTTCCTGCTGCCGACGGCCCGGGTATCCAATACGTATTGAGCGTGGACAGTGTAGGTCCTGACGGAGAAAGTGGTTATACTTTGGTTACGACTTATCTGGATGCGGAAGGTCAAGGAAAAAATAAGAGCTTTACTTCCAAAGGCAAGAAGCAAGTCATCAAGAAAACAGTAGATAACAAACAAAAGACAGCCTACAAACTGACACCGAATGATGGTGACGCTCCCGTATACTTTGTAGTAGTGAACGATACCACTTTACGTTTGGTTAACGATAGTCTGCAAGAAGCTGTCAGCGACCTAAACTACGATATTATTCAAGTGAAAAAATAATCAGCAAAACATTTCATGTGAGAGGAGCTAAACAAGAGTTGGCTCCTCTTTTTTATTTCCTTTTAGATATCACACCGGAATTTCAAACTAACAAAACAATAAATCATATTTCTCACATCAAAACATACCGGTTGAAACAATATATATAATTATTGGAACAATATTTTAAGTCATGCATTACCTTAATGCGTACCTTTGTTCTATCGAATTCAATGAAATACAGAATCCCATGAAAAGAGTACTATTTATATTATTTTGCTTCACGACATTAGTTCAGGCACAAATTCCCACCAATAAGCGGGAAGTAATGCAGCAATTTCTATCAGGTACATTGGACGAATCGTATGTACCAGCAGCATTTTTCATGCATTTCGGAAAAGATGCACGCACCGGAGAAAAAGCTATAGATGCACATTTACGTTATTTTCTTTCCACTGGTATGGATTTTGTAAAAATCCAATTCGAACAAGGGTATGGACGTATTCGGATTGAGAAACCAGAAGATTGGGAACTAATTAAACCACTTCCCTCAGATTTCTTTACTCCAACATTAGAAATTATAAAATACATTTATGATATTGCCGGCGCTAATGCGATGATACTACCCACTGTTTATTCTCCACTTCAGATGCTGATACAAAGCGTAGGAGATAAAACTGTGATAGCATATGCTAAAACAGAACCGGAACGAGTGAAAAAAGCACTCGAATATTTTACTAAAGCACTTATCGGATATGTAAAAGCATGTAAAAAGATTGGTGTAGATGGATTTTACACACCTACACAAGGGGGAGAAATTAAATTTTATGAAGTTCCCGGATTCTTTGAGACCTTCGTTAAACCATATGACATAAGAGTCATGCAGGAATGTAATACCCAAACTCAGTTTAATATACTCCATATCTGTGACTACGAAGGCAAATATGACGATTTAACCCGTTTCGTGTCATATCCGGGCCAAATAATTAATGCACCCTGTGAAGTAGCCGACCAGCCTTTCAGTCTACAAGCATGCGAACAATTATTTAAGCGCCCGGCAATGGGAGGATTATATCGTAAAGGCGCTATATTAAAAGGAAGTTCTGATGAAATAGCAAAAGAAATATATGAACTAAAGAAAACTTTGAAAGGGAAACGATTTATTTTAGGGGCAGATTGTACAATCTTGCCTCAAACACCAATGAATAACATCAGAACTGCTATTAAAACATCACATCATACTTGTAATATAGAATAAATCATAGGCTTTTTAAATTCATAGTTAGTTGGTAAATAGGTATTATATTTTATAGGTTATTTTAGGTAGATTGTTGATCGAAAAGCGGTTGTTGTGAGACACCCGCTTTTTATTCTTTTGTATTCTCTAAATTATATAAATATCATGAATAAGAAATCATTTGCATCCACTATTATTGCAGTAATACTCGTTTGTCCGGTTTTGGCGGTGACACACACCTTCACACCAACCGATATTGATAGTTTAAAGGTCAAGATGTCTGACGGATCTTTACAACCTGGTGATACCTTGCTTCTACAAGATGGAACCTATTCCCATCTTGGTAAGGTTAGTTTTACAGGAAATGGAACAACAGATTATCCAATTATACTGAAAGCAGCGAATACCGGAAAGGCTATCATATCTGGAACAACAGAAATACGTATGTCAGGCAGTTATCTACAATTGGAGGGACTCTACTTTCATAAAGCTTGGGCATCTGATTTTGAGATGATAGAATTTCAACTGGATAAAGAACACCCAGCCACTCATTGCCGGATTACCCGATGTGCCATTGATGATTGCAATGACCCTGCCAAAGGAGAAAAACCGGGGGGAGGAACTGAAAACTGGATTGGGCTACATGGAAACAATAATCGTATAGACCACTGTTATTTTGCCAATAAACGTGCCCGTGGATTGGTTATACAAATTACAGTAGAAGACGGTGGAGATCACAATCACCACCAGATAGATCATAATGTATTTGGTTATCGGAAACCCTTCGGGGGCAATGGTGCGGAAATCATACGCGTAGGTAACTCTTGGTCATCGCAACTGCCTTCCTACAGTATCATCGAAGAAAATATATTCTATCATTGTGACGGAGAAAATGAGATCATTTCAGTAAAATCCGGTTTCAACATCGTACGCCGTAACTTGTTTTACGAATCGCGTGGCGGATTAGTATGTCGTCACGGTCACAACAATATTATAGATTCCAACGTAATCATTGGCAATCATCTGCCTGCTACTTTGGGCATCCGCATCATCAATCAAGGACATACTGTCAGCAATAATTATGTGGAAAGTGTAACAGGCAAAGGCTCCGGTGCCGCCTTCATATTACGCATGGGAGTATATGAACGCCCCAATACATCCGAAGATTATGAGGACGAAAAACTTAAATCGTATCATCGGGCAGCAGATATTGACATTGCTTTTAATACTTTTGTTGATTGTACCGAACTGAACTTTGGAGATGGACGAGGAGATAAGGAACCACGGAATGTACGTTTTGCTCATAACCGAATTTATTCTCCGAATACTGTTCCCAATATCAAAATCAGTAATCCTACTATATTTCCCGGCATTACATTTATCAATAACTTCTGTCAGTTCAAAAATAATGAATCACCCAATATAAAAGGATTCCAAATTACTACATTCAACATTGAGCAAATAAAAGCTCAACGGCACCAAGCTGTTTCCCCCATGGATTGCGGAACCTCTTGGCACAACGTTGAGCTAAGTGAAATGAAGACTCTTACAGAATTAATGAATTAGTAGTCCATCACCAATGTAATTTCACCTGATGTCTGGATAGAATCCTCTTTTACTATCCGACAGGCAGGTGTACTAAGAAAGTCCTCTCCGTCTCATATCGTATTTCTCCAATTTATACTCATAACATCATTCTACCTTTAATGCAATCTTTTGTTTCGGAAGCCCCTTAGATTCTACTGTAAGCAGTACTTTTCCCTGTTTCATATACTGGCTACGCAAAATGACTAATGCCAAACCGTTATAAGCATCTCTTTCTGATAATTGGAATGGTAATAAGCTTGTTGCATCTCCATTATCCGTAGCTATAATCTCAGCAGGCCCTGTTACAGAAAACTTCAAATGATTCTTAGAACGAGGCACAACACGACCTTGAGAGTCCACAACAGCTACACGAATAAATGATAAATCAGTACCATCACTTTTAAGCTCTGTTTTCTCTGCCGTTACCTGTAAAGCGGCTGGTTTTCCAGTGGTCTCTACAAGCTCTTCCGCCCATTTTTGACCGTTTTTATAAGCTATGGCTTTCAAACTTCCCGGTTCATAACGTACATCATCCCAGGTCAAACGGTCATACGAATGAGATTTCTCTCTACGTCCCAGTGACTTACCATTCAAAAACAGTTCAACAGCATCTCCCGAAGTATAAATATGAACGGGAGTTATTTCACCAATCCGCTCTTCCCAGTTCCAATGAGGCAATATATGCACAGTGGGCACATCAGGACGCCAATAGCTCTTATAGTTGTAATAACGATCCTTCGGAAAACCACATAAATCGACAATACCAAAATAAGAACTGCGAGAAGGTGTCTTAATTTTGCCTAACTCTTCCAATTCCTTTCGAGCCTTTTCTAATTCATTCGGATCACTGAAGTTTAACAAATTGGTCAGGTCTTTATTATAAGGGGTAGGCTCACCCAAATAATCGAATCCGGTCCACACAAACTCACCACTCATGAACGGATATTCTTCATTCATTTTAAATTGAACCTCAGGAGCACATCCCCATCCTATAGTTGTCATATCATATGATGAAAGTTGGAAACCGGAACGACTATCATTAACGTCAGTAGTTACCGGGAAGAAATATTCCCCACGAGAACTCGTTGCAGACGAAGTTTCACTGGCATGATAACAGCAAGTAGGATTCTGCTCTTTGAAAATCGGATAAGTTTTATGGAAATAGTTCAAACCGAATATATCCACCTGATTCACAATATCCCGGAAAACGGCGTCCCGCTTATTACACCCTAAAGAAGTAGGCCGTGTGGGGTCTTCATCATGACAGTAAGCTGTCAGGTTACGAGCAATTATGACTCCCTGATCAGTCGTCTGATCAGGCATTTCATTACCTATGCTCCACATAATTACAGAAGGATGATTACGATAATGACGTACCAACGAACGCATATCTGCTTCACTCCAATCATCAAAAAGAAGATTATAATCATTCTTGCGTTTCCCCTTTTGCCAGGTATCAGCTAATTCAAGCTGCATCATCAGTCCCATACGGTCACAGAGAGCAACCAACTCCGGTGCCGGTGGGTTATGTGAAGTACGAATGGCATTTGCACCCATCTCTTTCATGATACGTAACTGCCTTTCGGCAGCCACTTCATTAAAAGCAGCGCCCAAAGCACCCAAATCATGATGCATACACACACCTTTAATAGCTACCTTTTGTCCATTCAGCATGAAACCCTGGTCATGGTTAAATTCAATTGTACGAATTCCAAAAGAAGTTTCATAACTATCCATTTCCTTTCCATCCATGAACACCCGGCTGACCGCTACATAGCAATTCGGAGTATCAATATCCCACAACTTCGGTTTATCTACTTTAAATTGAAAGCGTGCACTCGACCAGCTATCTTTTTTAATCGCAATATCCTTAGTCATACTTTGAGTCACTTCTTCCCCCACAGGACGTCCATCTTTCCCTTGCAGATATACACTTGTCTGCAACTTTACCTGAACATCTTTTCCTGCATGATTCTCAATATTCACTCCCATTTCCATAACAGCAATTTCTGAATCAACCTGCTGGTTTCGTACAAAAGTTCCCCATTGTTCCACGTGGACAGGAGACGTTTTCACTAACCATACATTCCGATAAATGCCACTACCCGGATACCAACGTGAAGTATCGTCCGGATTATCCAATCGAATAGCCAGCACATTCTTTTGTCCTGCCTTTATATAAGGTGTCAGATCAAGACGAAAAGAAGCATAGCCATAAGGCCATCCACCCACATATTGCCCGTTACACCACACAGAAGCGTATGACATCGCCCCATCAATATCAAGATAAATTTGTTTCCCGGCATCATCCTGCGATAATTCCAGCGTTTTACGATACCAGCGTATCCCCCAATAAGGTAATTTTCCAGTCGAACCGTTATAGTCAATATTGAAAGGCCCTTCAATAGCCCAATCATGGGGTAAATTCAGATGTCGCCATTCACTATCATCAAAGTCAGATTTTACATAGGCTATATTTTCTCCTGGATTGCCTTCCGGTCTCTGATACCTCTTCCCGAATATAATAAAGTCATTGGCACAAGGTAATAAATAAGGCTTTAGTTGAGAGTAATGTAATGCAGCACCTGTCCTATCCGGATCATCTATCTGATAACGCCAATCACGATTAATGTTTATGCGCTCACGCACCATTGAAGTATTTGCACAAACAACATCTTGCCCCACAATGAGTATAAAACTCAATAAAATAAGAAATCTGTTTTTCATATTATTCTGTTAAATTGTTAACCCTACAAAAGTAAGGAATAGAAAAATAGACGGTTATCAATATTATCTATGTTTCTGTTAATACTGTCTCAAATGTCTTTTAATGTGGGTCTTATTTATCAACTTTGTATGCAAATTGCATGTTACTAAAAACAATATCAATTCATAGTTAATAACCAACAAATTTAAAAAGCCATGTACAAATATTCTAAGGATGGAGTTTCCGTACTCACAGTATTAGATAAAAGAAAACAAAAGATGAATGGATTATTCCCCGTAAAAGTACAAGTTATCCACAACAGAAAACAGAAATATTACTCCACCGGACAAGAAGTTTCTATTAGAGACTGGGAAGTATTACCATACACCAAAAGTCGCCACTTATCAGAAATACGGCGTAACATCGAAAATAGTTTTTCTTTAATCAGGCAGCAAGTCGAATTTCTATCTTTTCAAGGTGAATTTCATTTTGACATCCTAAATGCACGTTTAGGCAGATATTCTGATTTTTCAGTCAATGCCTTATTTCACAAAAAATTGGAGGAGTTAAAGGAAAATGGACAAGCCAATACTTATCTGTCTTATAAAGGATCATTAAACAAAATAGAACAGTTTGCAGGGAAACACATTTCTTTCCATGAAATTACCATCAACTGGTTAAACCGTTTTGAACATCACTTATCCGCATCAGGAATCAGTTACTCCAGTATGGGATTCTATTTCAGAAACTTAAAATGCATTCTTAATATAGCACGTAAAGACGGTATCATTAAGGAAAGTCAGTATCCTTTCGGAAAAGGGAAATATGAAGTACCCACCGGATGCGGACGCAAATTAGCATTAAACCTGAAAGAAATCAAGAAAATTATTACCTATAATGATGGAACCCCAAAGACTGAAGTTTATCGTGATCTGTGGTTTTTTTCTTATTTATGTAATGGTATTAATTTTCGTGATTTATTATATCTGCAATACTCCAATATCATCAATGGTGAGATCTGCTTCATACGTGCAAAAACAGCCCGAAATACCAAACACAGTAAGATTATCCATGCAGTCATCACGCCCGAAATGCAAAAGATAATAGAGAAATGGGGCAATCCTCCCACGTCACCCGAAACTTATATCTTTCCTTTTGCTACCGGAAAAGAGAATCCTTTTGAAAGAGTAAAGCTGGTAAGGGAAGTGGTTACCGAATGTAATCAGATACTTTACAAGATTTCGCATAAGACAGGCATTCCACGCGTCACGACCTATTCAGCACGTCACTCCTTCGCAACAGTATTAAAACGCAGTGGTGTCAACATTTCCTATATATCCGAAAGCCTTGGACATTCCAATTTAGCCATTACCGAAAACTATCTCGCAAGTTTTGAAGCTGAAGAAAGGAAAAAGAACTCAATACTCTTAACAAGGTTCGATCTATAAAACAAATATATATATGCAAATAGCATGTTCTGTAGTGACGGACGAAAGCTATTTCTATTTCTTTCTTTTCACAAAATCAAAAAGATAACTGCTTTTCGTAGACAGAGTTAAAAATGATGTATTGATATTATGTAAAAACAATCTATTATGAACAACTCAAAAAGAATTCCAGGTGAAATCCCTTGTTAATTTAAGTCTAATTTTAAAAAGTAGTTTAATGAAAAAGAAAGAACACAAATCGAAATCGCTGTTATGGCGGTTATCTTTAGTTCTATTAGCATTGGTCTTGAGTATTAATCTTATGGCTCAAACAATTACACAGACAGGTGTTGTTGTTGACCAAAACAATGAACCAATGATTGGCGTAACTGTACAGACGAAAGGTACAGTAACTGGTGGTATTACAGATTTAGATGGTAACTTTACCATTAAATGCAATAAAGGTGCCACATTAGTTTTCTCTTTTATGGGATACAAAACAGTTGAGCACAAAGCAAACGGTCAAAGAATGAAGATTGAAATGGCTGAAGATGCTCAGGCTCTGGATGAAGTTGTAATTGTCGGTTTTGGTTCAATGAACAAAAAACATATTACAGGTTCAATGACTTCGGTTGATTCTAAAATCTTGGAAGAAAAGAATTCAGTGAATGTTTTTGATGCATTACAAGGTGCTGCTCCCGGTATGCAAATCGTATCAAACTCCGGAGCGCCTGGTTCTTCTTCATTTGTATCTATCCGTGGTGCTTCTACTTTTAGTGATGAAGGTGTCTCTCCGCTGTATGTTGTAGACGGAGTAGTTGTTGATAACATTGACGACATTTCTGCCAATGATATTAAGCAAATTGATGTTATGAAAGATGCAGCTTCTTCGGCTATTTATGGTGCTCGTTCTGCAAATGGTGTAATACTGATTACTACTAAATCAGGTGAATCAGGAAAGCCTCGTATTGATGCACGTTACCAACATTCCTTTTACACTGTTGCCCGTAAATTGCCTCAGGTTAATGCGTTTGAAAGCCGTTTAAGTATGGCAGCTTCCGATTTAAACAATCCTTCCAAAACTTTAGAGAAGTTTTCCGCACGTACAGACTCTGTAGGCATGCAGTATAGTACAAACTATTATTATCAGGATTTATTATTCCGTACAGGTGGACGTGATGATGCCAGTGTACAAATTAGTGGTGGTTCCAAAGGGTTCAAGTATCGTGCATCTTTGAACTACATTGGTGAAAAGGGTGTAATTCTAGAGTCTGGAAATGACAAATATACCGCTAATGTCAATGTTGATTATGAACCGTGGAAAAATATAAAGTTTACCACTCGTGTTCGTTTAAGCTACAATAAAACTAACAATATTAAAGAAACTGTTTTGCAAGATGCCATGCGTCGTGATCCGGATATGATTATCTGGTATCCGGATGGTGAATTAATTCCCTATTATTCTTCGGGGGGACGTCGTAATCCTATTGCTGAGCTAAAACAAAAGTTAGATGAACGCTCGACTTATAGAGGAAACTTTTATCAGGGTATAACCTGGACATTTACTCCTTGGTTAAGATTGGATGCTGACATTTCAGCTGATTATACATCTAATAGAAATTTAACATTCTCATCCAAGTATCTGGAAGGAAGTGATAATGGGAAAAATACAGGAGCAGATAAAAGCCAACAAACTTGGAAATATGCAGGCGAAGCTTATTTAAACTTCAATAAGACAATTGCCAAAGACCATTCTTTGAGTGCTATGGTTGGTAGCAGTTTTGAAGTTAGCAATCAATTGGCATATAATATAGCCGGTTCGTTTTTTCTCTCCGAAGATATTCATTATATGAATTTGGCTACTGTAAAGGATGTGAAGAATATCAATACAACCGGTTGGGATGAAGCTATGGTGGGTGTATTTGGACGTGTAGTATATAGCTGGAAGAGTCGCTATACGGTGACTGGTAATCTTCGGTTTGATGGTTCTTCTCGTTTTGGTAAGAATAACCGTTGGGGATCTTTCCCTTCTGTCTCTGCTGCATGGCGTGTTTCGGATGAACCCTTTATGCGTTGGGCTAATAACATTCTTACGGATGCCAAAATCCGTGCAAGCTATGGTATTACTGGTAATGACAAGATTGGTCGCTATGAATCGCAAACCGTTTATACAGCCGGCTCTCAATATTATAACTCAGTAGGTGGTATTGTACCTGCATCTAAATATGGTAATCCTGACTTAAAATGGGAACAGACGAAACAAACAAATATCGGTGTGGATTTGAGCTTTCTAAATGGACGTATTATGTTTGTTGCCGACTATTACATAAAGAAAACAAGTGACTTGCTTTCTGACTATAATCTTCCAAGTACTACCGGTTATGATAAAATGCGTGTAAACTTAGCTAGTATTGAAAATAAAGGTGTTGAGTTATCACTTACAGCAACACCAGTCAGAACACGTGATTTTAGCTGGAGTACTACTGTAAATTGGTGGAAGAATGATAATAAGATTCTTGATTTAGCACGTGAGGATTATATTAATAGTGCTTGGCTGATTGCAGCAGGAAAACCAGCTGGTCTATTCTATGGTTATAAGAATTTGGGGGTATATGAATATGACGCAAGTAATGCCTGGACTCAAGATTATAAAACCCGTCTGACTCCTGTTTTCAAACGGGATAATGAAGGCAATGTCGTTATAGGTTTGAATGGTCAGCCAACATTGGAAAAATATCTAAACCCAGATGGTACTGAATATACAGGCAAAATAGCTCAGATGAAAGTAAATGGAGTAGTTGCTGGTGGTGGTGATGTTATATGGTATAACAAACCTAATGAAAACGGTGAGTTAGATGGTGTAATCAATTCTAACGACCAGACAGAATTAGGCAAAGCAAATCCTGATTGGTTTGGATCCTGGGGTAATACCCTTACATATAAAGACTTTTCTCTTTCATTTAACTTCTATGTTAGTTGGGGAGGACAAGTTTGGAATGACTTGAAGCGTTACTATTGTTCATGGGGAGGAAATACTCATAAACAAACTCCTGAATATATTATGCAAGGCTGGAAATATCCGGGTGAGATTACAAGTTGGTATGCATTGAACTCCAAACAGCGCAAAACAAATAATCACTCTATGAGTTTGAGTGATCAGTTCCTGGAAGATGCGACTTTTATTCGTTTACAATCTGTTCGATTAAGTTACAGTGTGGATCCTAAATTCTTAGGCAAAACTCCACTCCGCTCAGTACAAGCATATATTTATGGTAACAATTTACTGACTTGGACTAATTATACAGGATATGATCCGGAGTTGAGTGGCGGTGTTCTTACTCCAGGTAAAGACAGTTCTAAATATCCTCGTAAGCGTGAGTTTGGCTTTGGGTTCAACATCGGATTTTAACTAAAAAGATAAGAAAATGAAGAAATATATAATATTAGCTTTTACAAGTCTTTTGGCTTTATCAAGTTGTGAGAGTTTTTTAGACAGATCTCCTTTGTCAGATTTGTCTCCATCAAGTTACTTTAAAGATAAAGCTGAAATGAAGAACTGGAATGCAGGTATTTATGATGCGTTTCAGAGTGCACTTTCCAGGCGTCAGGTTCTTTTTGGTGATGTACGTTCAGATAATGTAACCGGTACATCCTATGAAGATTCTAAGATTTACATGAATGCCTTGATGCCAAATATCTCAGAAGCCAGTTGGGAACCTTTTTTCACTTGTATCTCCAGATGTAATATTGGTATTCAAAAATATCCGACAATTCCTAACATCCTAGAATCTGAGTATGCCCCATATATCGGACAATGCTATGCCATGCGTGCTTATATGTATTTTTGGGGAACCCGTACTTGGGGTAAAATGCCAATAATAACGGAACCATGGGATGGATCCTTAAATTCTATTGCCATTCCCCGTTCTTCATTAGAACAAGTAAAAGAACAAATATTATCTGATATAGAAAAGGCTATCAGTTACTTTAACCAATCTGATACAAGTGATAAAATTTACTTGGGCAAAGATGCAATGTACGCTTTATTAACAGAAGTTTACATGTGGTATAATGACTATCAAGATGCATTAACAGCTTCAGAACATTTTATCAACCATAAGAGTTTGTCACTATCTAATGGAGAAATTGAATGGAAAAACATCTTCACCAATCCTAGTAGTTCAAAAGAAGTAATCTTTGCTATGGCATGGGATTACGAAACAGATGGAGCTTTAAGTGGCTGGCCGCAACTTTTAGGAGCAAGTAACACGAATAATGGTTACAGAATGGCAGAACCCATTTTTAATGAGTTTATAGATCGGCTTCGTTCAGGAGAAGGTTCTGATGCACGTTTTTGGAATACAATTGACACTGTGAAAGTATACTATAAGGCCTCTCGTGTTCCTTTGACGTATGCAAGTTATACAGCTGGAGTAGAAAGCGTAAATAAATGTATCAAATACAGCAATATTGATCCTGAACGTGAGTATGATTCCTCTAATCAAGTGTATAAATCATATTTCTCAGTAATGAACACAACCGACAGCGAGTTTTCTCTGGTAATGATGCGTATGGCAAATATTATGTTACTACGTGCAGAAGCTTTAAACAAATTGAACAGAGGAGATGAAGCACTTAGCATCGTTAATGATATTCGTAGTCGTGTGGGTTACTTGAAAGATGCAAAATTAGAAGTATCTAATGTTAATAATGTAAATGAAGTAGAAAATATTATTCTGCAAGAAAGGCAATTGGAACTTTATGGAGAAGGGTATCGCTGGTTTGATTTAATGCGAACAGGTCATTTAATAGAAGTAATGGACCCTATCTATTCCGCGCGTCAGGAAGCAGCAGATGTGACAGTAACTGGTTTTGGTAATGAAGGTACTAAATACTGGCCAATTCATTATGCTGAATTTGAATCAAACAAGGCACTGGTTGGAGACCAGAATCCACCTTATACTGAACGTTAAAAACAAACTATAAAAAAAGAGTTAATAATGAAACAAGAATATTATAAAAAAGCATTAGCCTTGATGGTAATTCCTTTCCTTATAGCAAGCTGTGAATTATTGGGGTTAGATTATCAAGATTCATACGATTATGATTATAATGCTGGCATGCCAAGTAATAAAATAGATATGTCTGCTTTCGAATTTATCAAATCCCGTACAGATATATTTTCTTTATTGGAAGAGGCTATTTTGTATGCAGGAGTTGAAAATGAGTTTAAACAAAGTGGAATGACCTACTTGTTACCAACGAATACAGCATTTAACTCAGAGACGAGTACTGATTTAAGTTATTTTCAGACGCATCAACTAACATATATAGATGAGGAAACTGGAGAACTTGTTTCTTACGCACCTATAAGTATGACTGCCTATCCCAAAGAACAAGTGAAAGAATTTTTGCTTTATCACATTGTGAAGGGTAAATATACTTTCACTAATCTTCCGGCAGAACCAACTTGGTTTGAGACGGTAGCTACAGCTGATACAGCTAAAATAAACATGTATTTATTGAAAGACCGTAATCCCAACATTGTATTCAACAATTTTGATGGGCATTACAAATCTTCCATCAAGCCACGCACTTCCAATCTTTACAATGCTGACGGTTCATATATGCATGTCATGGATAGTTGGTTGGATCGCCCTACAAAAGAACAACTAAATATGAAATAACCTAAAAAGATTACGATTATGAAATATATTTATCAATTTTTCATTGTTCTACTTTGTGCTTTCTCTTTTGCAAGCTGTGGTGATGATGATTTTATCGAAATAGATTCGTTAAGTACAGATGGAGATGAATTCTACTGTAATCAGAAAGTGAAAGTATGGATGTGTGTACGCTCCAGCGATTTATGGCATACGAATTATGAATGGAGCTGTGATGCGGGTTCATTGACCCAACCTCAAGGTCTAAATGAAATGACATGGAAAGCGCCAAGCACTCCGGGTACATACACAATTACCTGTCGCGCTAGTATTGGTGGCGAATCACAAGTCCGTTCTCATAAGATGTATGTATCCAGTTATTATTTTGATAAATTTGAGAAAACTCCTCATTCTTTATCTTTACAAGGTAGTACAACTGGAACACTTAAAAAAGAATCTAACGGTAACCAATATCTGCAAGCAAAAGTGAATTCTGCCGCAGAAGTAAATCGCTATCTTCGCCGTGCTTTTGGAGATAACACGCTATATACTCCGTTTAGTACCCGCATGAAACTTGGTTTTGACTCTAATGTCCCTAATATGCAAGAAATTGTAGTTGGGAAAAAAACAGGAAAAGCAACATTGGAGTATCGTTGGAATTTACGTTCCGATGCTTCTAACAATGGTTCTTATATTAACCAGATTCGTCTGATATGGTATCCGGGAAAGCTAAAAAGTGGAGAAGTGTATCCGGCTGTACCTAATGAAGAACTTACGATGGAAGGTACCACGGATTATAATGTACAGTTAATTGTTCAGTATACATCTGCTGCAGGCAAAAAAAATACGTATAACGAATATCACAACCTGAATACAATGAATACATTTACTGCCAAACTTTATCAGACGGTATCCATGTCTGTTGACGAAAGTGAAGCAATCATTGTGCATGTAGCTGGTCAGGAAGTATTAAAGAGTAATATTTTAAAAGATGCACGTACTGAAAACTCCTGTGAAGGTCGTATGTCTATCAATAACTGGGAGCTTTATATACCCAATGGCAATGCTGGTAAAAACATTCCGTTAGTATATATCGATGACGCTTACGCCTCTAATACAGGTATTTTAGAATAATATTCATTCATCAAAAAGTATCTTGGGAATTATTGTATCCTAAGATACTTTTTTTAATTCTTGTAATTATGAAAAAACGATTATTTCTTGTTTTGTACACATCACTTTTTGTTGTAACTGTCTTTGGTCAAGACTTTAAGGGAGTTATTGTAAATGCCAAACAACGTCCTTTAAAAGGGATGAAAGTTTGGAAAAAGAATACCACTGAAAGTGTAAAGACAGACAATATGGGAGTATTCTCTTTTTCCGGTTTGCAGCCCACAGATACATTGGTAGTATCTATATCTAAAAAAGAAGAAGCAATTATCCCTATTGGTAAGCTATCTCAAGCTTCTCTTAAATTGGAAAAGAAATTTTTCATCTTATTCGATGGACAGAAAGAAGAAAAAAGAGAATACACGAGGATTCTCCGTACAAGTTATAACTCAAATGTATTGACCCGTGAACAAATTCAGAAGTTATCAGCCAATAGTATTTACGATCTATTTAAGGGTGGAGCTATTCCGGGGGTAACAGTGAACGGAGACAAAATTACAATTCGCGGAGGAAGTTCATTTGATTTGGATAATGAGCCTTTATTTGTTGTCGACGGTACTTTATACGAAAGTAGCAGTGAAGTAGATGGTGTCGTATCAATCAATGACATAGACAAGGTAGAAATACAAAAAGACGGTGCAGCTTATGGCATGAAAGGAGCTAACGGTGTTATAATTATTACTACTATTAAGAAATAATATATAACTATTAAACACGCATGCACTATGAAAAACAACCGGATAAGATATTACCTGAGTTTATGGGTGATACTATTTGTTAGCATCTTTATAGGTAATGCTCAACAAACAGATACTGTTTATATGAACAATATTGTCAGTTCATTTAAACAAGTTACTAATTTGCCGCAGGAGAAAGTATATTTGCATACCGATAAACCATATTATTTTGCAGGTGATACTATCTGGTTGAAAGCATATTTGGTGAATGCCATTACCCACTTTTCCGGAAATGGCAGTCACTATGTGTATGTAGAGCTCATAAATCGCAAGAATAAAGTTCAGCAGCGTATTAAGGTTCAGCAACGCGAAGATATTTTCTCAAGTTTTATCCCTCTTCCAAAATCATTGGAGGCTGGTGACTATTATCTCCGTGCATATACCCATTGGATGTTGAACGAAAAATCCGACTATTATTTTTCCAAAAATCTAAAAGTCTTTGCTTCCCAATCTTCGTTTATGTATCCGGAAATAAGATATGAACAGAAAGGGAAAAAACGTATAGCAACTGTTACCTTCAAAAGGCCCGACAATACTGTCTATGCAGGTAATTACGTACACTATATGGTTCGTACCAAGCCATACGAAAATAAGTTCCGTCAGCAACAGACTAACAAGAACGGAGAGATTCAAATAGATATACCTGAAAAAGATAAAATAAAACAATATATCTATGTTGTATTGGAAGATAAACAGTTAAAGCATAAACACACATTTTATGTTCCGGATGCTTTTGACTACCATGTCGATTTTTTTCCGGAAGGTGGTAGCTTAATTTCGGGATGTACCCAAAAAGTGGGTATAAAAGCTATAGACACAAATGGAAATTCAGTAGAAGTGACTGGTAGTATTTTGAACAGTAAAGGTGATACCATTACTCATTTTAAAAGTTCTTATGCAGGTATCGGCAGTTTTATGCTACCTATTTCAATAGGTGAAAAATATAAAGCAGTCGTTAGTTCTATTACAGGAGATATGAAGAAAGAGTTTTTACTGCCTGATCCGGAGGCCGACAAATTCTCTTTATCCATTACCGAACGTAACGGCATCATACATTACACAATATTACATTCTCCCCAAGAGAGGTTGCCGGATAATTTATACTTGATAGCCCATGTTCGTGGTTTTCTCCTATTTGTACAACCCATACAGAAAGGACAAGGAGCGGTCAGCCTGAAATCCATCCCTGAAGGGATATTAACCCTTACTTTATTGGATGGAAATTACGTTCCACACAGTGAACGCCTTGTATTCGTTCGCCAAAATCATTCAATCTGGCAATTAGCCTCTGATAAGGCATCCTATGGTTCGCGTTCACCGATATCTCTTGATATCCACCTCTCCGATCTGTCAGGGCAACCTATAACGGGTGACTTCTCTTTAAGCGTTACAGACAACTATGCCATCAGATGTGATTCTACCGCAGATAATATTCTTTCTAATTTGCTGCTGACGTCAGATATAAAAGGATACATCGAAACACCCGGATATTATTTTAAAGATAATTCTCAGCGATTGAAAGCCTGTCTGGATAATTTAATGCTGACACAAGGATGGAATCGTTTTAATGTAGAAGACATTCTTAAAGAACAGCAAAAGAACCCCAAATACTTTATGGAAATCGGACAAACTATTTCCGGTAAGGTATTAGATATTCGTAATAAGCCACTTTCTGGAAAAACAGTGAATGTCTTTGTCAATAAGCGTCCTTATCCCTCAACACACACAGATAATGACGGAGTGTTTATTGTAGATAAGTTAAGTTTTGCAGATACAGCCAGAGTTGAAGCACAGGTAATAGAAAAAGGAAAATTCTTTCGTGCTAATATCCGGATAGACAGGGATTATTTTCCGGAAGCAGTAAACACCCATCCATACAAGGATGCAAAATATGAGCAACAGAACGAATATATAGAAGAAATGCAATCACCTTTTGTCAGAGAAGACGGAGTCTTGATGCTGCGGCTTCCAGAAGTCGTGATTAATGCCAGGACTTTAGTAAAAGATCGTTTTTCCTCCTATAAAATAGATGATGAAGAGATGTTGACTCAACAAGATGCGCGCACGGCACTCGATTTAGTCAAGAATGTTCCCGGATTCCGAATTATAGATAATCGTCCGTATATAAATCCTAAATACTCCCAACGTCCGGAACATCTGATGTCTAATGATGTAAATAACAGGAATGCTTTGCGTCCCAAAGAGAAAATAGATTATGGTCGTACTGCGCGCTTCATGCTGGATAACAAAACGATCAGTTTCAATGCTCTTTCTCTCATCAATGCGGAAGACATCGTAGGAGTACACAAAATTGATCCGGAAGTTGATGCAGCCGTCAATATTACTCAAAATCTGAAATACTTGGAAGCAGCCTATAATGAAGCATTTGAGAGTGGTGCCACTTTAGAAGAATTGGAAGAACTGGAAGTGGACAGACAACTCCAGAAAATGAAGGATGGAACTCAAAGTATCTCCGGTGGATGTATTGTGTTAACCTCACGTACAGGCAATTTAGAGATACCGCGTACTTCCCAAGGAGACACGGCATTCCTGCTCGGCTTTAATCGGTATAAATCCTTTTATAGCCCTAAATACGTAACAGACGAAGAACGCAAATCACTTGTACCGGATAATCGTACCACCATTTACTGGCAGACTCAACTCCGAACCGATGAAAAAGGTAATGCCAGCGTACACTTTTACACAGCTGATCGTCCCAGCTATTATACAATTATTATTGAAGGTATAACAGATAAAGGTGTACCTTGTCGCTATGAACATTTATTAAAAAGATAAGCAGCTTATTTTTTATTTTAAATTTGATATCATGAAGCGTATAAAATTATTTTTAGCACTATCTGTATTGGCTATTCTTTTATGTGGAATAAGTTCTTGTTCAAAAGAAGAGAGTGATAAACCGAATACTGAACAGCCCGACCCCAAACCAACTCCTGAACCTACTCCAGAACCAGAACCGGATCCAGAACCAGAACCTGATGACTATAAACTACAGGGAAATATGCAAGCCGCACAACAACTGGTTAGAAAAGATTATTCGGAAATCCATAAGTATATGCGCTCTTATGGATGGGACTATTCTGAACATCCCAATTCATCTGATAAAGATCATAAAGACGGAGTGCATTGCGAAGTTATATATGACGAAACGATACAGCAATATGTTTTCAAGTTTATCAGTCATGCCAATGCTGATGCCCTTGACGGTGACCGGGGGAAACTGAAAGACCGCCAACGTAATGAAATGAAAAAACAAACGACTGCTGCCTGGTATAAATTGAATGGTAACTGGGATGAATGGCAACGCCTATAAAATAGTGTGTCTTTATCATTTCCTCTATGTTGGAAATATCATTTCCGCATGACGTCTAATCCTCAACTTCCTCTTCCGAGCAGTTTTGTTTGTTTATTGTAAGGACTGTGTTTTGAAATAAGTCTTTTATTTCAGAAACATCGGATTGTCGAGCTGCTCTGACTATAAAATCTGTATTCATATATCGTATCTGTATTTATACAAGGAAACCGCATCAAAATTCAAAAGTTTCTTTCATGCCTCGCAGAAAAGGTGGGACTATTGAATTGTTTGGAGAATCCCCCGTTGTAATAGCCTAAAACAGGGATTGCAATTTTTGTACTGTTTCCTTGCATTGTTTCAAGTTCAACACGTTGATTATTCGGGGAGTGTTGTTATGTATATAAAAATAGTATAATCTCTATCATATATGCAAGGTATATTTATATATTGGGGAGCAGGCAACCTGTTTACTGCCTTTCCAAAATAGCCCAACTTTCTTGGACGACGATAGTATCGCTAGCCGGTATATGGAGCAGGAAGTCTGTATTAAGCATATTACATGTTGACTCCGCATAGTAACTCTTGTTGTCATGCCGCAAATATCGCCCATGTACATAAGTCAAGAAAGGTAGAACAAATTGTCCGTTTTGTTCTAGCACAGCAAAATTTGTTCTGCCGGATATGTGAGTAATGTGAGTGTTTAGACAATGTGACTTGGTTTTGATTTTTTTTATCTTATCATTTTCGAAGAACTCTGTAATACTCGTTATGGGTATATCCATAGCTGACTTCCCTTGACTTAATATAAACAGATTGTTGTATTTGAATACGGAGGTGCTATAATCTATTTCAGGGTCTATACCGAAATCTGATAGCAGGTTCGTCCATATAACAGCCTTATCCGGATAGAATGTTATGTCCAGATAATTTTCATCACCGACAGGACGTGAGAAAGCCTCAAAAGAAAAGAAGTCCGTATAATCATTTGGTTCATTCTGTAAATTCTGCTTGGATACTCTTGACAGGAATTTCCTGATCATCGCTTCATCGGTAACTTCTCCTTTGGATGTGTACATACGAACTTTACCAAGAGTTGCAGTTGGATGCAATTTATAACTACCTTCTAGAGCAAACTTTTCTTCTTCATTCTGGCAACTCGATACGATAATGCCAATGAATAACATCATGAGAACTTTTTTCATAAACGAATGGCTTTTTTACAATTGTTAGTAAACTAAAATTATGATAGGAATTCCAATATGGTTGTCATAGTATTTATACGTTATTTGCAATTTTTCTAGTATACTGGATGATATCCGATTCTGTCTTCCTCACAGAGGAAGGATTTAAAGACTCCAAGTACGGCTTTGCTATAATCATCTTTTTTCCACATCCCATGAAGTTTTTTATTGAAAGGCGGAGTGTACCGGAATATTTTTCTTTAGCTAGTTTGCGTACCATATGCTAACGATTTTAACAGTAATTAATAGCAGCGAAAAAATGACGTTTTACGGGATGTGATTACCGGTTAAGATTCGGCAGTTAAGTCCCTAAGATGTGTAATAATCATGAGATGTCAAATCACTGTCTCAATTTCTTTTCAGCCTTTAATGTGTTTATAAACACCTCCCAATGAGTTGTTCGCTCAAAGATACGTTGCTGTACTTCTGCTGTATTTTTTATTGCTTTTGTATTCGGATAACAGTCATCCAAATAATATTTATCTTCTATAATGTCATAAAATAAAACCAGATCAAGAAATACTTGGCTGTTTATGTTGGTGACGAAAGAACTTGTTATAAATAACGGACAATCCTTAATTCTGAACTCCAACTTGGAATTAACCGGAAATCTATTGGGATCAAGCTTTATATTCTTTAACTTGATTTCTCTTGTTGTTACATTGAACCATCCAATGTTGGCTCCCGTAAATGCGAGAGAATAAATATTCTGCAATTCGGAATGTGTATTCCGCACCCAATATACCTCTATGCCGGATATATTGGCTAGAGACGTTTCGGACAGTTCGTCGTTTTCGTTTTTACAACTGTAAACGCTTAATGCATATGCTATAAAGCCTAACAGATATACATATAGTTTCATTGTTTTAAAATATTAATATACAGAATATTACACATATCATATCTTTCTTCTGCAAAGAAAGGCAGTAGATATGTAAAAACTCTCAACCTAAGTTGAGAATTTCATTCCAACTGGGATTTTAAAGCGACGCTTTGTTATCAAATGTAATTTCTTTGCGGATACGGCTAAGATGGGTTGGTGTCACTTGTAAATACGAAGCCAGTTCTTTTAGAGAAACCTTATGCAGAATTTCCGGACATTTGGCCAGTAAATCCGAGTAGCGTTCTTTTGGAGACTTCCGGTATAGATCCAAAAAACGATCATAAGTCTGTGCCAACAATCCATTTGCGATTTTTGTATGCAACATAGGATTGTGTCGGAGTGTATCTGCCAGTATGCTGCCATTGCAGACAAAAACTTTAGACTCCGACAAGGCAACAATGTCAGTCCTGATTTCACAGTTTGTAACAATATTCAGGGCATCTCCAACAGGGGTGCTGTCAAATACAAATCCCGTAATTCTTTCCTCACCTTTATAATTTGTAATAGCATATTTAAAACTCCCTGTCTCTATAAACCCGAATAGAGACTTTTTGTCACTAATACGGCAAAAGTAGTCACCTTTATTATAATGATACAGTTTTCCATTTTCAGCACAGAGATTGCGCAAGAAATTCATATCAAGATTTTCCAAATATGTATTAAAATTTTTCATGTACAGGTATTTATCTAAGATGTAATTAGCTACAAAATTAATCTTTTGACCTATAATCTCATAAAAAGTCTCTATTAAAAAAAACGTTCAACTATAAGAGACAATCATAGAAAATGGATAACTTTGCAATTGGGTTAAGACAACTCTTCTCGATAACATAAAAAAGAAGCGGTATATTCTCTTGTAAGTCGAGGATATTGGAAATTCAAGACACTGCACAGAGAGAGCGCATAGGGGAGGCACATATACGGCGTGGGCTGTTATACTATATCTGTGAAGTTAGGTTTCCTATGACCTTCGACTTAGAATGTTGCATTGGCAGTCTGCGTGTCTGCATTTAACAATCTGTTCCGTTGCACTGTAGGAGCGATAAAAGAAAAATATGAAATATATACGAATGATAATAGCGATGACCGTATTTTGTATTGCTACAACAAGTTGTATAACACAAAAGGTTGCGTATAAAGAACGGTTGGAAGAGGCTAAGGGCTATGCTCTTTGTGCCTGTGTCGCACTTATGAACAAGTCTGTAGACAGTGTGTCGATTATTAACAAAGACTATTCCAGTGAATACTTTGTTCAATTAAGCCACTTATCACTTGATGAAATTATTAAGATCAAAGAATATGTAAAAAAAAATATATGAATTATTGAGGTAAACCCCAAGCCGGGAGGACGTTTCTTTCTATTATCATGCTATACTACATGGTAAGTTTGTAAAAGTAGCCGAATCTCTCGCACAGCTTATCTGTATCCTCTTGATTTTTTAGTATAATTGCGTTACCTTTACGCATCTTTCAAAAATACTTTGTTTCACGAGGTTGTGTCAAAACTCTGGCACAACCTTTTTTATGCACAAAGCCCAGACTTTCGCAAGCCCGGGCTTTGCTATTCCCCAAAGTTTTTGTATCTTTAGGCATAAAGTATTTCGTTATGGCAAAGTTACATTTTCGTCCTTACATTCCCAACCAAACCGTTCTT
>OGXE01000422.1_pt1 | contig 38331 bp, 33 predicted proteins | sample 1576181 | NCBI WGS metagenome assembly OGXE01 (sample SAMEA3541478, study PRJEB24748) | human gut metagenome | biome: human gut; feature: human-associated habitat; material: faeces | place: China | collected 2012 | reverse complement strand
AACCAGAGACACGAGGATTTTCAGTCCTCTGCTCTACCAACTGAGCTAACTGGGCAAGAGTTGCGGGAACAGGATTTGAACCTGTGACCTTCGGGTTATGAGCCCGACGAGCTTCCAGACTGCTCCATCCCGCACTATTTATTTGCAAAAGCTATTATAGTCCTTCCTTCTGCAAATGTCAAATTTCTATGTCCCTGCCTTACATAATATACAGTTACAAGCACTTTTATTCCTGATTTTTGAAGAATTGTATCTTCATCATCTGAAGTCCTGTACAGTCCTCGTCAACCCAGAAAAAGTGTAGCACACTATTTATGGAAAGTCTACACCCGTCCCGCCAAAAAGATACTTGCCGCAATTCCTGCCAGCGTAGCAAACAATGCCCCCGGAAGCGTAAAGCCGGTCTTTCGTACTTTTACCGACATAAAATAAATTGACATGGTATAAAAAATGGTCTCGGTACAGCTTAACATGACAGAGGCTGCCATTCCCACAAAGGAATCACACCCGGCTTCCTTGTATAAATCCACCAGCAGTCCGGTTGCCGCCGAGGAGGAAAACATTTTGACAATGGCAATGGGGATAAGCTCGGAAGGGATTCCGATATGTTTCGTCCAGCCCATGCAGGTAGTAGAAATGAAGTCCAACAGCCCGGAGGCTCTTAGGATTCCGACTGCTACCATAAGCCCCACCAGCGTTGGCAGGATTCCAACTACTGTCTGTATGCCTTCTTTTGCGCCCTTTAAGAAATCGTCATATACATTTTTCTTCATCAGAATGCCGAATCCTACGATGTAAAAGACCAGTATCGGAATCAGGGCATCTGACAGGAACATAAGAAAGCGCATCCTCATTCTCCTGCTAAGAGCTTCTTTTTCATTCTATGCAGACAGGAGAACTATCATGCCTCTTTTTACTGCTTCCGCAGGCGCAGCCCCACGCCCTTGCGGGTTTCGATGTAATCCCTGCCGCTTAATTCCCGCAGTTTCCGTCGTAAGTTGCTGGCATGGACTTTGATGGAACTTTCCACACAGTCCGGTGTATCTTCTGCAATTTCGTCTAACAGCGTGGTCTTTGTCACTGTCCGTCCGTTCCGCTGTATCAGGCATTTTAAAATAGCAGCTTCTGTTCTGGTAAGCTTCGTAGTCTGCCCGCCAATGGTCGCCAGCCGCTTCTCGATATCCAGCTTTATCTCTTCGTAATAGAAAAATCTTACTTTCTCTTTTTCTGCCGGAATCTTACTCAGACGTACTTCCACCCGGATGCGGAATTCCTGTATATCAAAGGGCTTTCTGATATAATCGTCTGCCCGTTCTATGCATTTTTTACACCGTTCAAAAACAGAGCCGGTTTTCTCCGGCCGAATCAATAGTAGCGGCTTTGCCTGCACCAGGGCGAGGAAGGTATTCTCCCATATTGCTGCTACATCCTCTTTTCCGGCAAATTCCTTCTGCTCAAGGTCTAATACCACCATATCCACAATAACCTGCTGAAATAACTCCCCGGCATCTGTGAGGGAATCCGCCCGCACTGTAAAATAGCCTTTTTCGTCCAGTACCTGCTCCATGGCATCCCCCAATGCTTTATCCTGTTCGATGATTCCTATGGTATACATTAATCCGTTCTCCTTCGACTTACAATCCGGCAGAAAATGACTGCCGTTGCTGTGCTGATAATGGTCGCTGCAAGTCCCGGTCCCACCACAGCAGCCGGATGCACCGAGCCGTACTGGCTGCGGTATGCCACAATGTTCATGGGAATCAGTTGCAGAGACGATATGTTGATAATCAAAAAGGTACACATTTCCTTTGTGGCATTTCCGGAATACTTCTGTATATTTTTTCCGGCTGCCTTAAGTCTGGCAATATGTAACTCCTGTAATTGCTGCATTGCCTTTAAGCCTGCCGGCGTTGCCGCCCAGCCAAGGCCTAACATATTGGCTATCATGTTGACTGCTATGTAATGATTGGCAGGATGGTCATCTGGTATATCCGGAAAAAGAAATGTCAGCACCGGCCGCATTTTCTTTACTGCCGCTTTTACAATGCCGCTGCATTCCGCAATTTTCATCATTCCCATCCAGAACGCCATGACTCCTGTCATCGTAATGGCTAATGCCACTGCTTCTTTGGCAGAGTTTACTGCTGCCTCGGTCACTTCCGGCAGTGTTCCGTTGATTGCACCGTAGAGCACTCCCACAAGAATCATAAATCCCCACAGATAATTCATTTCGAACCTCTTTTGCTTTCCCGTTACTCTACTATATGCAGTTTTCCCGGAAGGAACTACTTTCTCTGGTGATTATAGCACACCCTCTTCTGCCATATCACGTTCTTTTGTCATATCGATACGATTTTTTTCATATTCTTTGTTGAACACTCTTCATCCGAGGCCGTCTATGCTGCACAAATATATTTCTCCTTTTCTGATAACCATTTGCTTTGCTTTATCCTTATTTCTTCTAAGCGGGTGCAGCAAAGACCAGTCGGCTTCTGATTCCGGTTATATTGCGCCGGATTCCATTTCCTTTGAGGAATATACCAGTCTTTTATTTCAATGCGAAGTAACCTCCGATACCCTGACCCTTCACTATACCTTAAGCCAGCCGGAAGTCTATGGCATTACCGATTATAAAATTGCTCTGCCGGATTATTCTGCCGATGCCAGAAAGCAATCTGCCTTAAATATCGAAAATATCTCCTGTGGGTTACAGTCCTATGACTATGAGGTACTGACCACCGAGCAGAAGCTGACCTATGATATTTTAAATGACTATGTCTCTTCTAACCGCAGTCAGTCGGACTATACCTATTACCCGGAAATCCTGCGTCCTTCCACGGGATTTCCTGCCCAGCTTCCGGTTCTGCTATCAGAATACCATTTCTATGACCGTAAAGATGTGGAGGATTATCTGACTCTGCTTTCACTGATCCCATCCTGCTTTGATTCTGTCTTAGATTATGAAACGAATAAAATCAATGAGGGACTTTTTCTTTCGGATACCCAGGCGGATACGCTGATTGCAGACTTAAATACCTTCTGTGATAACAGTTCTGAGCATTATCTGATTACTACTTTTCGTAATAAAGTAGCGGAACTTCCTGATTTAACAGCAGAGGAACAGGCTTCCTACTGTATCGAAAATGAAGCTGCTTTTAGGGAATATGTTCTGCCAGCCTATGAAGCTTTGCGGGATTTTCTGGTGGAGCACAAAGGTAGTGGCAGTAACTCCGCCGGACTTTGCTATTTTCCGGATGGCTCAGACTATTATGCTGCTTTGGTTTATGATGCCACCGGCTCTTCCCATTCCATAGATGAACTTTTAGAAATGACGGAAAAGCAACGGAAATCCGACCTTCTTGCCATCAACGGGATTGCTGCCAGTCATCCCGGCATTTCTCTTACTACCGATGATTTTCCGCTGAAGGATGCCACCCCGGAAGAGATGCTTACCTGTCTTTCTTCCGCTATTGCAAAGGATTTCCTGCCGCCGGTCTCAACGGATTTTTCTGTCCGCTCCGTGGATCCTTGTATGCAGGATTCCATGGCTCCCGCCTTTTATCTGACGGCCCCTATCGATGACATTTCCCATAATGTCATCTATATCAATCCCCGCAGCCACTACGAAGGCTTCGAGCTTTTCACCACACTGGCGCACGAAGGATTCCCGGGACATCTCTATCAGACTACCACTACGTCTGCCTCCGGCTGTGCACCCATCCGGAGTATTCTCAACTATCCCGGCTATGTAGAGGGCTGGGCAACTTATGTGGAAATGCTCTCTTACTCTTATGCCGGTCTGACGGAGGAAAAGGCTTCGCTCCTTATGCACAACCAGTCCGCTCTTTTGAGCCTCTATGCCACCGCAGATTTATCCATTCATGCAAAGGGTTGGACACTCAGTGACCTTAAGGACTTCTTAAGTGATTATGGCATCGACAATAAGGAAGCCGTCTCCGAAATCTACGACTATATCGTAGCGGAGCCGGCTCATTATCTCAAATATTATATTGGCTGCCTGGAATTCCTTCAGCTAAAGGACTACGCCAAAGAAACCTTCGGGGATTCCTATTCCGATAAACAGTTCCACCAGGCAGTGTTGTCCATCGGTCCTGCACCTTTTGATATTATCCAAAAATACTTAGAATACTATTGGTGAGCTATTGTACAATTACACCTGTTGCAATGGATTCCGGCTCTGATTCAAGACTGACACAGGTATTATCCAGTCTCAAAAAGAAAGGAATCTTCTTCTCTGTACGGTTCAATACTACAAAACTGATTTTATCCTCTTTCTGAAATGCTGTTACTTCCAGTTCGTCTGTATAACGTGTCATTCCAATCCGGATTGCTCCCGGCTCGATAAAATGACTGAAATGCCAGATGTATCCTGCAATATTACTTTCCATCACCACTTTTTTCTTTGTATCAAAGAGAAACGGTGCATCACAGAAATTTCCCACATGATTCGGACCACCCTGCTCATCCAGAAGCAGATTCCAGTCTAAAAATGTCTGCATTCCATTGTTTAAATTACCTATCATATCATGTGCATATTTCTGTGCATTCTTAAGATAATCGTTCGCAGCAAATTTACTGTATTCAATACATGCCTCGGATAAGAGCAGCTTTTTATCCGGAAAACGTTTCTTTATCATCTGCAATGCTTCGAAATGATCTCCACTGTACCAGTGGAATGCCAGACCTGCCACCATATCAGCTGTCTCTCCGGTAAAGATTGTCTCTGCCCATTCCAGCGCACGCTCTTTATTATGATCCCAGATATAAAGTTCTATATCATCAAGATGATGTTCTACCAGTGCAGGATGAAGATAATCTTTTATAAAATCCCGTTCTTCCTGTGCGGTATAAATGCAGGAATCCCATGGCTGCACTGCCTTTGGCTCATTCTGCATCGTCATTTTCGTCACATGATAGCCACGGTTTCTGTACTCTTCTATATAACGACACAGATATTCTGCCCACCGTCTTTTATAAGCTTCTTTTAATTTTCCACCGTGATTTCTCTCTCCATTAGTCTTCATATATGCTGGCGGGCTCCATGGAGATAACATAATATCAAGTTTTGCACCATAGGATGCTTCTGCTGCATCTAATAATGGAAGAATATATTTTTCAACCCGTGCAAAAGAAAATTCTGCAAAATCTTTATCTTCTTCATCAGAATCTGCTTCATAATGCTCAATTGAAAAATCACAGCTGTCAATTGGAATCCGCACTAGATTGTATTTCATGTCATTTTTTCCAAAATAAGTCTCTACCAGCTTTTTCTTCTGGCTGTCATCTAACAGGGAATAGACATATCCAGCTGAATCCGTAACTGCTCCACCAAATCCCTCTATTTTCTGCATGGTAATCTGCGGATACAGATTAATTAGTTGATTCTCCTCTCCTCTATCATCTACAAATACATGATGCTCTTCTTTTGTTTCTTTTTTATTGCCTTTATATGTAGTTGTATAATAAGTCAGTTCCATAAACTTCCTCCTTTACCGCTCTTTTATCCGATATTCCTTCGGTGACATTCCTTTGATTTTCTTAAATACTTTGGAGAAATATTTTTCGTCATTAAACCCCACTTTATAAGCAATCTCATAATTTTTAAGGAAATTCTGCTCCAGATAACAGCACGCTCTTTCCACACGGATCTGATTCAGATAATCGGTAAATCCACATTTCAAATTCTGATTCATCAACGTAGAAAGATAGCCTGTGGATATCTGCAGATATTCCGCCACATCTGCCAACGTAAGACTGCTTGCGTAATTTTCTTTCATATATTCTTTGGCTTCACTCACTAGTGGATTCTCTTTTTCTTTATCGGCGGCTGCCTCAGACTGTTCTTTCACAGTCTCTTCTTTTCCAATATATTCATCTGCCAGATTATTCAGCAATGTAAGAATATCTGCTGCACGGACCGGCTTTAAAAGGTACTCTTTGGCTCCGAATTTGATTGCTTTCTGAGCATAAGTAAATTCATCATAACCACTTAGAATGACCGTAATCGGTCTTATCCCGGCTTTAGCTGCTTCCCGCATCACATCCAATCCCGACTTAATTGGCATCTGCACATCCAGTATCATCATGTCTGGCTGTTTTTGATAAATAACATCTAAGGCTTCTTCTCCATTTTCTGCTTCATAAATTTTACTGAAACGGTCTGTATGAAGTCTTAGATATTTCGCAACACCTTTACATATAACATCTTCATCATCTGCGATCAGTAATTTAATCCCCATTAATCTCCCTCCTCAAATGGAATCTCAAGTATTACAGTTGTCCCTTCTCCAACTGTGCTTTCTATTTTCAGAATATATTGCTCATGATACTTCAACTGAAGTCTTTCCCTGATATTTTTTATTGCATATCTTCCAATTCTCTGTTTGGAATAATTGACCGGTTCATTTTCCCATAAAGCATCTATCTGTTCCTGCTTCATTCCTACTCCTGTATCTTTTATTTCAAAATGAATACGGTCTCCGGTACGCGTTCCTGTTATGGTAAGTTTACACGGTTTGCTGACATTTTCAAAACCATGTACAATTGCATTTTCCACAAATGGCTGAATAATCAGTTTGGGAATCTTTGCATCTTTAATTTCATCTGCAATATGTAATTCGTAATTCAGCTTTCTTGGGAAACGCATTTTCTGTATCTTTAAGTACTCCCGGACCAGTTCGAATTCTTTTTCTACCGTAATTATGCTGCGTCCCTGGTTTAAAGTCAGCCGAAACAATGACGACAGTGATAAGATACTCTCTGCAATTTCATCATTACCTGCCTCTGTTGCCTGCCAGTACAAAGAATCCAGCGTATTATACAGGAAATGCGGATTTATCTGTGCCTGCAGTGCGGCCAGCTCACTTTCTTTTTCCGATAAGGTAATCACATAATTCTCATCAATCAGCTTCTTAATCTCTCCGACCATTGCATTAAAGCATTCCGCCACCTGTCCGACTTCGTCATTGGTTTCTACTTTTACCTGCTGCTCAAAATCACCGGCAGAGAATTTTAAAATGGCTTCGCTTACTTTTCGCAACGGATTGGTTACAAGATTTGAAATAATCATAAAAAACGGAAACATGCCAATCAACAGTCCAAACAGTAATGCCAGTGGCATATAAACGACACTTCTTATCTGAGCCTGCACCTGCTGTCTTGGTATAATCTTGCAGGTAATTGCTCCTTCTTTATTCAGCTGGGTACAAATGACTTCATAATCTCCCCAGATGAAATCCTTTTCCCTCTCTCTGTAATCCTGCTGACGGAATTCTTCTGCCGTCAGATATTTTTTTAATTTATCATCCACATCTCCAACGGTTACCAGTTCCCCCGTATGTGGATCTACGACCATTACGGCTTCTCCGCCTTCTTTCACCATATTGGTCATCAGTTCTTCAAATTTACTTTTTCCAACACCTATTACAATAAATCCAAGTCTTTTCTTATGTGACAGATCATAAATTTCCCTGCAGAGCACTACTTTATCTGAGAAATTAGCAAGATACGGTCCACTATCGTCTGCATCCACGCTTTTCCATATCATTCCAAGCTTTGTATCCACCGTTTCCTGATAAATCTGTGTCTGCCGTATATCTTCCATTGTGGAGAGATTTACACTTCCATCCATACCCCTTAAATAAGGTCTTATTCCATTTTCCGGATAGATAGCTATTGTCTTAATCTCTCCACGCATGGAAATCATATCCTGAACCACTTCCATTGGTCCATTATTCTGCCACAATCTTGCATCTGCATTATAAGGAGCAGAATCACGTTCCGATAATAATCCCCTTATCTCCTGGTTAATACAGATATAGGTTGTATAATCTTTTACATCCGATTGTAGCAGACTTATATTCTCTGCTAAGGATTCCACGTTGGCACGGTTACCTTCCAACCGGTCACTGGATGCCTGTTTATAATTATGTACCATCAGGATGCCGCAGATGAGAATCAGTACAGGCGTAAAGATTGCATATGCATAAATAATTAATTTTGCTTTTACACTCAGACCGTTTATCCATTTTCTAATCTTCTGCATCCCTCATGTACCCTCTCTTATCCTTTTACTGCACCCATGGCAACACCCTTGGTGATATGTTTATTCAATATAATATATACAATAACTGCCGGAGCTGCTGTCAATGCCATAACTGCAAACTGTACTGCGTAATTTGACGAATACTCACCGGTAAATTCAAGAACCGAGAATGGAAGTGTCTTCCATTTATCAGAGCTTAAATAGGTACTTGCCATCATAAATTCATTCCAGTTATTTAAGAACGTCATGATTGCTACAGTTGCAATGGAGGATTTTAACATTGGTGTAATAATCTGGAATAAAATACGATATATTCCACAACCATCCATTACTGCTGCTTCCTCTAACTCTACCGGAATGGATTCCATAAAGCTTGTCATTAAGAACAATCCCTGTGGAAGTGAAAATGCAACATATGGTATCAACAATGCCCAGATGGTATCTGTCATTCCCAGGCGGCTGTAAATCTTATAATTCGGAAGCAGTGTCGCATGAATCGGAATCATCAGTCCCATTAATAAAAGTGTTTTTACGAATGTACTTAATTTCCATTTCATTCTACGGCATGCAAATGCCGACATAATAGATACTACAATTACAAGAAGCACTGCTAATCCATTGATTAAAATACTATTCTTCAGATACCAGAGGAAATTACCATCTACAAAAGCTTTTACGTAATTGCCCCACTGGATTTTCTTCGGCATTACCAGAAGTCCGTTGGTAAACATTTCTGAACTGCTCGCCAGTGAAAAATCTAACAGCCAGATTAATGGAAATATCTGTATTACCGCAACTATAATAAGTATAACATACAGGATTGGTTTCGACAGCTTCTTTTTCTTCTTCTTACTTCCGATCATTTCCATAATTATGCGACCTCCTTTACTTTAATTTTTGCTTCTCTTTCTTCAAAAATCTTATTTAAAATTACAGTTACTAACAGACAGATAATAATGAATACCACACCGATTGCATTTCCATATCCATATTTGTATGCTTTAAATGCCTGCTGATACAGATAGTTTGCTGCAAATTGTGTACTATTTCCCGGACCGCCATTGGTTAACAGATATACCGTCTCCATCTGCTTTAATGCAGAAATAACAGCCATGGTTACATTTACCTGAATAACCGGCTTCATCTGTGGTAATGTAATCTTAAAGAAGGTCTGTATCTGTGTCGCTCCGTCAATTGCTGCTGCTTCATACAATACCGGATCAATATTTTTAATTCCGGTGTAGTAAATTAACATTCCCCATCCAAATCCATGCCAGATTAAGACGATTAAGACTGCCCATATTGCTGTGTCATAATTGAACCAGTTAATATCACCTTTTCCGCCAAAGGCTTTGATAATGTTATTCAGCAATCCAAAATCCGGATTGTAAATGAATTTCCACAGATATGCGATAACTGCTACGGAAATTACATTTGGAATAAAGTATACGCAGCGGAAGAAGTTCTCTCCTTTTCCTCCGAGCTTATCGAGGACTGCTGCTACGATCATTGCCAGCGGATGCTGGATAAAAATAAATCCGATTGCTAAAAGCAGTGAGTTCCGAAGTGATGTTCCAAAGGCTGCATCATGGAACAGATTTTTGTAATTCTCCCACCCAACAAACTGATAAGAGCCCATTCCTGAGTAGTTGGTAAATCCATAATATACACTGAGGCAGATTGGAGCTAATATTGCAAATACAAATAAGAATAACCCCGGAAGTACCAGACTCAGAATAACCCACTTGTTACTGTAAAGTTTCTTCACTATATTTTCCCTCCCTATGTTTTTTCTTTATAAAAATTATAGCAACCGGGCCATGTGGTTTACAGATACCAGTCTTTAGAAAAGGTGTAATATTTTCACATACCTATATATGTTTTTTTCTCCTGCATGCATAAAAAAAGAGGAACCGCAGATTGATCTGCGGCTCCTGATAGGGTATGTAATTAAGAGAATTTGGAGAATGCTATGAAATTAATTTTGTTTACTGGCAGGCTTTTCCGATAGAAGAAAGGAAATCGTCTACGCTCATGCTTCCATTGGAAACACTCTGGATCTCACTTTCAATGCCTGTCTTAAATGCAGATGGTCCACAGTCATTGATTGGGGTTCCGGATACACTTGTTGCATTATTTACTGCATCTACAAACTGCATCTGTAATTCTGTTTCATCACCTGTCATATATGCTGACTGATCCTGTGCAGACATTCCTACACCATTTTCCCAGCCATATTTGGAAAGTTTATCCGGCTGATACATATAATTTAAGAATTTGATTGCTTCATCTTTGTGTTCAGAAGATGCGGATACTCCATATCCACCACCATTCCATGCTGCGATATCTGTTGCAGTTCCTTTTCCACCGTCTACTACCGGCATGGTAAATACACGGATGTTGGTTCTGATATCTTCGTCAATATCTTCATTCAATGCCATGGATGCATCCCAGCTTCCCATATAATACATGGCAGCCTGACCATTGATAAAAAGATTCTGTGCAGTTGCATAATCCTGTGAATCATATCCATTCTGGAATAATCCTGCATCTGCTGTTTCTTTCAGTAGTTCTGTTGCTTTTACAATGCTTGAATCTGTAAAATCACCAGTTGCTACTGCATTGCTTACAATACTGGAATAATCACTTCCTGCTACTTTGTAAAGTAAATCAGATAAATAAACTGCCATTGGCCATCCATCTCCACCATCCATTGCCAGTGGAATATAGCCTGCATCCTTGATTGTTCCTGCTAATTCCAACAGTTCATCATATGTCTTTGGAACTTCCCAGCCATTGTCTTCAAACATTTTCTGATTGTAATAGAATCCGGCAACATCTGTATTTCTTGGAAGTCCATAAAGTTTTCCATCTTTCTTGAATCCTTCTAAGGAACCGGATACGAATCCATAATCATCATAATCTGACTCATTTAATTCTGCAAGTACTCCTGCATCCAACACTTCGTCTAAGAATGCCGGCTGTCCCCAGATACTTACAACATCCGGAAGTCCTTCCATGGAGTATGCTTTGAATTTTGTCTTATAAGCTTCTTCATCCAAAGCTTCTACTTCGATTTTTACATTTGGATTCTCTTCCATGTACTCATCAATAATTTTCTGTTCTACCAGTCCCTGACCATTTTTACGGTCTGGCAGGTTGGAGAATACCTTCAATGTAATTTCATCCCCGCTTGAACTTCCTGCTTCTGCGGATGGGCTCTTCTCGGAACCATCACTACTTGCTGTAGTATCTTTTCCGCCGCATCCTGCAAGCATTGCTGTTACCATTGCTGTTGTTAATAACACTGATACAATTTTTTTCCTCATCATAATACCTCCTTTTTTCAAATGTCTCTCTTCATTTGATGATTCTATTCTAGCATTCACTTTTTTTGAAAAACAGTCATCAAACTTTCAAAAAAGTGCAATTTTTTAATATAATTTTGTTCTTTATACGATAAATTTACCCAAAGTCTCGATTAAACGGCTGGCTCTTTCTCTCAAATTTACAGATGCTTCTTTTAATTCTTTTACTGCACCCAGCTGGGAATCTGCACTCTCATATACTTTAACGGAACATTCTGCCGTTTCCCCGGACACTTCGGAAATGCCTTCTATTGCTTCTAATGTCTCAGAACGGGAGCTATCCATTTCCGATACATTATTGCTGATTGTATCCAATGCAATTAACAAAGAGGCTACCTGCGTATCTATCTGCCGGAAGGACTGCGTCGTCTCTTCTACTGCACCACTTTGTGTAGAAACTATTTCTTCTGCTTTTCGTGCAATTTCTGCCACTTCTCCGGTCTTTTCCACGATTTCTGCTACAATATCCGATATCTGTCCTGCTGATACCAGACACTGATCCGATAATTTACGGATTTCTTCTGCAACTACTGCAAATCCTTTTCCTGCCTCCTGGGCACGGGCTGCTTCAATAAATGCATTCAGGGATAACAGGTTGGTCTGCTCTGCAATCTGGTTAATTGCTGCGACAATCTCATTAATTGCTCTGGAACGTTCTTCCAATTCCTCAATTGCATCAATTACGCTGCGGGTTATCTCTACCGTAGATTCCGCACTGCTGGTCAGTCCCTGTACCGATTGTATGCCAGATTCAATCGTTGTTCCTGCAGAAGATGTAAGATTACTTATTTCCTGTGCATGCAGACTTACATCTGCTATTTTACCAGATAATGCATCCATCTGTGTCAGACAGTTTTCTGCTCCATTGTCAAGTTTATTTACTCCTGTTTCTATACATTCCACTGCCTCCTGTATGTTCTGAGAGGTCTTTAAGAAAGTGCCGGACGCTTCATTGACATAACCTGCTGCTTCATTTAACTGGTTACTCACTTCATTGACATGGACAATCAGTTCCTTTACATGTTCTACGGTATGATTGATTCCTTCACACAAAAGCCCGAATTCATCCTGTTTTCTCGTAGTCAGATGTATCGTCAGGTCTCCGTCTGCTACTTTACGCAGTTTGCGGAGAATATAATGTATCGTTCCGGACATATTCTGCGCAATCATTACGCCAAGTATAAGTGCAACAACGGCAAAACAGATGGAAAGAATTACCGTCAATGTCCGGATCTGTGCTGCTTCTGCCATAATATTCTCTTCCGGCACCAAGGCACATAAAAGTGCATCTTTTTCCGGAATCCGGCTGCTTAGGAAAAGATACTTCTTTCCATTTATCTCTGTCATTGTACTAAATGTCTCATCCTCTGTAGAAAGTGCCTCCTTATAAAATCCGGTGTCATATATCATGGTACTATCCGGAATATTGTCTTCCTGTCCATAAAATTCCTGTCCGTCACTGGTCACCAGCACCGTATAACCGCCGGTTCCCGGATTTAAGGATTCCATGACTTTCCGCAGATAGGAAGCGTCCATATTAATAAGAATTGCACCCTTTTGTGCATTATAATTTTTTACAAGACGGATGCTATAGGTACTGCTATCTAATCCAAGTACTTCATCCGCTTCTTTATCCTGCCCGAATATCAGCCAGTCAGTGGAATCTGCTGCCATTTTCTGTCCCTGTTGTGTTTCTACATATTCCGAATATCCGGCACTGTTTACCGGATTTGTATTATCTGAAATACTTTTTCCACCCTCTGCCAGAAAAACAATTCCACTGACTTTCTCGTCTACCACTGTCTTTGTATTTACTTCATCTGTAACCTTTTTCTTCTGGCTCTTTTCCTCTGAATCTGTATACATTCCGGAAATGTATTTCTGCATCTCTGTATCCGTAAGATACCGCTTGAATTCATCTTCCTCACTAGATACTGCAAGCCCGATGCACTGCTGCATCATATTTATGGTCTGCTCGACCGATTCTTTATACTTGCTTACAATTGCGTATGAAGATTTGTTATAGGAAACCAGCCCCAGTATAACGATTCCGGCTACCGGAACCAGAAATCCCAAAATCAGTTTCATCGCAATCGTCTTGTAAAAAGGCAGTTCCTTTTTTTCTTTCTGATCTCTTTTGTGCATACATAATCCTCCTTTTCTTCCCTTTTAAAGTCACCCTTTTCTCGACACTTTCTCCATTATCTGGTTGATATTATTTATCGTATCATTGACTTTTTATAAAAAATAGTCGAAAGCTTTTTAAAAAAGTGGATTATTTTCATATTACACAAAAATGGGACAATGGCTGCTCTCTGTCCATTGTCCCTTATATTGGTTTCCTGTTATTCTTCCTATTCTTTTAACAATGCCTGATAGACATCCCGCTTACTGATGCCGCGGTCCTTTGCCACCTGCTTCATGGCTTCCTTTCGTTCCATGCCGGAAGCCTCATAATGTGCCATATGTTCCTCGACGGAAAGGCTCTCCCAGGCTTCTCTGGCTTCCCGTTCCTTTGTCTTAAATGTCTTTCCCGAAATGATTAAAACGTATTCTCCTTTTGGTTCGTTGTCCTCATAAATCTTTATGGCATCTTCAAATGTCGTTTTTGTCGCATTCTCATATCGCTTGGTCAGCTCCTTGCAAACCGTTAATTCACGGTTTCCAAGAACTTCATAAAGCTCCTTTAAGGTCTTGAGAAGGTGGTGTGGAGCTTCGTATACTATCATGGTTCGGCTCTCCTGAGCCAGTTCCTCTAAGACTCTGGCACGCTCTTTTTTATCTCTTGGAAGAAATGCCTCAAAGGCAAATCGTCTGGTGGGAAGTCCAGACATGGTCAATGCAGTAATGCAGGCTGCCGGTCCCGGAAGGGATGTTACTTCGATGCCATTTTCATAACAGATACGGACCAGTTCTTCTCCCGGGTCAGAAATACCCGGTGTTCCGGCGTCTGTTATCAGGGCAATATTTTTGCCTTCCTGCAATTTCTCTACAAGCTTGTATGCCTTTTCAATTTTGTTATATTCATGATAGCTGGTCATCGGTGTCTTAATCTCAAAATGATTTAAGAGCTTAATGGAATTTCTCGTATCCTCTGCCGCTATTAAATCTACTTCCTTTAAGGTACGCAATACCCGGAATGTGATGTCCTCTAAATTTCCAATGGGTGTTGCACACAGATACAGTTTTCCTGCCATAATCTATCCTCTTTTATTTAAGTGGTATTATATATCTTCTTACTCCGCTTTCTTCGCATTTTCATAAATGCGCGGCAACATCTGATAGAGTATGATGCCTGCTGCCACAATACCAATGGAAATAAACTGGGAAGTAGAAAGGAATCCCACGCTTCCGCGGTAATCACTTCTTAAAAATTCCACACCAAATCTTCCGATTCCATAGAACATTAAATATAAGGATGCCACTCTGCCTTTTTTCGGCTTACGCTTTGCATAAGCAAGCAGCATCAGGCAAATCATGAAGTCTCCTGCAGATGAAATAAGCTGTGTCGGTATCAGCTTGACTCCATTTGGAGCATAGTCGGAATGGGTAAAGGTGATTCCAAACCAGCTGTCCGTTGCTTTTCCGTAACAACAGCCTGCAAAGAAGCATCCGATTCTTCCAAAGCCCTGTGCCAGTGCTACTGCCGGCATAACAAGGTCAAAGTATTCGATGAAAGATACCTTCTTTATCCTGCAGTAAAGCCAGGATACTAAGATTCCTCCAATAATTCCTCCATATACTACATAACCGTTTTTAAAGTCCCAGAGAATGGATGGGTCTTTGATAATCTCCGGAATCTCTACAATATAATAAAGCAATCTGGTTCCCACCAGTCCGCCGATGATGGCACACCAGAAGATTCCATAAAGGATATCTCCGCTTTTTTCCATTTTCATCTTTTTTCCACGGTAATAACACATCGCATATGCGGCTAAGAATCCAAGTCCAATCATCAGTCCATACATATGAAGTGTCAACGGTCCAATTGTTATCTCATTAAACATATGTCTTTCCTTTCTTTCATTACAAATCATAAATCTCATATATTTCATCGGTGTATACATTCGGTTCCTTGTATACAATCAGCGGCTTCTCCACCGTCATACGGGAACGCCCGCCTCTGCAGCCTTCGATAAGTACCATGTTCGGCTCCCGGTCTGCATATGGATATACCAGCCGCATCCGCTTTGGCTCGATGCGATGCTCATGCATACAACAGATGATTTCCGTCAGACGAAACGGACGGTGTACCATAAAAAAATGTCCCCCCGGCTTTAGTATTCTCGCACTCTCCCTCATAATATCCGTAAGATTGCACAATATTTCATGACGGGCAATTGCCTTTGCTTCCTCCGGATTCGTAAGACCGTGCTGTCCTATCATATAAGGCGGATTTGTGGTTATAATATCAAAAGAAGATGCCCCAAAGATCTTCGAGGCATCTTTTATATCTCCTGTTACGATATCGATTTTATCCGTCAATCCATTTAACGCAACACTTCGTCTTGCCATGTCGGCACTGTCCGGCTGAATCTCAAGCCCGGTAAAATGCTCTCCGGGAGTCTTCGCCTCTAATAGGATGGGAATCACTCCCGTTCCGGTTCCAAGGTCTAACACTCTCTGTTTCGGTTTTACCTTTACAAAAGCACTTAAGAGTACCGCATCCATTCCAAAGCAGAACTGCTTCGTATCCTGAATGATACGATAACCCTTGCGATTCAGCTCGTCCACACGCTCATCCGGTTTTAATTGAATCTCATTACTTGACGTCATTAATCTTAGACTTTCCTCCCTTATCCTCTAAGGCTTCCAGCTCTTTCATCTCTTCCGGAGAAAGTTTGATATTGTCTCTGCGTCTTCTTGGCTTGAACTTCAGCTCTTTTACCTTATATTCCCGAAGTTCTTTCTCATCATTTACTTCGATTAAGACCTTCACCAGCTGACGCAATACGTTAATGCTCTGTACTTCACCTTTACATCCATCAATTGTGATAACGGTATCACCCACATTCGGAAGACGGCTGTTTAAATATTCGTATGTTTCAGCCTCATTTTTCAAACAGCACATCAGTCTGCCACATACACCGGAAATCTTAGTCGGATTTAAGGACAGGTTCTGCTCCTTTGCCATCTTAATGGATACCGGAGCAAAATCAGCCAGATAGGATTTACAGCATAATTCTCTTCCGCAGATTCCAATTCCGCCTAAAATCTTGGTCTCGTCTCTCACTCCAATCTGGCGCAGCTCAATTCTGGTACGGAATACTGCTGCCAGATCCTTTACCAGTTCACGGAAATCAATTCGTCCGTCTGCGGTAAAGTAAAACAGAAGCTTATTGTTATCAAAGGTATACTCTGCTTCTACCAGCTTCATTTCAAGCTTATGCTTTGCAATTTTCTCAAAACAGATTTTGTATGCTTCTTTTTCTTTCTCTTTATTTCTCTGCTCGGTCTTATCGTCCTCCGGTGTTGCCACGCGGATGACCGGCTTCAATGGCTGAACCACTGCTTTATCGTCTACCTCTTTCGGGGCAATCAGCACGGTTCCGTACTCTATGCCACGGGCAGTCTCCACGATAACATGGCTGCCTGCCGCCATCTTTGCTTTACCCGGGTCAAAATAATATATCTTTCCGGCTCTGCGGAATCTGACTCCAACTACTTTTGTCATTCTAATTCTCCTTTATTGTCAGCAGCAACAATTCCATCACAAGGTCAAAGTTGACATTTGCCGTAAGGCGCACCTTTGCCTTTTCCAACGCTTCTAATATTGCTTCAATTCCACTGTAGGAACTCTTGCTTGCCTGCTTCTTTATGTCATAGACTTCATCCTTAAATATCAGTCCATTTACATCTGTTGTTGCTTTATATAATAAAATGTCACGAAACCAGATCATCATGATATCAAGATAATCGTTGATTTCCATTTTATATTCGTTAATCTGTTTGATGGCTTCCTTAAATTCATAAAGCTCAATCTCATGGATTCGCTTTAATAACTGCACGGCTGCAGCTTTCAGCTCCTGAAAATCATCCGAAGATGCCAACGCCATTGCCTTTCCCACATTTCCCTGGGCAAATGCCACACACACATCCGCCTGATAATCCGGCACTTTACAGTGCTCCATCAGATATTTTTTGATTTTATCATCGGAAACTACCTTAAGGTTCAATACCACACACCGGGAAAGAATCGTCGGTAAAAATGCATCCGCATTGGTAGTCAGCAGAATGATAACCGCATATGCCGGCGGCTCTTCGATGGTTTTTAACAGTGCATTCTGCGCCTGCTGGTTCATTTTCTCTGCTTCATCTACAATATAAATCTTATATCTGCTGCTGTATGGTTTCACATCTACATCATTTACAAGCTGGCTGCGGATATCTGCCACGGAAAGCGTATTCGGCTTCTCATGTGTGACATAAATGATGTCCGGCTGGTTGTGGTTCACTGCCTGCTTACAGGAATGGCACTCCATGCAGGGCTCAATGCTGTGCTGTTCACACTGCAGGGTCTGGGCAAATGCCTCCGCCAGCATTTTCTTGCCGGATTTGTCCGGTCCGTTCAATATATATGCATGGGATATTTTATCCATTTTTATTGCATTCTGTAAATGCTCTATAATCTGTTCATGTCCAATGATTTCTGCAAATCCTGCCATGTGCGCTCCTTTCTCCTGAAGCTTCCTGCTGTCTTAGGCTGCCCTGTTTTTACGTGAAAATATCCAGCAATAAGCCTGCAATTTCCCCGATTTTATCCAATATGGTAATGTGGTCCGACTCATCCTTCACCAGCTCTTCTGCCAGTTCGTCTAAGTTCTTATCCACCAACTTGACGATTCCATAGACACGATGACGACCTTTCCGGTCGAGAAAGTTCTCTCTGGAAAATTTATGGGAACGGGTTACGACTTCATTTAAGAAATCCTTCACCAGTCCGCGGTATTTCTTCATGTCCCGGATGTCCATATGCTGTGCAATAAGATTACCCTGCTTGGTAATGTCATCTAAGAGGCTGTTCAACCGCTGCTGAAGCTCCTGCTCTTCGATTGCACTGGTCAATGTAAATTTAAAGCTGCCGTCTCCGGTGTCTACCGGCGTGGTTCCGGTGGTCTGATTCACCGGTGCAGTGTCGTTTACTCTAATCTCCATTTTATCACCTATCCATTATATGATAGCACAAAAGCTGCAATTTCCTCTACTGTCTTTTGCAGATTATCATTCTCAAAATGTCTGGTAATTCCTGCCTTTTCCAATGCTTCTTCTGCAAAATCCGCATCATCTGCAAGAAATCTCCTGCAAAGCTCTGTATACTTTGGCTTATCCTGCATCCGCTCCCGGTCCAATGCCCGCTGCAGGCGTAAACCATCTTCTACTTCTATATATATCGGTACGATTGCGTCTTTTCCATAATAGGCACAAAGCTGTGTATACACGGCAAGGGTGCCAATTAGAAGATAACTGTGCTCCGACAGATTGACCTGCCCGTCTGCAATTGTGGCATAGCGCCAGATTCCGTATATAGTATCATATGCGCGCTGCTCTATGACTTTTCCTTCTTTTTCGAACTTCAAAAGCCTTTGTTCATCAATAAAATGATACTCTACGCCCTCCGCCTCGCCGGCACGGATCGGCCGGGTAGTATATGGTACAATCGTCTGAAGCTGCAACGCTTTCTCATCCCGCAGCATCTTATATATGGTATCTTTTCCTGTTGAGCTCTTGCCCATCAGGCAGAAAATCTTTCCCATGTGTAAATCTCCTGTTTCTACGGTTTTGCCGTCTGTTTTCTAGTATAAAATAATTTTCAAGAAATGACAACTTTTATCTTTCCGTCCTCAGTCACGCCATGAATACGAAATGCATTCTCCCGGCAGGTTTTTATCACTGCCACCGCCTCTTTGGAAATCTCTTCTCCCGGCACCAACATCGGAATACCCGGCGGATAAAGATAGACAAATGCTCCTGCCGTCTTGCCAACACTTTCCTTCATCCCCATTTCCGCTGTCTTTGCATCCAGCGCTTCTGCAATGGATATGCGGACCGTCCGCTTTGCATAGGCTTCGGTCAGAAACTGCGGCGTTATTGTTCTTCTTGCTACGGCTTCTTTTTTATCAATTTCTTCCAGTGCCGCATACAGCCGGTCAAAACCTTCCTCGCTGTCAAAAATACTGGTCATTGCCAGCGCATAGTCTCCCTGACACATTTCTAACTGCAAATGGTATTTCTCCCTGAGCAGCTGATACAGCTCTTCCCCGGAAAGTCCGGCTTTCGTGGCACGGAGTACCAGCTTCGACGGGTCTTTGGCAAAGCCTTCTGTCTCTTTTAAATCCACTTCTCCCATGACTTCCACATTAGAAAAATGGGATGCTTTTTCATAAAAGTCTTTCAGACGTTTCTCATATACATCAAAATACTTCTCTTTCTCTTCCGTCAGAAGACGCACACATTCATCCATGCTGGCCAAGAATAAATAGGATGGAGAACTGGTTTCATAGATATTTAAGAACCACTCCAGCCGTTCCTTCTTTATATAAGAAGAATTCCAATGCAGAATTGCAGTCTGTGTAGGTGCCGGAAGCGTCTTATGCAGGCTCTGGATTACCACATCTGCTCCCAGCGTAATAGCTGATTTGGGGAAATACGGATGAAAGCCAAGATGCGCACCATGAGCTTCGTCCACAATCAGCGGAATCCCATGCTGATGGGCAATTTCTGCTATTTTTTCTATATCTGATACGATTCCATCATAGGTTGGTGATGTAAGAAACACAGCCTCAATACTTTCATCCGCTTCTAATGCAGCTTCCACCTGCTCCGGCAGTATTCCACCCTGTATCCCGAATTCTGTAAATACCGGATAGAGATATGTCACCTGTAACTCTCTTAAATATGCTGCATGATATGCTGCCTTATGGCTGTTTCGTGCCATCAGAAGATGTCCCTTTTTCGGTAATGCGGCACTGAGTGCTGCTAAAATACCGCAGGTACTTCCATTTACCAGAAAGAAAGAACTCTTTGCGCCCCATAATGCGGCTGCCCGCTCCTCGGCTTCCTTTATGATTCCTTCTGCGGCATGCAGATTATCAAATCCATCTATTTCTGTAATGTCATATATATACGGATTGATAGCACAATCCAGTCTCCGCTTATGCCCCGGCATGTGAAGGGGATACATATCAGAGGATGCAAGTTTACATAATTCATCTTTTATATATGTCATGGTTCACCTGGCCTGTTATTATGGTTTCATACTCTTTGAATAATAGCTGATTTTCTAATTGATATTGCTATTTCTATAGTACGGCTTGAGGCAGGAAAAGACAAGGGATTTTTCCCTCCAGAAACGACTTTCGGGTGACCGCTTTGAAAGCAGCCACCCGAATCTATATGATAACTTTACACAACTCAAATTTTTTATCGATACTCCTTACTGGGTAGTTTACCACTTTTTTCCAACACAAACTTTACGCTTTTGTTGTTGGTTTTCGTTGGTTTGTATTGTTTTTTGTTGTTTCAAAGGGGTTTTTGAGATATAATAAGCTTAATTTTAAAGATGCCTTGTGAAATGTTATTTTATTGAAACGATATATGAGTAAATCAGGAGGACTTATACATGGAAAAAACGCTCCACATTTTATTGATCGAAGATGATATGGACACCTGCAATCGTATTTCAAACTATATTGCGTCCAAAGATAATATGGATTTAGCCGGCGTCACCAATAATTCTTATGTTGGCATTCAATATGTACAGAATACGCTTCCTGACGCTGTTATTCTTGATCTGGAATTGCATCATGGCGGTGGAAACGGACTGTTTTTCCTTTCTGACTTAAATAAACTGGGCTTAGAGAAAAAGCCTTATATTCTTGTTACCACTTACAACTCCAGCAAAATCACACTGGAATCCGCCCGAAGACTTGGTGCTGATTTCATTATCGGCAAATATGAAGATTCGTATTCTCCGGAATCTGCTGTTGATTTTCTCGAACAGCTTCTCCCGATGATTGAAATGGCAGAATCCACATCCAATACTTCTTATATGAAAGATAATCAAAAAGATTTAGAGCAGGGACTTATCCGCAGAATCCACCGGGAACTGGAGCTCATTGGGATCAGCCCCAAAGTTGTCGGTTACAAATATCTGACCGATGCCATTATGATAACAATTGACGGACCGACCACAAACATTTCCCAGATTCTTGGTAACAAGTATAAGAAGAGTAATTCCAGTGTGGAACGTGCCATGCAGAATGCCATTAACCGCGCATGGAATTCCAATGACACCGAAACTCTTCTTACCTGCTACACCGCCCACATTAATCCTGACCGCGGAATGCCTACCATTAAGGAGTTCATTTACTTTTACGCGGAAAAGATTACGGATGGACGTTAATGTTTGATAAACTGCTTGATAAAATCTAATAACCAATCCATTTCTATTCCTCCTTTTCAAAAATGTAAGGAGATTATAGAAAAATTCGGAACATTTCTTAGGTTTAAAATCGGGTTGGTTTTTATATGATTTTTAATACATTTATATGAGGTATTGTATGATTCAAAATATAATTCGTTGGTTCTTTGACCTTTTATGTTGCTACTATTTATATTTTAAATTATTAAATTTTAAACTTTCGCAAAAGAAATATGCTATTCTTCTTTCTTTTATATTCATTGGTGAAGCTTTCCTATTTAATTTTATCAATGCATGTCTGCCTCTATTTGCAATCCCTGTCTTTGTCCTTTTAAATGCTTTTATACTTACTTTGGTAACTAAGATACAGCTTACATTAAGTCTGCTATCCTTTACCATTTCTCTTAGTGTAAATTTCATTTTTCTTGCAATTTCAGGTGTTCTTATAGGATTCGCACTATTACCCTTCTTTTATGGAAATTACAACCTGCCATATGCTCTGATTCAAATTTCAGGTGGACTTCTTGAATTGCTCTTAATATTCCTTCTTTTCAAAATCAAAAGGCTCCGCCGTGGCATGCCATTTCTCTATCAAATCGGCTCTTCTGCCACAGGTTTTATCTTAAGCTGTTTTATTCTGCTCATTGTTACCATAATCAGCTTTTATGATTCCATTCCTGACATGCAGTTCCTCTTTCTCCTCATTGCCCTTTTCCTGATTGGACTTCTGCTTTATTGCTGGTGGCGGTTCCGGATTACCCGTGACTACCGGGAGAAGCTGCGGCAGGCGGAGCTTAAGGCTTTACAGAATGAACTCATTGAGAAAGATAACCGCATCCGGAAATTAGAGGAAAATAATGATGCCCTGGCTAAGATTATTCATAAAGATAACAAGCTGATTCCGGCAATGGAACTTGCTGTCTGCGAATATTTAGAAGCTGGAACCACAGACGGTGATACCAGAAAGAAGGGCGAACAGCTTACCAATGAGTTAAAGACCATGGCACAGGATCGGAAAGGTACGCTGAACTCCTACCGCCATGATGAACACGCTCTTCCGGTGACCGGGGTCTGTGTTTTAGATGCGCTTTTTACCTATATGCAGCAGCGCGCCCTGGCGCAGAACATCAACTTTTCCCTGCATATCACAGGCAATATTGTAAAAATGACGGAAGATGTCATTTCCGGGGAAGACCTTTCCCACCTTCTGGCGGATTTGCTGGAAAATGCCATGATTGCCATTGGTGATAATGAGGTGCGCAGTCTTTCTGTCCGCCTTTGTCATGACGAAGATACTTCCACCCTGGAGATTTCTGACAGTGGGAATGCCTTTGATGTGCAGCTTTTTGAGGACTTTGGTCAGACCCGGCACACCACCCATAAGGACAGCGGCGGCAGCGGAATCGGTCTTATGGACATCTGGAAAATAAAGAAACAATACCGTGCATCCCTGCACATCATTGAATATACGCCGGGAACTTCCATATTTACGAAGAAGATTGCTCTGTTCTTTGACCGGAAAAATCACTATCTGATTCAGAGCTACCGCCGTAATGAAATTGAACGGGTACATATGAGAAATGATATGTTTGTTTTACAGTCAGACTGATTTATGTTATGATGGAAGAACTTTTGAGAAGGTAAATATTACATGAGGTAAATGTTATGAGTCATGCACTGGTTATACTATGTGGTGGAAAAAGTACAAGAATTGGAACGGACAAGGCTTTGCTCCCTTTTGGGGACTGCTGCCTGATTGAATATCTGGTCCGGAAATTTCAGCCGGATTTTCCGAAAATCTACCTTTCTGTCCAGCAGAAAAATGATTATGCGCATCTGAATCTTCCGGTGACAACCATTGGAGACATCTATGGAAATGCCGGTCCGCTGTCCGGTATCTTCAGCGCACTTTCCATGATCTCTGAGGAACGTGCCTTCTTCATTTCCGTAGATACACCTTTTGTAGAACCGGCACTGGGGCTTTACCTGCTGTCACAGCCACAGGAGCATCCTATCTGGGCGATTGAGCGTGCCAATGACCAGCTGGAGACACTTTCCGCAGTCTATTCTAAAAGCTGCATTCCGCAGGTGGGAAAAGCCATGCTCTTTCACCAATATTCCTTTAACCGGCTTCATGAGAAATGCAATGCCGGCTATATCCCGGAAGACGAGCTGGCAAATATATGTCCGGTTCCACTGAATGAACAATTTTTTAACATCAATACCCGCACCCATTATTATCATGCCTTAAAGCTGCTTTCCGAACGGGGAGAGCTTTTTGATGAAGACAGCAATCTGGAGCTTCCGGCAACAGGCAATATTATTTCTTTTATTCCTGTGGTATCACTGGTGGGGGATTCCATCATTGATAAAAAGACCTTCTGCATCCAGCTATTGGAGGCATTAAAAAAAGATGGCATTAAGGCTGCCATCTTTGATTCAGAAAAAGATTTTTCCAATATTACAAATGTAGACCTCATCCTCACCTGCGATTTAGAAGATGAAGACTGCTTTAAAATCGAGCTTTTGAGCAGTGAGTTAAATGAGACTCCGCTGCATCCCCTTTCCGGTCTTGTTGCCATCGCCAGTGATTTCGGTTACAAATGCGAAGAAGTTCCTTGCTTTGACTTCCGCAAGCCAAAGTCACTTCTTGGCTTCTTAAAGACGCTGATCCGCGACTATAGCCATTAAGTATCTACAGGAAACGGCAAAGCTCCGGCATCCAGTCTCCGATAAAAATTTCATCTTTGATAATTGCACGCCAGACTGGTGGAAAGAAGGCTTCCAAAAGAGTCATCACTTCCGCCCAGTCTGGCTCTTTTTTTCGCTCCCGCTTTAAGTATGCCGCCCATTTCCGCTTCATATAAGTATAATCCTTATAGTGAAGGACGGTATCCAGCCGGTCTTTTCCAAAGAACAGCTCTCTCTTTGTTCCAATTTCAATAATCTGCTGCTCAACCTTTCTGCCATCTAACGCCTCTTTCTTTAAGATTCCATAAATTTCTTCATAGCAGGACAGGTCGTTGATTAATTCCATTTTCTCTAAGATTTCCACAAAATTCTCTGCCACAACCTGCTCATAAGGATATTGCAGAAACTTTATTACCGTATTCTTCTGTAAGAAAAATGGCAATTCTCCATGAGCAGGCTGCATCTGCTCGTCCCGAAGCTCCTGAAAACGCAGGGTAATGGGAACTTCATGCTCCTTTGATTTTGCCAGCACCTCTATCTGATAGCTGCCCGCCTTTTCTTTCTCTATCTGATAGACATACTCCGGTTTCCGGCTTAACACCTCTTTCATGAGCTGCCCTAACTGCATTTCCGTTAAATGCTCATCCTTTACCACCTGATAATAATAGGAAAGGGAAAAGACTCTCTTCCGGCGGTAATTCTCCACACCGAGGCTGCTGCCATTTCTAAGATAAAGCTTCTCTGCAAATGTTGATTTACTTATCTGATATAGAAAATACTCGGTTACCGCAGAAGGAAGCAGGTCCACAAAAGGGATTTGCAAGTCCTCACTTCTCTGCCGGATCAATGATTCTCTCAGTATGCACTCTGCCACTACAGCCACACTCCAATTCTGCTCTGAATCTTTGCCACAACCTTGCGGGCTCTGGCATATTCCATTAATTTTGCAATATCTTTCTTTGGCTCATTGATAAATGCCAGCAGCGCCTTCTTTAAATCCTCCCGCTCCAGACGTTCCTCGTACTTGAGGCAGTCACAGATAAGACGCTCTTTTTCATAAATCTTCATCTCGCCACCGGCAAAAGGAATGGCCGTTACACCAAGCTCCATGACTTCCGGCTCTGTATAATATGGTTTCACCACCGGGTATTCCATGCGGAACCTTGACTTCGAAGTATTCTTGCTGATGGCAATACTCCATTCATAAGGACGCTTCTCAATATAACCGTAATAGTAAAGGGCGCTGTCCATACATAAAATTCCATCCGGGAACAGTCCCAGAATAATTTCTTCCTGCGGCTTCTCTTCATACCCCATGGAATAATATCCACTCTTTACATGGTCAAGTATGCCGGCTTTCACCAGTCCCTGAATACTTTTATAGGTCAATCCCAAAGGATATAATTTTTCGGCTTTCACAATGCCATTATTTTCTTCTAAAAGCTTCTTTATCTCTTCAATGGTCTGCTCTTTCTGCTTCGCATTCATAGATATCGCTCCTTCGCATTTTTCTTCTAGTATAAGTTAATTTTTGCCGCTTGTCAATTTCTGTTGCAATTTGTCTTATATTTTTCAGTTTGTCGTTGTAAAAGTTGTTTTCTTGTCGTATAATTTATTTGGAACAATATTTAATGTCGTATATGTCTATTTGAATATACGCTTGTTTTTAATAAATGAGGTATCTATGGAAACAGAAAATACTACCCGAAAAAACCCTTCCCGGGAAACCTGCCAGAAGATTATCAAACGTATTCTGGTCACAGAAGTATTAGAAAAGGGCTGCAATGAACATTTCCGGCAAGCTTCAGATTTTATGGGATATTTCCAGTCCCTGTACCCCGCTTCCGATGCACTGACCAAACAGGTGCAGCGTGCCATCAAGGCAATGGATATGCCCCGGGATGAGAGAGGTTACTTTATTGTAAATAAAACATCTGAGCAATTTGAGCAGGACAAAGAAATCAGCCGCCTGCTGCAATCCAGTGAAGCTTCTTTAAAAAGTCTGGAGGAATCCGAACCGGTACTGATTGAAGTACCAACCGAGCTTGCCGATTATCTGATGTATACTTTAAGTTCTTCCATCAGCTTAAAGGGACATTATGATACTATGGTAAAGGCTTATAATGGCATCATTATCTACACCAGGGAGCGCAGCCGTATCCTTTCCTACCTCCAGACTCTGTTATCCACAAATTGATGATAATTATCCAAATAGTGTGGATAACTCTGCTACGATAACAGAATAATAATGGATTTATCCACAAATTATCAGAATATAACTCGTCCTAACTTTAATGTCCAAGATAACATAAAACGACAATATTTAAATTTAAATATTGTCGTTTCTTTTTATTCTTGTCTTTTTCAGTTGTTCTATAGCAATTTTCGAGACTATTTTCTTCTTCTGTGCCGTCTTCTCTTGCTGCGATAGTTTCTCTTTATAGTTTTGTAACGCTTATCCGGTCTGCTCTTTGAGAAATATTTGTGTCTGATAATATAGAAATTATCCGCAAATCTCCGAATCAGAAATGCTATGACCACAAGGGCTGCGATACCGAGAATTCCCAATAACACTTTCCAGATGTTTATCTGGAACTTATGCTTCGTAGTGGTCCTGGTTCCTGCTTCCGTAGAAATCTCTTCTGATTTTACATTATCAAAAGAGAACGTATCTGCTTTTACTCCGGTGGAAACAATATCCGCACCGCCTACATCATGTCCTGCAAATGTATATCTGATATTTGCCAACACATCATCCGAAGTATTATCATAGCTTACTGTTGGCGCAGCTTCGCTGAATTCTGCACTCTTTGGCAGAACGATATTTCCCGCCGGGTCTATTTTTACAAAGGAGGAATTGGTATTGAGCATTCCTGTATCCATTTCTCCATTTTCAAGCCTTGTCTCATTCTGTGCTACATTATATAGCGAAAAGTTCTCAAAATAATAATTATACAATGCAATACTGTCTGTCCACTGCGCTGGCGACTGGGCATTCATAATGACACAGATAAGTGTCATATCGTCCTTTTCTGCAAAGGTAACCAGCGTACTGTTTGCCGCTGTGGTGTATCCGGTCTTACCACCTACACAGTATTCATAGAGATACTGTCCTCTGGTTTTAAAGGCATGAATCATTTCATTATGATTCTGCAGATAGGTGATCTCATCATGCTTGTTGGTTGGTGGAATCTGATAGGTCTTTGTTGCTGTAATCGCACGGAAAGTCTCATTCTGGTAAGCCGCCTTTGCAATCAGTGCCATATCATAACAGCAGGTGTAGTGAAGGGTTGCATCCTCTCCCTCAGATAGTCCGTGTGGATTGTTAAAATGTGTATTCACACAACCTAACTCTGCCGCTTTATCATTCATCATCTGAACGAAATTCTCAACGGTTCCGCCTACATGCTCCGCTACCGCATAGGCACATTCATTGGCAGACTCCAGCATGACTGCATAAAGACATTCCTCCATGGTCATCTGCTCTCCCACATCCCTGGAGATTCCGGAACCATGGGTGTTATAAACCGCCTCTTTGGAAAATGTTACTGTCTCATCCAGCGAACAGTTTTCCAGTGCCAGAAGCGTGGTCATAATCTTCGTGATACTTGCCGGACAATGCTGCTCCGTGGAATTCTTATCATAAAGAACCGTTCCTGTGCTCTCTTCCATCACAATCGCATTGGGTGATTCGGTTTCCGGGTCCTGGGGCCAGTACTCTGCCGCCTTTACCTTTTGTGTGTTTATACCCAATAAGCCGACAAAACAGCACACTGCCAGTCCGAAACTTAATATTCTCTTTTTCTTTTTCATTTTCTGCTGCTCCTAAATTCTTCTTAACTTTAAGTATATATCAATCCATTTCCATGGTGCAATACCTTTCCATTAATATTCACAATTCTCTTTCTTTTAAACCATAAATATGATAAATTGTTTTCGAAAGATATATATAAGTAGAAAGGATTTCATATTATGAGACTTCGCAATATCCCGGCGGCTGCGCCGGCTGTAGAAGCCAGTGACCTCTGTATCAAGGATGCCGCTTCCCATAAAGGACACTGGAATGAAATATTTGGAAATGACCACCCGATCCGCATTGAAATCGGCATGGGCAAGGGACGCTTTATCATGGACTTAGCTGCCCGGAATCCGGATATCAACTATCTTGGCATGGAACGTTACGAAAGCGTATTGTATCGCGGACTCCAGAAATTGGAAGAAAATCCACTGCCAAACTTACGCCTTCTGTGTGAAGATGCGGCACTTCTGCCGGACTTTTTCGAAAAAGGCGAGTTAGACCGCATTTATCTTAATTTCTCCGACCCATGGCCAAAGGACCGCCATGCCAAAAGAAGACTGACCTCCCGCCAGTTCTTAGAGCGCTATGACAAAGTCTTAAAAGGTGACGGGCAGATTGAGTTTAAGACCGATAACGTAGGACTTTTTGACTTCTCCTTAGAAGAAATCGATGCTGCAGGCTGGAATCTGGACGCATTTACAAGGGATTTACACCATGATACTGCCATGAACGAAGGCAATATCATGACCGAATACGAAGAGAAATTCTCTTCCAGGGGAAATCCTATCTGCAAGCTGATTACTTCCAGAAATATTCCTTTATGACCTTTCCGATAGTGCCAGTGCACGGACACTGCCAGATGGTATGACCCATGAGATGAACCATTTGCCTGAGCAGTCGGAGTTGGTTTATCAGTGAAATTTTTATAAATTTTTCTTTTTTTATTGTGGCTTATCTTCTGAGGGTTTATAATATATCGTAGCATAAATCATTGATACAATGTAAGGAGATGTATACTATGTACGAATTTACAGAAGATTGTATGATTCATATTCCACAAATAGATGAGGAACACCGCAAATTATTCCAGATAATAAATGATGCTCTTTCCCTTGTTAAAACAACCGAAGATATTTCCGGAATTGCCCAGAGCCTGCTTCTTCATCTGAAGGATTATGCGAATACACATTTCGCCCATGAAGAGGCTTATATGGAACAGATCCATGACCCGGAGCTTCCTCTTCAGAAAAAGGAACATGCTGAATTTGCTGAGAAAATCAATTCCTTTATTTTAGATAAGTCCTCAAAAGAGGCTGCCAGAGCATCTTTCGAAGAACTACTTTCCTATCTGGTACGCTGGCTGTACCACCATATCTTAAGCAGTGATATGATGATTGGAAAAATGTCCGCAGTTGAAGGGACTTCCGAAGACCCATTTGCCTTTACGGACAAATACAAGACCGGCATTGACCTTGTGGATAAAGAGCACCGCCGTCTCTTTGAAATTATAAAAGAGACCAATGACCTGATTCAAAACGATCTGCTGCATGACAAATATGATGAAATTATGCGGCTTTTAGTGGAATTAAAGGATTATACACAATTTCATTTTGCTGATGAGGAAATGCTGATGGAGAAGATGCACTATCCGGAACTGGCTGCCCAGAAGCGTGCCCACACTGCTTTCGTTGAACGCCTGGTAGAAATTGACTTCTCAGAACTTGACGATATGGACAATAACCAGCAGACTTATCTTCTGGAACTGATCCAGTTTCTGCTGGGCTGGTTATCCAACCATATTATTGGTATGGATAAAAAAATTGCTGTCTATATGGACGAAATGAAAAAATAATAAACTGCAGAGCATACATCATAAAACCGGCTTCCTGATATTAGATTTTATTCTAAGTTAGGGAGCCGGTTTTCTTATATAAAGTGTCTTTCTGTGACACGCTCTCCTTTTTCAAGATGAACGAAATTACAATCCCATTTTCCAGATAAAAGCTTTCTTATAATATTGCAGTCGGATGGCTCCACCGCCAGCTTCTTATTTAGAAGTTCTGCAGGTCTTTTCAGTCCATCCTTGGTTTTCTTTATATCATAGCTTTGCGTATCTATTAAAGTAATCTTCTCATAACCGCCATAGATTGTATCTAAGACTTCCATCCCCCGTTCTCTGCCATAAGCAGCAAGAATGGTGCTGCACTGGCCTCCAATGGACTCCTTGTCAATTGTCCACGCTCTTGTCGCATAAAGAGAATTCTTATCCACATGATTCTCCAAAAGCTGGTGGATACAGTCGTGGAAACGTGGCATTACAAGCTCGGTATTCCAGCTCACAATCCCTTCCGTGCCCCGCCCGCACAATCCATAGGTGAGCAGGATTATATCCACATCCTGGTGCCTGTCAATCTCCTGCTGCAGCAGATTTCTTAATACAGACGGATTTCTATGCAATCCACGTTGCAGATATACAACAGGATATGTTATATTTAATTGTTTTCTGTACTTTTCAATTTCATCCTGCTGCATTGCACAGGCAATCAGAATTTTCTTTTCCAAATGATTTCCTCTATATTTATATATTTTTCTATATCCTTTTGCATATAATATCTAAAAAAGGGTATGCCTCATGAAATTCAAATCAAACTGCTTTTCCAGAAAGGCTTTGCTTTTTTCCTACCGTAAGCCTGCCCTGCACACTAAATTTACTACAATTCAAAGGTCTTTTAAAGAAGTAAAAAATATACTGAACAAATAAACGATATCTTCATCATTCCTTATTTACATCTACAGAACCTGCCACGGGCAGCTTCTTACGGATTTTTTATAACAAAAAAAAGCACCAACCCCATGGCTCCACGTCCACAAAATCGGTACTTTACATGCGCCACCAGGGGTTCGAACCCTGGACACCCTGATTAAGAGTCAGGTGCTCTGCCAGCTGAGCTAGTGGCGCATTGCTTAACGCAAGGACTATTATATAATAGAATTTATCGAATTGCAAGTAATTTTTTATTTTTTTTAAAAATTTTGTAAATTACATATTAGCAAATAATGCCGCAATTTCTTCCGGTGTCATCATATGATTCGGGTCAGAATTTGCCTCGATAACAGGCTCTGCTGCCGGTTCTTCCACAACCGGTTCTGACACAGGTTCCTCTTCCGTTATCGGCTCAGATTCTTCTGAAATAGCATCTTCTGTTACAACTGGTGCTTCTTCAGCTGCTGAATCTGCATTTGCAATCAAAGCTGCAATCTCTTCCGGTGTCATCATATGATTCGGGTCGGAATTCATTTCCTTAACCGGTTCATCAATGGTATTTACCATTTCTTCTGTAAATGCAGGTTCTTCCGGTTCCTCATCTGCAAATCCAAGTGTATCATCAAAACCAACTGGTTCTTCTGGTTCCGGTTCATTGTTTTCTTCTGCTACTTCTTTTGTAGTTTCAGCTGCTTCGTCATTTCCGAATAAAGCATCTATATTTAATAAATCATCTTCTGCTAAATCCGGCATATCCTCTGCAACTGTCTCCGGTTCTGTTGCCGGTTCCTCCGACATCACTTCATTGATTGGTGTTGCCGGTTCCTCCGACATCACTTCATTGATTGGTGCTTTCGGTTCTTCCGGCATCACTTCGTCGATTGGTGCTTCCGGTTCTTCCGGTGTTACTTCCTCAACTGGTGCGGCTGATGATGGCTGTACCGGCGCTGCTGTATAAGCAACAGCTGGCGCACCATTTATTTTTCCAACTTCAGCTAATATGGTATTGTGGATGGATAATTCCATTTCTTTCACGAAAGCTGCCATTTCCTGCTGTTTTAGCAGAAGGTCTTTATTGGCATTCTCAACTACGATACGCTGCTGCTCTAACATGTTCTTCTCAAGATTATCCAGACGGTCGGAAAGATTAAATATCTGCTCTAATAATTTGTCGTTGGAATTCATCAATGCATCGGAATTTTCTTTGTTACGGCTTATGGTAACTTTGGCAATGGATTTCTGTGCATCTATGATGTCCTTTGTCGGTGAACCGGCTGCCTCTTCGATACGATCAAGCTGATCCGCAATATCTTCAAAAGATTTGCGGGTTACAAGATAAGAAGCTTTTTCTGACTTAAACAGATTATCATACTGTTCGTACTGGTCAATCTCTTTCTTATAATTTTTCTGGATTGCACTGGCAATCAGAATATAAATATCAGCTAGTGCTACAACTGTAAGTACAATCAATGCCACATAATTGGACGGATAGTTAATCATCACATATAATTCCCCTAAAACCAGCACTGTTAATACCAGTACAGCCGTCACAATTCTCAGATTGTAAGAATCCTTCTTTTGTTTGATGTTCTGCTTTGCTTCTTCCATTGTAAAAATCCTCCGTGATTTTTTATTTTTCACTAAATAGCAGGAGCAAACCGTAAAAACCTGCCACTATACTGGCAGTTCCCTGGATATGTCCTGCAGCCGGGTACTTACTTTCCCTGTAAGTATAATTAATTTTATTTTATCACAGGTAGAATTTTCCTTCAAGAAGCCTTTTCCAAAATAGAAATGAAAATTAAGAAAGTATGCTAATTTAACATATGAATTGGTTTAAAAACTGATTTTTATCACATGGTCTGCCAAAAAGATAGCCCTGCAGATAATCAGCATGTATTTCTTTCAGCTTTTGATACCACTCTTCTTTTTCTATACCTTCTATACATATTTTGATATCTATACTATGTACCAGTTCAACTATTTTTTTTAACAGCTCAAAATCCCTTGTTTGACTCATAGCTTTTGCTGTAAAATGATTATCCAGTTTCACATAATTAGGATTCATGTTTACAATACAATGTAGATTCGAAAAACCTGTACCAAAATCATCCAGAATAAACTGTATTTTTTTCTCTTCGAATTTCTTCCGAAGCGTATAAAAATACGGTGTCATATCCGTATATCCGCTTTCTGTCAGTTCCGCACACAGGCTCTCCGGCGGAAGATTATATTGTTCTATAGACGAAAGTATGTCCTTCCAGATATCACTTTTCATCATCTGAATATAAGATATATTTACATTAACCTTAAATCCCGGTATATACTGCCGCATTTCATGGCACATTGCCGCAGCTTCATTTAATACAAATCTTCCAGCCGGAATAATAAGCCCGGTTTCTTCCAGTAATGGTATAAATTCCACAGGCGAGATACTTTCTTTTTTTCCACCTGAATACATGGAAAACCTCATAAGCGCTTCCGCACCAATTATATTTCCCGAGGAACAATCTATAATCGGCTGATAGTATACTTCAAATCCTTCAAATTCATTTGTCACGGCACCTCGAAGTGCACTTTTTATTTTCTCTTTTTTTAAAAATAACTTATAATCTTCTTTTTCAAAAAAATATACTCCGTTTCCTCCCATGGATTTTGCCTGTTTTAAAGAGAAAACCGCTATTTTACGATACTCGTCATAATATTTTAAAAGCTTCGTTGCATGAATAATTCCGGTAGATACTGTAAAAACCACCTTATATTTTTCAGAAATAATAAAATCTTCTATTTTTTTACATATTTCCTTCTGCAATAGCATAACATCATCTCTTGTATGGCTTTCCAGATCAACAATCATATACTCATCTGCAACAAGATGGTACAGCTGCTGGTTATCAGAAAGACATTCCTTGATACCGTCAGCAACACTTTTCAACACATAATTTCCATAATCTACGCCTAATGTACCATTAATCGCATTAAATCCATCAATCCCTATATGTATTAAAAATACTGACGAGCTGTCTTTTATATGGGAAGAAACAAAGGAATGCATTTCTCTTTCACCCAAAAGTCCGCTGACATTATCTGCCCACTGTATATTTCCAATTTCGTTTACACAGCCTATAAGATAATGAGGTTTTCCATCTTTATCATTGATTACCTTTCCACGGCAGTTAATCCATACCGGCATCCCATCTTTATCAAGCCATCTGTAATGCAGATTGTGATTTTTTTCGTTTCCATCCGCAATCCGCTGTAAATGTTCCCTAATCATCGGGCGGTCTTCTTCATATACAAAATAGCGGACACTGTCGGCAGCATTATCAAATGAATTGCCCGGCATCTTAAAACGCTTCACCGCTGCCTGTGAAATGATAAGGGTATTTTTCTGTAAATCTATAATATAAAGATAGTCATCCATACATGGTGCAAATACTTCTATTAAATCTTCTGCTCCTATTTCCTTGAGCAGTCTGCGTATGTTTGTATCCATAGTATAAGTGCCTTTCTTATAAAATTTTTATACTGATAAACTTTCTATTCTGTGGTAGAAATTATAGCTGGAAATCATTATCGTATTATACTGTTTTTTCTGATTCTGCCAATTTAAATTTACGAATCATTTCACGCAGATTTTCTGATTCGCTGCTCATCTCCTGGCTGGCAGCTGCACATTCCTCAGATGTTGCAGAATTGGTCTGTACAACATCATTAATTTGTTCAATTCCTTCATTAATCTGCTGGATTTCTGTTGTCTGTGTTTCTAACGTTTCCGCAATATTTGTAACTTCTTCTGTAATTATTTTAGAGTTCTCTGCAACATCTTCCAATTGCGCCGCAGTCTGTCCTGCAATCACCATACCCTTTTCTACTGCCTTCACAGAGGTTTCAATCAACATTGCAGATTCTTTCGCTGCCTGGGCACTCTGGTCCGCTAACGAATTTACCTGATTTGCTACAACTGCAAATCCTTTTCCGGCTTCTCCTGCCCTTGCTGCTTCGATAGAAGCATTCAATGCAAGCAGATTTGTCTGGGAAGCAATTTCATTAATTGTTGCAATAATTTTGTCAATTTCTTTTGATGCTTCACTAATTTCATTCATGGAATCAACCATTTCATGCATCTTACCATTACTTTCTAAAATGGCATTTCCAAGCTCATCCACCCTTCCACTAATTTCTTTTGCAGATTTTGAATTATTTTCTACCTGTTCAAATACACCTGCAACTGTTGCTGTCAGTTCCTCTACTACTGCCGCCTGATTTGTAGCTCCATCTGCAAGATCATTAGAACTTGATGCTACCTGGTCTGCTGCATTTGAAACTTCATTGGAAACATTTTGAATTCCTCTAATCGTTTCTCCTATACTTTTTTCAAATTGCATAAAAGAATTTAAAATTCCGACAAAATCTCCCCGCCACTCTACTTCCGGTTTAACATCAAAATTTCCTGCTGCAAACAATTTCATTGCACGGTCAATATCGTCTACATAGCTTCCCAGGATACGGATTGATTTACGCATACTGTGTGCCAGTCTTCCAATCTCGTCTTCTGAACGATAATCCAGCGTACTGTGTAAATTTCCTTCTGTCAGTTCCTTTGCGACATCCTCAACTGCCCGTAAAGGTTCAAGAATTGTATCCAGGACTTTTTTACCTGTTTTCTTTGTCAGTGTCCATGCAAAAATTAAACACACTATAATACATACAATTCCTGCTGCAGCAAAAATAAATGTAGTTCTGGCAGCCCTGCTGCTCTCCTGGTCTGTTATATCATCTAATTTTATTGCGATTTCCACCGCTTTATTTAATGCAGGTGTGCAATCATTCATGATTTCATCAACTGCTTCTTCCTTATCACCACTTTTAATTTCTTCTATAATGGAATAACCAATATTTCCCCAATCCGAAAGGGCTGATGAATATTCCTCATAATCTGAGTCAGGAATAATTCCGGTTCCCTTTAAATTTTTCAGTTCAGAATCAACTTCTTTCAGCAGCTTTTCTACTGTTTTCTCATAACTGACATATGAAGAAGTATCATCATCTAATGCCATTTCCCTGATATTTCTTGCTGCCGCATTCACATTAATTCTACATATTTTTACTGCCTGATCTGCTACAGTAACATTTTCTATATAATGTACCATATTAGCAAATAAAACACCTATGACCACTATAGAAAGCAAGCCTGAAATTAACATCATAATAATGACTTTTCTGTAGCCATAGTTTATCCTTTCCTGCAGATGCATGTTTTCTAATTTCCCTTTCATTTTATCTTTTTGTGAAAACATTGATTCTTATTTCCTTTCTCTTTATTATATTTCTCTTTTTTTCCAGACCTTGTTATATCAGAATTTTTTCAAAAGTCAATGATTTTTCAGTTCTAATTTTCAGATTCTATTTTTCTTATAAAATTTAACACTTCCTACTTTGGTTTTTCGTCATTTTTTTTTACAGTATTGTTCTAAAAAAACGGCCGCACCATCTTCTATAGCAGCAAAAGCCATCTTATCGTCTGGCCATGATTTTCTGAGTGCCACATAAGAAATCAGAAAATTTGCAAGCCAGCCAGCCGGTACAGCAAGCCAGACAAATGCAATGCCAAAACGCGGTGCGAGTATCAAAGCAACTGACAGACGAATTGCAAGATTTACCATATTTGCAATGAGAAATGGACGCATGATTCCAAGTCCCCGAAGAACTCCGTCTGTTGCCATCTTGATACCCATGAAAATGAAAAAGAAGCCGAGCCATCTCATATAATCTCCAGACACCTGATATGCCAGCGCTGTTCCATCTTTACCCAGAAATAATGAGGAAATCTGTGTATGCAGTGTTTCAATGACTATAAAAGCAAGGACTGCAAAACATAAATCTAACACCAGTGCAGCGTGGTATCCTTTTTTGATACGCCCAATTTTCTTTGCGCCAAGATTCTGGGAAACATACGGAGAGACTGCATTGCCTATGGACACAAATATCAGTGAAAAAACATTCTCTACCCTCATCGTTGCCGCATAACCTGCAAGAGCCTGTGTACCAAACGGATTTACAACCGCCTGTACAATCATCATACCAATTGACACTGTTGACTGCTGGAGGACCGACGGTACAGCAATGCGGAGCATGGAATGTAATTCCCTCCCGTCAAACCAGCGAGCCGGACTCTTATACTGGCGTATCCGGTATAAAAAGATTAAAAACGAAAATACTGCCGAAATGCCTTGTGCAATAAGCGTGGCTAGGGCTGCACCGAACACACCCAGACCAAGGCCTGCTACCATCCAAAGATCCATCATAATATTCAGAACAGAAGAAAAAATCAAAAGGCACAACGGAATCTTTGATTCACCGATTGAAGTAAACATCGTTGAAAGAATGTTGTACATAAACAGAAACGGAAATCCCACAAAATAAACACGAAGATACAGTACTGCCTCATCCAGTATATCAGCTGGTGTCTGTAATAAACTCATCATTGGGTGTGATAACCCGAAGCCAAAGATTCCCAATAATACACTTAAAACCAGAAAACTGATTAATGATGTTGATACAATGGTCTTCATTTTACTATAATTTCTTGCACCAAAATAACGGCTCACAAGCACTCCGGCACCTACCCCGGCACCAAGTGCCACACAAATAAATACATTTGTGAGAGCAGCGCATGCTCCGACAGCCGCAAGTGCAGATGAACCGACAAACTGACCGACAATAATTGAGTCAGCCATATTATATACTTGTTGGAAAAAACTCCCCAGAATCATAGGCATGGCAAAAACAGTCAGAGCTTTAAGGGGCACATCTGTAATTAAATATTCATCCTTTGATTCATCTTTTGACATTCTCTTATTTCTCCTTGAATTTCTCGTTTTTATTCTCTGCCCATATACCCCCTGATATAATTCACAGCATCACTTATTTCATCAATAATCTTATCTGGAATCTGCAGATTATACTGTCTTAAATCCACATCCTGTAATAACTGTCCAAGGCTTGTACCCTGATTGTATTGAACAATAAACAGGCTGTATAGAGGTATTTTATCCCCGAATACATCCATATAATTATTAACAAGTGAGAAGTTGATAGTTCCTAGCATTGTGTGACATTCAACAAGATACAATTTATCGGGAATATAGTCATACACATGCATTTTATCATTCTTAATCTCTTCTAACAATAATTCCTGCCCATTTTCTGATTCAGCATCCA
>OGXE01000397.1_pt1 | contig 39208 bp, 29 predicted proteins | sample 1576181 | NCBI WGS metagenome assembly OGXE01 (sample SAMEA3541478, study PRJEB24748) | human gut metagenome | biome: human gut; feature: human-associated habitat; material: faeces | place: China | collected 2012 | reverse complement strand
TTTTTCCCTATCGTTAACCGTTTTCCCTATCAAGCCGTAAAACTTCTCTGAAGCCAACCTGCTGTTCCCGGTACGGGACAAAAGGAACATCTCGCTGAAGGAAATGGATCTGAAATGGGAGAATCTCCAGCACGATTTCCTGGAGATCATCAGCCCGCTGTGCGCCGACATGGACTGTTGCTGCGAACATCTCACCGAACGGTTTTTCGGCGAAATCCCGCTGATATACACCCGGCTGATGCAGGACGCCAACCTTTACAAAAACTGCGACCCGGCGGCCTACTGCACCGAAGAGGTGATCCTGTGCTATCCGGGATTCTACGCCGTGATGGTGTACCGCCTGTCGCACGTGCTGCACAAACTGAAAATACCAGTATTGCCGCGCGTGATTTCGGAATACGCGCACAGCCAGACCGGAATCGACATCCACCCGGGAGCCACCATCGGGCCGAACTTCTACATCGACCACGGCACCGGGATCGTCATCGGCGAAACGACCGTTATCGGGCGGAACGTCAAAATTTACCAGGGCGTCACGCTGGGCGCCACGTTTGTCGACAAAGAGCTTTCGGGCGTCCGGCGCCATCCGACCATCGAGGACAACGTGATCATCTACGCCGGCAGCACGATCCTCGGCGGCGACACGGTGATCGGTCACGACACGGTGATCGGCGGTAACGTATGGCTCACCGAGTCGGTTCCGCCCCATTCGACGGTCTACTGCAAACCCGAAATCGTCATCAAAGGAAAACGCACGAAAAAATGAACCGGAAAAACGGCAGGCATTTCGACGGATTCTGTCCGGCGCTGGCGCTCGTCCTGAGGTTGGGACTGCTGTACGCGGCATGGCTGTTGTGCCGCATCGTATTCTTCCTGCAGAACCGGGCCGAAATCGGGCCGCTCGCGGCAAGCGAACTGCCCGGACTGCTACACGGCAGCCTGGTGTTCGACACGGTGTCGATCCTGTACGTCAACTCGCTGTTCATCGTGCTGTCGCTCGTACCGCTGCGGCTGCGCGAACGGCGGTGGTACGGCACGATGCTGTTCTGGCTTTTCTCCGTCGCCAACGCCCTCGCGCTGATCGTCAACGTCTCGGACGGCGTCTATTACCACTACGCGAAAAAAAGGTTCACCTCGGACGAACTCTCCTACCTCGGCAACAACGACAATACCGGAACCGTACTGCTGAAAGCGCTCGCCGAAAACTGGTACGTCGCGCTGTTTGCCGCCGGATTGATCGCCGCCCTCGTCTGGGCCTACCGCCGGATCCGGGTCGCTCCGTCGCGGATCCGGTCGAACACGGCCTACGCGCTGATCCATCTGCCGGCGCTGCTGGTCGCAGTCGGATTGTCCATCGGGGGCATACGGGGCGGATTCAGCCGACAAACGCGCCCGATCACGCTCAGCAACGCCACGCTGTATGGTGTCTATCATCAAACTGATAGAGGACAAGATGAACCTAGAGCACGATGTAAACGAAGTCGGTGTACAAGTGATTCTGGTAGTGGAAGACGGTATCCGGTTCTACTCGTCCATCTTGCCCAATCTTTATAAATTCGTGCTGAAACAAAGCCAGGAATTCAGTACCGAAGCATTGAATGCCCACCAGCGGACACTGCGTATGCGTGGACGTCCGAAGATCGTGCTGGCGCGTACATACGAAGAAGCGATCGGTATCTACGAGAAATACAAGAATAATATATTAGGAGTGATTACCGATGTCCGCTTTCCACGCGTGGAACGTGGCGAAAAGGACGGACTGGCAGGTATCAAGCTGTGCGCAGCCATCCGTAAGGAAGATCCGTTCGTGCCGCTCATCATCCAGTCGTCCGAATCGGAAAATGCACTGTATGCATCCAAATACGGTGCCGCTTTCATCGACAAGAATTCCAAGAAGATGGATGTGGATCTGCGCCGCATCGTATCGGACAACTTCGGTTTCGGCGATTTCATTTTCCGCAATCCTGATACGCTGGAAGAGATAGCCCGCGTAAAAAATCTGAAAGAATTGCAGAATATCCTCTTTGCAGTACCTGCGGAGTCGTTCCTCTATCATATCAGCCGTAACCACGTCAGTCGCTGGCTCTACTCACGCGCCATGTTCCCGGTGGCAGAGTTCCTGAAACCTATCACTTGGAACAGCCTGCAGGACGTGGATGCTCACCGCAAGATCATCTTCGAAGCCATCGTAAAATACCGTAAGATGAAGAACCAAGGTGTGGTAGCTGTGTTCAAGCGTGACCGCTTCGACCGTTACTCCAACTTTGCCCGTATCGGCGATGGTTCATTGGGAGGCAAAGGTCGTGGATTGGCTTTTATTGACAACATGGTGAAGCATCATCCCGAATTTGAAGAGTTCGATAATGCCCGCGTTGCCATCCCTAAGACAGTGGTACTCTGTACCGATGTCTTCGACGAGTTCATGGAGACAAACAACCTGTATCAGGTAGCCCTCTCCGATGCTGATGACGACTTAATCCTGCGCTACTTCCTGAAAGCCAAACTACCCGACCGGTTAGTGGAAGACTTTTTCACCTTCTTCGATGTAGTGAAGTCACCGCTTGCCATCCGCTCGTCTTCCTTGCTGGAGGATTCGCACTATCAGCCCTTCGCCGGAATCTATAATACTTATATGATTCCTTATCTGGATGATAAATACGAAATGCTCCGTATGCTGTCCGACGCCATCAAAGGCGTATATGCTTCGGTCTATTTCCGCGACAGCAAGGCGTATATGCAGGCCACAAGTAATGTCATCGATCAGGAGAAGATGGCTGTCATCCTGCAAGAGGTAGTCGGCAACCAATATGGCGACCGTTATTACCCCAGTATGTCCGGCGTGGCACGTTCGCTCAACTATTACCCCATCGGTGATGAAAAGGCCGAAGAAGGTACAGTAAATCTCGCCCTCGGTCTTGGCAAGTACATCGTAGACGGTGGCATGACGCTCCGTTTCTCTCCCTATCATCCGCATCAGATTCTGCAAACCAGCGAAATGGAGATAGCCCTGAAAGAGACGCAAACCCGCTTCTATGCCCTCGACCTGCGTAATGCCGGACACGATTTCTCTATGGACGATGGCTTCAACCTGCTGAAACTGCACGTGAAAGAGGCGGAAAAGGATGGAGCACTGAATTACATAGCCTCCACCTACGACCCTTACGACCAGATTATCCGCGATGGTCTTTATCCCGGTGGGCGCAAGGTAATCACTTTCGCCAACATCCTGCAACATGATGTTTTCCCGTTGGCACGTATCCTACAACTGGTATTGAAGTACGGTGAGCAGGAAATGCGCCGCCCCGTCGAGATAGAGTTTGCCGCCACCATGAGCCGCGAACAGGATAAATCGGGTACTTTCTACCTGCTGCAGATACGTCCTATCGTAGACACCAAAGAAATGCTGGATGAAGACCTCACCGCCATACCGGATGAGAAAACCTTGCTCCGCTCCAACAACTCGCTGGGTCATGGCATTATGAATGATATCTATGACGTCGTCTACGTGAAGACGGAGGACTATATTGCATCGCACAATCAGGAAATTGCCTGGGAGATAGAGAAGCTGAACCAGCAATTCCTGGACGAAGGGCGAAACTATGTCCTCGTCGGTCCCGGACGCTGGGGAAGTAGTGACACTTGGCTCGGCATCCCCGTGAAGTGGCCACACATCAGCGCCGCCCGCGTCATTGTGGAAGCCGGACTGACGAATTACCGTGTAGACCCCAGTCAGGGAACCCATTTCTTCCAGAACCTGACATCTTTCGGCGTAGGGTATTTCACCATCAATGCATTTATGAACGACGGTGTATACAACCAAGAATTCCTGAATGCCCAACCTGCCGTACACGAGACGAAATACCTGCGGCACGTTCATTTCGAACAACCTGTAACAGTAAAGATGGATGGCAAGAAGAAGCTGGGAGTAGTACTGATGCCCGAAGAATAATTTCTGTTCTCATTCAAAGAGGATATGATTAGTGATGAACGTTCAGTTCTATCACCACCACCTCGCTGGGGGCAAACATGCGGATATTCTTATTGGAAGTCCCCAGACCATTGGTAATGATCATCGGTATTCCTTGGGAATTGCGCTTCAATCCGCCACGAAACCGCTGTCCGTAGTGCGAAGGAAGAATGGGAGCATAAAGCCCGAACAGCGTCACCTGCCCACCGTGTGTATGTCCGGCGAGGACAAGGTCGGTATTCGTTATGGCAACATCCTCGGCATAGTCGGGCGTATGCATCAGCAGAATCACGAAATCATCAGGTGAAAGGGCGAGCGTAGGAGATACACCATTCTTCTGCAGATCAAAAGGATTGCGCACGCCGGCTATCAGAATCTCCGCCCCGTCCCGCTTCAGTGTATCCACGCGGTGCTCCAGCAAATGAATGTTGTGTGCCTCCAATTGGCGCACAATGTCGGCATAACAGGCCTCATAATCGTTGTTGCCCAGCACCACGTAGGTGCCCATCGGCACTTTCACCGCCGCCAGGGCGGAGACGACAGGTGCCACATACTCACATCCCTCATGCAAGTCGCCACCCACCAGCAGCACGTCTGCCCGCTGGTCATTGAGCAAGCGGACCAGGTTCTCCAGACCTTTCTCCTTGAAAAGACTTTTGTAGTGCAAATCAGAAATAAAGGCAATGCGAAAACCGTCGAAAGCAGCAGGCACATCGGGGTGACTGAACTTGTACGTCCGTACCCGGCTGATGCCCCGGTAGCCGGAACCTGCCTTTGAAGAGGTTATTTCTGTATCGACGAGTCGGATACTGTCCGCTACCGAAGTCTCCGGCGGCAGAGAAGGAAGTACGTACAGGTTCGATCTACAAGAAGAGAGAAACAGTACTCCAAGAATCACATAGAGGAATTTCTTCATCATATACAAGCAGTATTTTCTTCATTACACAGACACAAAGATAGGCATTTTCAGTATCTTTGTTGCAAGAATCGGTAAACAAGCATTCACCCTAAACTAAAAACGGAAATATGAAAGAGATTAAACTGAATTCACCTTATGCCTGGTTTCTCGCCGCCCGTCCCAAGACCTTGACGGGAGCCATCATCCCCGTACTGCTGGGTAGTGCCCTGGCTTTCAGCGATGGGGAGTTCAAGACCCCGCCCGCCCTGCTGTGCGCCCTCTTCGCCTGCGGCATGCAAATTGCCGCAAATTTCATCAATGACCTTTTCGACTTTCAGAAAGGCACCGACCGTAAAGATCGTCTGGGTCCGCCACGTGCTTGCGCCGAAGGCTGGATTACTCCGGGAGCCATGAAACTTGGCATCGGCTGCGCATTGCTGCTGTCGTGCCTGGCAGGACTGGCACTGCTCTTCATCGTCTGGGGACAACTGCCCCACGGAGGCTGGGAACTGGTGGTGCTGGGAGTAGTATGTATCCTGTTTGCCTTTCTCTACACCACGCTGCTCTCCTATCTGGGCTGGGGCGATGTACTGGTGCTGGTCTTCTTCGGCTTCGTGCCCGTCTGCGGCACCTACTACGTACAGGCCTACACGCTGAATATGGACGTGTTGGTACTGTCGCTCGTCAGCGGTCTGGCCATAGACACCCTGCTGATGGTGAACAACTACCGCGACCGCGAGCAAGATGCCGTGAGTGGCAAGTGTACACTGGTAGTGCGCTATGGCCGGAAGTTCGGTGAAAATATGTATTTAGGGCTGGGTATTGCCGCCACGCTGCTCTGCCTCTGGTTTGTAAATACCGGCCGACTGACGCTGATCGAGTTTATCTGGGCCCCCTGCGTCTACCTCTGCATGCACGCCCTGACGTGGCGCAAGATGGTGAACATCCGCAGCGGCAAAGGGCTGAACCGTATCCTGGGCGAAACTTCACGCAACATGCTATTCCTGGGCATACTGCTGGCCGTAGCACTGGCTGCATAAACGCAGCAGGCATTCGGATTCATCTCATGAGACTATTTAAGGTCGTCTCATGAGATAAATTATTACCTTTTGCCGTACATCTTCTCGTAATAGTGCTGGTAGTCGCCGCTGGTTACTTCTTCCACCCACGCCTGGTTATTCAGATACCACTCAATGGTCTTCACGATACCGTCTTCGAACTTCGTTTCGGGATACCAGCCCAGAGCAGCGGTAATCTTTGCCGGGTCGATGGCATAACGTTGGTCATGACCGAGACGATCCTTCACGAAAGTAATCAGGTCTTCATTAATCCAGCTGATGTCAATCTGACCATCTTCGTCTTTCGTCTTCTTCTTCAGGACTTCGCGATATTCGGGTTTCTCCGTCATCAGGCGGTGGATAGTGGCAATGGTCAGCTTCACAATTTCAAGGTTGGTCTTTTCGTTATGGCCACCTACGTTGTACACTTCACCTTCCACACCTTCGCGAACCACCAGGTCGATAGCTTTGCAATGGTCTTCTACATAGAGCCAGTCGCGCACATTGCTGCCGTCACCGTAGACAGGAAGTTTCTTTCCTTCCAGAATATTCTTGATGATAAGCGGAATCAACTTTTCGGGGAAGTGATACGGGCCGTAGTTATTGGAACAACGGGTAATGGTCACCGGCATTTTATAGGTATCATGGTAAGCCATAACCACCATGTCGGCACTGGTCTTGGAAGCACTGTACGGGCTATGCGGACAAAGCGGGGTTTGCTCCGTGAAGTAGCCGTCGGCACCCAACGAACCGTACACCTCGTCCGTAGACACCTGATGGTAGCGCACACCCTTGCGCCAGGTAGGATAGCCATTCTCATCCTTACCCGTCACCCAGGCACGGCGGGCTGCATCCAGCAGGTTCTGCGTACCCAGAATATTAGTAACGAGAAAAAGCTGCGGGTTCTCAATACTGCGGTCTACGTGACTCTCGGCAGCAAAGTTCACCACATAGTCAAATTTAAATTTGGCAAACAGCTCGTCGGCAAGTATCCGGTCGCAGATGTCACCTTTTACAAAGAAACAACGTTCGTCATCAATGTCTTTAGCGATGGTTCCAAGGTTTCCGGCATAGGTTAAAGCATCAAGTATCACAAGCTGCACGTCATCATGCTTTGCCAGGATGTACTTGATATAGTTGGCGCCGATAAATCCGGCAGCACCGGTTACAAGATAAGTCTTCATTTATTTATGATTTATAATTTATGATTTATGATATTCTCAGCGGTGTGAATTGGCAAGTTCCATCAGGTAAGTGCCATATTCTGTTTTGCCAAGTTGTTTACCAAGACGATAAAGCTGGTCGGCATCTATCCAACCCTTGCGCCAAGCTATCTCTTCGATGCAGCTGACGCGGAAACCTTGACGGTTCTGTATGGTAGCCACAAAGTTGCTTGCTTCCAGCAGACTGTCGCAGTTTCCGGTATCGAGCCATGCGAAACCACGACCGAAGATTTCTACTTTTAACGTGCCCTCGTCCAGATACAGACGGTTCAGGTCCGTGATTTCATATTCGCCACGGGCAGAAGGTTTCAGGGCGGCAGCTTTGGCAGTAACGGTAGAGTCGTAGAAATACAGACCGGGCACTGCATAGTTGCTCTTGGGCTGTGCAGGTTTCTCTTCAAGGGAAATCGCTTTTCCGTCGGCATCAAACTCCACCACACCATAAGCACGCGGATCCTTCACATAATAACCGAAGATACACGCACCTTTTTCAATAGAGGCAGCACGTTTCAGCATGGCAGAAAAGCCCTGTCCGTAGAACATGTTATCACCCAGAATGAGACATCCCGGCTCACCGTTCAGAAACTCGGCCCCCAACACGAAAGCCTGAGCCAATCCGTTAGGCTGCTCTTGTATCTTATAAGAAAAAGACATTCCAAGCTCTTCACCCGTACCCAGCAATTCGCGAAACATGGGCAAGTCACGTGGAGTGGAGATAATCAGCACTTCGCGTATCCCCGCCAACATAAGCGTAGAAAGCGGATAATAAATCATTGGCTTGTCATAAACCGGCATAATCTGCTTGGAAATAGCCTTAGATAAGGGGTAAAGACGGGTGGCGCTACCACCGGCAAGAATAATTCCTTTCATATTTCAGTTCTTTTTTCGGTTGATACAAATATAGAATAAAATAAGAAGGAGGACAACGCCCCACGGCTCTCGGTGATCTATTCAGGCTACAAAGATAATGCAAACGGAATGCAGTACAAAATAATTTAAATTATTTTTAGGAGCTTTCTCACCCTGCCAATTCTATCACTTCAAGGTCCTTGAACACTCCGTTATCCACAATAAAGCGCACCATGGTACGTACTTTATGGAATCCGGAGATACCTGCAGCACCAGGATTGATGTGCAGCATATCAAGTGTTTTGTCATACTTTACCTTTAGTATATGGGAGTGTCCGCTGATGAAAAGCTTAGGCGGACGCACCAAGATACTGCCTCGTATGGAGGGATCATAATTGCCGGGATAACCGCCGATATGCTTTATCAAGACCTCGGCACCATCGACCGTGAAGCGGTTGATTTGCGGATAGACCTGACGGATGTCTTGCCCGTCGATGTTACCATACACGGCACGGAAAGGACGGAATGCCTCCAGCTTCCGGGCCACCTCCAGCGAACCGATGTCACCGGCATGCCAGATTTCATCACACGTCTCAAAATATTGCAGATATTTTTCATCCCAATAGCCGTGTGTATCGGATAATAAACCAACTTTTGTCATCTTTCTTTTGTTTATCTGTGCAAAGGTAACTATATTTGGGCAAATCTTGATGAAACCATGGAAAACCAATATCAATATTTTAAACGGGACATCAGTTGGCTGTCATTCAACTACCGTGTCCTGCTGGAAGCGGAAGATGATACTCTTCCACTATACGAACGCATTAACTTTATATCCATTTATTCTTCCAACTTGGAGGAATTCTACAAAATACGCGTTGCCGACCATAAGGCAATAGCTACCGGTGCCGCACAAAGTGACGAGGAAACAGTACAATCGACCATCGAACTGGTAGACGCAATCAATCTTGAAGTAAACCGCCAGATGGAGGACCGTATCCGCATCTATGAACAGAAAATACTTCCTGCCCTGAAGAAAAACCATATCATCTTTTATCAGAGCCGCAACGTAGAACCGTTTCATCGTGACTTTGTACGACGTTTTTTCCGGGAAGAAATCTTCCCTTTCCTGCAGCCCGTACCTGTTTCCAAAGATAAGGTTATCTCCTTCCTGCGAGACAACCGCCTGTATCTGGCCGTCCGCCTTCACCTGAAAGGATTGCCGCCCGGTGCTCCCGGACGTACGCAGTACTTCGTGATGAAGCAACCTTACAGCAAAGTACCCCGTTTCATCGAACTACCCAAAGTGGGGAACAACTATTACCTGATGTTCATCGAAGATATCATCAAGGCCAATCTGGATGTGATCTTTCCCGGTTATGATGTGGACAGCAGTTATTGTATCAAGATTTCGCGCGATGCGGATATACTGATAGACGATGCCGCCAATACTTCCGAAATCATAGAACAAGTGAAGACCAAGGTGAAAAAGCGCAAGATAGGAGATGTCTGCCGTTTTGTGTACGATCGTGCCATGCCGCAGGACTTCCTCGACTACCTAATAGATGCTTTCCATATCGACCGCCGCGAACTGGTTCCAGGGGATAAGCACCTGAATCTGGAAGACTTACGACATCTGCCCAATCCGAATCCGAATATCCATCCCATCCGGAAACCGCAACCGATGAAGCTGACATGCCTCAACGAACGGGAGTCCATTTTTCAATATGTAGAGAAGAAGGATCTGTTATTGCATTACCCTTACCACTCTTTCGAGCACTTCATCCACTTCCTGTACGAGGCGGTGCACGAACCTACCGTACGCGAAATCATGGTAACCCAATACCGGGTGGCGGAAAACTCCGCTGTTATCAACACCCTGATAGCTGCCGCCCAGAATGGGAAGAAAGTCACAGTCTTCGTGGAACTGAAAGCCCGCTTCGATGAAGAAAATAACCTTGCCACCGCCGAAATGATGAAAGCATCGGGTATCAATATTATATATAGTATACCCAAATTAAAAGTACATGCCAAAGTTGCCCTCGTCTTGCGCCGTGACAAAGAGGATAAAAAACTGACCAGCTATGCGTATATCAGCACCGGGAATTTCAATGAAAAGACCGCCACACTGTATGCCGACAGCGGACTCTTCACCTGCAATCCCATCATCGTCAACGACCTTCACAATCTGTTCCGCACCTTACGGGGGAAAGAGAATCCTGTATTCCACCGGTTACTGGTGGCACGCTTCAACCTGATACCGGAACTGAACCGCCTCATCGATCATGAAATGGAACTGGCAAGGAAGGGTAAGAAAGGCCGGATCATTCTTAAAATGAACGCGCTACAGGACCCCACCATGATAGACCGCCTGTATGAGGCCTCACAGGCCGGTGTGGAAATAGACCTGATCGTACGCGGCATTTGCTGCCTGATACCGGGACAGAAATACAGTCGTAACATTCGTGTAACACGTATTGTGGATACATTTCTGGAACATGCCCGTATATGGTACTTTGGTAATGGTGGCAATCCGAAGCTCTTCCTCGGTTCACCGGACTGGATGCGGCGTAACCTGTACCGCCGCATTGAAGCCGTGACCCCTATACTGGACCCCGATGCCAAGCAAGAACTGATAGACATGCTCTCCATCCAGCTTTCAGACAAGCGCAAAGCCTGTTTTGTGGATGAAAATTTGCATAACTGCTGGAAATCGGCCCATCCGCTGAAAGAAAAAGTACGTTCGCAGTATACCTTTTATGAATACCTGAAAGAGAAGATTGAATAGTTTTGTAACATTTCTGTAATATGTATGACACCTCGCTGCAACACGGTTTCCGTTCCTTTGCAGCCAGAAATAAAATACATCATTATGGAAACTATTTATCTATGCATTGTCATCTTCCTGTTCGTCCTTGCGGTGTTCGACCTCATCGTGGGCGTCAGTAATGATGCAGTCAATTTTCTCCAATCATCAGTCGGTGCAAAAGCTGCATCTTTCAAAACCGTGTTGTTTATCGCCGGTATAGGCGTATTCATCGGTGCAGCATTGTCCAACGGCATGATGGATATTGCACGGCACGGCATCTATCAGCCACAGCACTTTTATTTTGCCGAAATCATGTGTATCCTACTTGCCGTGATGCTAACGGACGTAGTCTTACTGGATGTCTTCAACACAATGGGTATGCCTACTTCCACTACCGTGTCTATGGTATTCGAGCTACTCGGAGGAACATTCGCCCTGGCGCTCATCAAAGTAAACAGTAGCGACACACTGGGGCTTGGTGATCTCATCAACACAGACAAAGCCCTATCCGTCATTATGGCCATCTTCGTCTCCGTCGCCATTGCTTTCTTCTTCGGTATGCTGGTACAATGGCTGGCACGTGTAATATTCACTTTCAACTACAAAAAGAGGATGAAATACAGCATTGGTATCTTCGGAGGTATTGCTGTTACATCCATCATCTACTTTATGCTGATAAAGGGGTTGAAAGACAGTTCATTCATGACTGCTGACAACAAACAGTGGATACAGGATAACACGGCAATGCTGATCGGTAGCTGTTTCATTTTCTTCACGATACTCATGCAGGTGTTGCACTGGCTCAAAGTAAATGTATTCAAAGTAGTGGTGCTGCTGGGTACTTTCGCACTGGCACTCGCCTTTGCCGGCAATGACCTCGTAAACTTTATAGGTGTACCCTTAGCCGGTTATTCCTCTTTCATAGACTTTACCACCAACGGAGCAGGCAGTTCGCCGGACGGTTTTCTGATGACTTCACTCCTCGGCCCGGCCAAGACACCGTGGTATTTCCTCTTTGGAGCAGGTGTCATCATGGTATATGCCCTTTGTACTTCTAAAAAAGCGCACAATGTAATCAAAACCTCCGTCGACCTTGCCCGTCAGGATGAAGGGGAAGAAAACTTCGGAAGTACCCCTATCGCCCGTACACTGGTACGCTTCAGTATGACATTATCCAACGGAATATCCAAAGTAATGCCCGAAGGCACGAAACGCTGGCTCGATACCCGCTTCCGTAAAGACGAGGCCATCATTGCCGATGGTGCAGCTTTCGACTTGGTTCGCGCTTCGGTAAATCTGGTACTGGCCGGCCTGCTCATTGCTTTAGGTACTTCATTGAAACTTCCTCTTTCTACCACTTACGTAACGTTCATGGTTGCCATGGGTACCTCACTTGCCGACCGGGCCTGGGGACGTGACTCTGCCGTATTCCGTATAACAGGAGTACTCAGTGTAATCGGTGGCTGGTTCATCACTGCCGGTGCGGCATTTACCATCTGTTTCTTTGTAGCTATGGTTATCCATTTCGGAGGCACGTTTGCTATCATAGCACTGATCGGCCTGGCAATATTCACACTGATCCGCAGCCAGGTAATGTACAAGAAACGCAAAGCCAAAGAAAAGGGTAACGAGACCATCAAACAGTTAATGCAGAGTAATAACAATACAGAAATCCTGGATTTGCTGCGCAAGCATACCCGCGAAGAACTGGTTAAGATATTGGAGTTCACAGAAGAGAACTTCGAACGCACGGTTACTGCTTTCTTGCATGAGAACCTGCGCGGCCTGCGTCGTGCCATGGGATCGGTAAAATTTGAGAAACAACTCATTAAACAAATGAAACGTACAGGTACTCTTGCGATGTGCCGTTTAGACAATAACACCGTATTAGAAAAAGGTCTTTACTTTTATCAGGGCAATGATTTTGCCAGCGAACTGGTTTACAGTATCGGACGCCTCTGCGAACCCTGTCTGGAACACATCGACAATAATTTCAAGCCATTGGATACCATCCAGAAAGGTGAATTCTCTGATGTAACGGAAGATATCGTTTACTTACTACAGATCTGCCGCCATAAGATGGAGAACAATGATTATGAGGATTTTGAAAATGAACTTCGGAAAGCGAATGATCTGAACGGACAGCTGTCGCACCTGAAACGGGAAGAATTACAACGCATCCAAACTCAATTCGGCAGTATCAAAGTCAGCATGGTATATCTGACAATGATACAGGAAGCACAAAATGTTGTTACTTACACTATTAACCTGATGAAGGTAAGCCGTAAGTTCCAACTGACAGATGGGGAGTAGCTACGAGTGACAAGCTACGAGTGACGAGTAACTGCGCGGTGACAGGAGAGAGCGAGTAACTGCGCAACTACTCGTCACTCGTAGCTCGTAACTTGTAGCTGATTCCCATTTTTGCTGCCCGTTTCATCATAAAAGCCCGTGCCGCTTCGTATTCATTGGGAATCACCCCATCCAGAATGGCATCTTTAATGGCACTTTTCAAAGCCCCCACTTCCCGGCAGGGTTCCAGATTGAAAGTTTCCATAATCTCTTCTCCACTGACAGGCGGTTGGAAATTGCGGACTCGGTCACGCTCTTCAAGGTCTTTCAACTTCTGGCGTACCAACTGGAAGTTATTCAGGAATCGCTGCTTACGCCCCATATTTTTAGAAGTGATATCAGCTTCACACAATGTCATCAAATCATCAATATCATCTCCGGCTTCAAAAAGAAGACGGCGGACAGCAGAATCGGTTACCACATCATCCGCTATCACAATAGGGCGCATATGCAGACTCACCAACTTCTGTACATACTTCATCTTCTCATTCATCGGCAGCTTCATCTTCCGGAAAATCTCAGGAACCATCTTCTCACCAATAAAATTATGATTATGGAAAGTCCAGCCCGCACGAGGCTCCCAACGTTTAGTGGCGGGTTTGGCTATATCATGCAGCAGTGCAGCCCACCGTAACCAAAGATTATCCGTTTTACGACTGATGTTATCGAGTACTTCCAATGTGTGATAGAAATTGTCCTTATGTGCCCGCCCATTACGTGTTTCCACACCTTGAAGGGCAGCCAGTTCCGGAAAAATCAGGGACAACAAACCGGAACGGTCCAAATCTATAAACCCTTTAGAGGGAATCGGAGAAAGTATTATCTTATTAAGTTCATCGGCAATACGCTCCTTGGAGATAATGGATATACGCCCACAGTTGCGGCACAAAGACTCAAATGTAGTATCATCAATATAAAAGTTCAGCTGAGTGGCAAAACGGATGCACCGCATCATGCGCAATGGGTCGTCACTAAATGTAATATCCGGGTCAAGAGGAGTACGGATTGTTTTTTCTTTCAGATCTTCTATACCACCGAAAGGGTCTACCAATTCTCCGAACCGGCTCTGATTCAGGCAGACAGCCAATGCATTGATAGTAAAATCCCGCCGATTCTGATCGTCTTCCAATGTACCGTCTTCAACGATGGGCTTACGGGAGTCGCGCTGATAAGACTCCTTACGTGCACCAACAAACTCCACTTCTATACCACGGTATTTTACTTGTGCGGTACCAAAATTCTTAAACAGGGCTACGTGTGCTCCACGTCCCAAGCGTTTACCCAGCGCTTCGGCCATCTCTATACCACTACCTACTACTACAACATCAATATCCTTAGAAGGGCGTTGCAGGAAAATATCGCGCACATATCCGCCGACTACATAACATTCCAATCCCAATTCATCTGCTGTCTCGGATATCCGTTTGAATATATCGTCGCTGAAATGCTGTTTCAGTTCTTCTGCCGTCAATTCTATCATACTATACTTTTTAAAATAATTATTTAGTTTTCGTCAGAGAAAGTAGCACTGTTTTTGGTCTATATTCCCGGCCTCTCCTCTCTCCATTCTTATCTGATCCCTATCATCTCCGTAGTTACTCCATGTCTATACACTTGGACTTGGTATGGAGTTGGTACGGGCTTGATACGGAGTTGGTACGGCCCGGGTATCAGATTGTTCTAAATTTCCGATATCTCCGGAAAACTAAAATACTATTTATCTATTTTCAGAGTGCAAAGATACGGATATTATTTCTAATTTTGTCCTCACTAACAGAACAACAGTAATTATGAAGAAAGTGACGCTTCTTGCGTGCCTCTGCTGCACGCTCTTATCTTGTGAAAATGTAGAGAAGAAAGCAGGTGAGAAACTGCAAACAGCCCGCGCAGCCTTCGAACGGGGAGACTTTAGCGAAGCAAAGATGCAGATAGATAGCATTAAAATACTATATCCCAAAGCTTTTGAAACCCGCCGGGAGGGCATCGGATTGATGCAACAAGTGGAACTGAAGGAGCAAGAAAAAACATTTGTTTACCTGGATAGCCTGCTTCAACAAAAACAAGGAGAACTGGATGCCCTGAAGGGTAAATTCACACTTGAAAAAGATGCCGAATATCAACAAATAGGTAACTATTTGCACCCTTCACAAGTTATAGAGAAGAATCTGCATCGTTCCTATCTACGTTTCCAAGTGAATGAAACCGGGCAAATGAGCATGACTTCCATTTATTGCGGTCCCAGCAATATTCACCATGTAGGCGTAAAAGTGGTCGCCCCTGATAGCAGTTTTGCTGAGACACCTGCTTCCAAAGATGGTTATGAAACCACCGATTTGGGAGAAAAAATAGAAAAGGCGGACTTCAAAATGGGAGAAGATGGTAATGTAATAGGATTCCTTTACTTGAACAAGGACAAGAATATCAAAGTGAACTATCAAGGCGAACGCTCCTACTCCACTACTATGTCTCCGATAGACCGCCAGGCATTGGCAGGGGTTTATGAACTGGCACAGATACTTTCATCCATCACTCAGATAAAAAAAGAGATGGAAGAGGCGAACTTGAAGATAGAATTCGTGAAACGAAAGATGCAGGAAAGAGAAGAAACAGAACAAGGAAAATAAACACGTAGACGATAACAAAATAACAACAGTGACTCCAAAGGCATAAAGTATGTAATCAATCGATTTCAAATCAAATGATTTCAAATCGATTGATTACATACTTTGTTTTTTAATCTTTATTCCTATCTTTGTCAAAAGAATCAATATCATTCATTTCATTATGGGATTACAACATGCCTTTTTATAAATTCGGAGATATCTTGTTTCTGGAAAAAATACCAAAGGAAGATTGGATAGAATTTATAGGAAGAAAGTTTTCTGAAACTGGAAAGGATATTTCAGAAGAACTGTGCGGCATGATTGCCGATCGGATGAAAAACCACCCCTATTATACCCAACAATTAAGTCAGCAGGTATGGTTCAGGACCGAAACCACTGTCTCAGCCGAAGTGGTTGACGAAGCCTTCAGTGATATGATTGGTCAGCTTAGTCTGCTTTTTGCCAATATCATCGATACGTTGACACCACGGCAAATCAATTTTCTGCTGGCAGTCGCCAACGGGATCACAAACTTCTCATCAAAAGAAGTACTCATGAAATACCAATTGGGGACATCTGCCAATATTAAAAATTTGAAAAAGGCAGCAACTGAAAAGGATTTGATTGATATTCTACCAGGCAACCGAATAGAACTGCAAGACCCCGTATTTGAATATTGGCTGAAACATATTTATCGCACAAGGTGAAGGCGCAAAATAACAAACGCGTGACAACTACATTATGAAGTCATCCCGCGCTCATTATAATATCATTATGCTATGAAAGTTCTGTTACCACTGCAATTGCGGCAGGAACTTGCTCAGGCAAGTACGCAATGCGCTCAACGTAATGGGTTTCACCAATACTTCCGAAGCACCAGCAGCCATTGCATTTTCACGGTCAGCCGTAAAAGCATAGGCAGTCTGCATAATGATAGGAAGTTCTTTCTCTTCTTCGCGGATAATCTTTGTCGCTTCCAGACCATTCATAATAGGCATTTTGATATCCATAAGGATAGCAGCTGTCTTTCCACGGTTCTCTTTGAACAGACCAACCATCTCTTCACCATTCTTTGCCCACAATATCTCGCATTTCTTGCCAATAATAGCTTTTATCAATTTAAAGTTGCTATCATCATCTTCCGCTACCAGTATGAGCGGACGGTAATCTTCCGATAAATTCACTGTTTCCATGACCAAGGTGTTTTGTTTATACGAGGCAAAGATACTAAAAATAATATAAATGCATTATCTTTTGACCAAAGATAAACTGCATCCCAACATAAAAAATGGACGGGTTCATTTTATTCTATTCCTAGTTTGTACTATCTTTGCGCCTCAATTTAAAAATAGAGTATGATTTCAATAGACGGACTGGCCGTAGAATTTGGCGGCACCACCTTATTCAGTGATATCTCCTTCGTTATTAATGAAAAAGACCGCATCGCCCTGATGGGAAAGAACGGAGCGGGGAAAAGTACCTTACTGAAAATTCTGGCAGGAGTACGCCAACCTACCCGGGGTAAAATTTCAGCACCCAAAGACAGTGTAATCGCTTATCTGCCACAGCACTTGATGACGGAAGACGGACGGACTGTATTTCAGGAAACAGCACAGGCTTTCTCGCATCTGCATGAGATGGAAGCAGAGATAGGACGCCTCAACAAGGAGTTGGAAACACGTACCGATTATGAAAGCGACAGTTATATGGAACTGATCGAAACGGTTTCTGCCCTGAGTGAGAAATTTTACTCCATCGACTCCACCAACTATGAGGAAGATGTGGAAAAAGCTTTGCTAGGACTCGGCTTCACACGCGAAGACTTTGACCGTCAGACCAGTGACTTCAGCGGTGGATGGCGTATGCGCATCGAACTTGCCAAGTTGCTGCTGCAGAAACCAGATGTGTTGTTGCTGGATGAGCCTACCAATCACCTCGATATTGAAAGTATCCAGTGGCTGGAAGATTTCCTCATCAATAATGGTAAGGCTGTCATCGTCATCAGCCACGACCGTAAATTTGTGGATAACATCACTACCCGTACTATTGAGGTGACAATGGGACGGATTTATGACTATAAAGTAAATTACTCCAAATATCTGGAACTCCGCAAAGAACGTCGCGAACAACAGCAAAAGGCGTATGACGAACAACAGAAGTTCATAGCCGAAACCAAAGACTTCATCGAACGCTTCAAAGGCACTTATTCCAAAACTCTGCAAGTGCAAAGCCGCGTAAAGATGCTGGAGAAACTGGAAATCCTGGAAGTGGATGAGGAAGATACTTCGGCATTGCGGCTGAAGTTCCCGCCATCACCACGCTCAGGTAACTATCCTGTAATCATGGAAAACGTGGGCAAAACCTATGGTGACCATGTAGTATTCAAGAATGCTACGCTGACTGTGGAACGAGGAGACAAATTAGCCTTTGTCGGTAAAAACGGTGAGGGTAAGTCTACGCTGGTGAAGTGTATCATGAAAGAGATTGAGCACGACGGTACACTGACACTAGGACACAATGTACAGATCGGCTATTTCGCACAGAACCAAGCGTCTATGTTGGATGAGAACCTTACGGTATTCCAAACGATTGACGATGTGGCAAAAGGTGAAATACGTAACAAGATACGCGACTTGCTGGGTGCTTTTATGTTTGGCGGCCCTGAACAATCCATGAAAAAGGTGAAAGTTCTTTCCGGTGGAGAACGCACCCGGCTTGCTATGATTAAGTTGCTGCTGGAACCGGTGAACCTGCTGATTCTGGATGAGCCGACAAACCACCTGGACATGAAAACTAAAGATATCCTGAAGCAAGCTCTGCTGGATTTTGATGGTACACTGATTGTTGTAAGCCACGACCGTGACTTCTTGGACGGGCTGGTTACCAAGGTCTATGAATTCGGTAATAAACAAATGAAAGAACACCTGAGCGGTATCTACGAATTCCTGGAAAAGAAGAAAATGGAGTCGCTCCGCGAACTGGAAAGGTAAACGTTCCTTAACAGGGCTTCAGCAACTTTTCTTGCGTCATAGTGTTTTATTTCCATAAACCTTTAACTACGAGAATAATGAAACGATATGACGCAATAATAATAGGATTTGGCAAAGGTGGAAAATTACTGGCAGCCGAATTAGCCAACCGCAACTGGAAAGTGGCGGTTATAGAACGTTCCCCTGAAACGTACGGTGGAACTTGTATAAACGTAGGATGCATCCCTACCAAAACCATGATACACGAAGCAGAATTTGCTGAGCGTATCTACCAGAATGATTATGAAAAACAGTCCAAGTTATATTCTCTTGCCCTGAAACGCAAAGATAAGTTGGTCATGTACCTACGGGAAAAGAATGTCGAGAGTCTGACAGGCAACCCTAATATCACATTGTATGACGGAACCGCTTCTTTTGTATGCGAAGATACGGTGAAAGTAACTCTTGCATCCGGAAAGGATGAAAAATCTTTCGAACTGGAAGGAAAAGAAATATTTATCAATACCGGTTCTACACCTATCCTGCCGGATATAGACGGATTAAGAGATAGTAAATATGTATATACCAGTGAAACATTACTCCATGCAGATGTTCTTCCCCAACATTTACTAATCATAGGCAGTGGTGCTATCGGACTGGAATTCGCAACCATGTATGCCGGATTCGGCAGTAAGGTCACTATTCTGGAAGCCGGTAAACGTTTCCTGCCGAAAGCAGACCGGGAGATTGCCGAATACATGCAGGAAAGTTTAAAAAGGAAAAATATAGAGATACGCCTGAATGCCCGCGTGCAGTCATTGCATGATACAGCAGACGGTATCACAGCTACCTATACGGATGCCTCGGACGGTACACCTTATTTTCTGGAAGGAGATGCCCTGCTCATTGCAACAGGCCGTAAACCGATGATAGATGATCTGCATCTGGAAAAAGCCAGAGTACAAGTCAACGCACAGGGAGCAATAATTGTAAATGAACAATTACGCACTACTGTACCACATATCTGGGCTTTGGGGGATGTGAGAGGCGGAGAAATGTATGATTACCTTTCCATCGATGACTCCCGCATTATCCTGAATCATTTATTCGGTAATAAAGAACGATCTATCGACGACCGCAATCCTGTGCCTTACGCCATCTTCACAGATCCTCCGATGGCACATATCGGTCTGACAGAGGAAGACGCAGTGAAACGAGGTTATCCCATCAAGATATCACGTTTGCCAGCCTCAGCTATTCCGCGTGCGCGTACTTTGCAGAATATGGATGGCATGTTGAAAGCTATCGTAAATACGGATACAGAGAAAATTCTGGGCTGTTCCCTCTTTTGTGTGAATGCACCGGAACTTATTAATCTGGTAGCGTTTGCCATAAAGACCGGACAAAAATCTTCAGCTTTACGTAGCTTTATATTCACCCATCCCAGTATGAGTGAAGGTTTAAATGGATTATTCAAGGCTTTTTAATAACTAACATTTGGTAATTAAGCCGTTAACCTCTATCTTTGTCCGCAATTAGAAAATTAAGATGCAGAAGAAACGGTATATAACATTTTTCCTAATGTTCATCAGCATGGTCATGCTGGTAGTGCCGGTTATTCCTCATCACCACCACAACAACGGGTTGATATGCATGAAGAATGATATAGCCCCCGATTGTTGCGGACAACAACACAACTCGGATAACGAACATTGCTGTTGCGATACGGGATGTGTGACGACTCACTTCTTCCAGCAAACTCCCAGCTCGGACAATGGATGGGCACATCCGGACTTTCCGCTGGTTATTACATTGTTTTCCGAACCACTCCTCCGATTATTAGTCCTACCCGAAGAAAGCGGGCAAAGACAGGACTGCATATACCAGGAATCACTTCATGGCACGTATCTTACACGTGCCACAGGACTTCGCGCACCTCCGTGTGTTCTTACTTTATCGTAAAGTCTGCAACTTTATTGCAGGCTTTTATCTCTAATTTTGCACACTGATAAAAGTAAGAACATAAAAATATCATCATGAAAAAAATTCTTTTTATGGGAGTCATGGGTCTATTCCTATTGGGTTCCTGCAATAGTAAATCCGGCGACGGACACGAAGGTCATAATCATGAAACAGAAAAGCATGAGCACGAAGGTTGCGAGCATGATCATGAGGGCGAAGACCACAATCACGAAGGTGACGACCACGATGGACATGACCACGGTGAAGTAGCAGCAGCCGGACATAGCGACGAAATCATTCTGCCCCCCGCAAAGGCGCAGGCTGCCGGAGTAAAATCCAATGTTGTAGAACCGGGAATTTTCCATCAAGTTATAAAAACCAGCGGCCAGGTAATGGCAGCACAGGGAGATGAGAGTGTTGCTGTAGCAACCGTAGCAGGCGTGGTATCTTTCCGCGGAAAGATTATTGAAGGCATGAGTGTCAGTAAAGGAGCACCGCTGGTTATATTGTCTTCTAAAAATATGGCGGATGGTGATCCGGTAGAACGGGCGCGCATCGCCTATGAAGTTTCCAAGAAAGAATACGAGCGTATGAAAGCCCTCGTAGGAAATAAGATTGTTTCTGAAAAGGATTTCGCTCAGGCTGAACAAGCGTATGAGAATGCACGTATCAGCTACGAAGCCGTAGCCAAAAACAGTTCGGCAAGCGGGCAAGCCGTGGTTTCCCCCATCAGTGGATATGTAAAAAGCCTGTTAGTGAAAGAAGGCGATTACGTAGCGGTGGGACAACCGTTAGTCAGCATTACGCAAAACCGCAAATTATTCTTGCGTGCTGACGTTTCAGAGAAATATTACCAATATCTTCGTACTATTGGTTCTGCTAACTTCTGTACTCCTTATAATAATAAGGTATACGCATTGAAAGACTTAGACGGACGTCTTCTCTCCTATGGCAAAGCCTCGGGTGGAGACGGTGGATATTATGTACCTGTAACCTTTGAGTTTGACAACAAAGGTGATATCATCCCCGGTTCCTTTGTAGAAATCTTCTTATTGTCTTCCCCTATAGAAAATGTAATATCCCTACCCCATTCAGCATTGACTGAAGAGCAAGGCAGTTTCTTTGTCTACCTGCAACTGGATGAAGAAGGATATAAGAAACAACTCGTGACTCTTGGAGCCGATAACGGTGAAAGCGTACAGATTCTCTCAGGTGTAAAAGCAGGAGACCGCGTGGTAACCGAAGGAGCTTATCAGGTGAAACTGGCAAGCGCTACAAATGCGATACCGGCACACAGTCACGAACACTAAAAAACAGTGGTAAGTGATGAAGTTATAGAGTGATAAAGCAACTTCACATTATCACATTAACACTCTAACACTTTAATCAACATGTTAAACAAGATTATACATTTCTCACTTCATAACCGCATCCTGGTGCTTGTGGCCTCGATGTTGTTACTGATAGGCGGAACTTACACCGCCATGCACACGGAAGTGGACGTATTTCCAGATCTCAATGCACCTACGGTTGTCATCATGACTGAGGCAAACGGTATGGCGGCAGAAGAAGTGGAACAACTCGTCACATTTCCTGTTGAAACAGCAGTGAACGGTGCAACAGGTGTGCGCCGCGTACGTTCTTCATCTACCAATGGATTTTCAGTAGTATGGGTAGAATTCGATTGGGATACGGATATTTATCTGGCCCGACAGATTGTAAGCGAGAAGCTGGCTGTTGTAAGCGAAAGCTTACCTACCGGGGTAGGTAAACCGACACTGGGTCCACAATCATCCATTCTGGGCGAGATGCTGATTATCGGTCTGACTGCCGACTCTACCTCTATGCTTGACCTGCGTACAATAGCTGACTGGACCATCCGTCCGCGCTTACTCTCTACAGGCGGTGTGGCACAGGTAGCGGTACTGGGTGGTGATATAAAGGAATATCAGATACAATTAGATCCGGAACGGATGCGACATTACGGCGTTACGCTGAATGAAATTATGACCGTAACCCGTGAAATGAATCTGAATGCAAACGGTGGTGTGCTATACGAATATGGCAACGAATACATTGTACGTGGAGTACTTTCTACCGATCGGATAGATCAACTGGCACGTGCTGTGGTACGTGGTGGAACCGCTTCGGGCAGTGCTCCTATTCTGTTGGAAGACATTGCAGACGTACACATCGGAGCAAAATTACCCAAACTGGGTACAGCATCTGAACGGGGTAAAGCTGCCGTATTGTTGACTGTAACCAAGCAACCGGCCACCAGTACGCTGGAATTAACGGATAAATTGGAAGCATCCTTAGAAGATTTACAGAAAAATCTGCCACCGGATGTAAAAGTCAGCACAGACATTTTCCGCCAAAGCCGCTTTATCGAAAGCTCTATCGGAAACGTACAGAAATCCTTGTTCGAAGGAGGTATCTTCGTGGTGATTGTACTATTCCTGTTCCTTGCAAATGTACGTACAACAGTGATCTCATTGGTTACACTACCACTTTCATTGATTACTTCACTGGTGACGCTGCATTATATGGGATTCACAATCAACACAATGAGTCTCGGTGGTCTTGCCATCGCTATCGGTTCGTTAGTGGATGACGCCATTGTGGACGTGGAAAACGTATATAAGCGACTCCACGAAAACAAGTTGAAACCTGTGGAAGAACGACTTTCCATATTGGACGTGGTATTCAACGCATCGAAAGAAGTACGTATGCCTATCCTGAACTCTACGCTGATTATCGTAGTTAGTTTCGTGCCCTTATTCTTCCTCACAGGTATGGAAGGCCGCATGCTGGTTCCGCTGGGTATTGCGTTCATTGTAGCATTGGCTGCTTCTACGGTAGTGGCACTGACGGTTACACCGGTACTTTGCTCTTATCTTTTGGGAAAAGACAAGAAGAAGGAAGAGAAAGAAAACAGCGACTCGTATGTAGCACGTAAAATGAAACAATGGTATGGCGCTGCACTGACTTTTGTAGTGGGACACAAGAAGATCGTATTGGGCAGTACTATTGGTTTGTTCGTAGTAGCCCTAGTATGTTTCTTCACATTGGGCCGTTCATTCCTGCCACCTTTCAACGAAGGTTCGTTTACGATCAACATATCTTCTTTGCCGGGTATCTCGTTGGAAGAAAGTGACAAGATGGGGCATCGTGCAGAGGAATTGCTACTCAGTATTCCCGAAATACAAACCGTTGCCCGCAAGACCGGACGTGCCGAACTGGACGAACATGCACTTGGAGTGAATGTTTCCGAAATAGAGGCTCCGTTCGAATTGAAAGATCGTTCACGTAGCGAAATGGTTGCTGAAGTACGCGAGAAATTGGGCACCATCGTAGGAGCGAACATAGAAATCGGGCAACCTATCAGTCATCGTATCGATGCTATGCTTAGCGGTACGAAAGCAAACATTGCTATTAAACTGTTCGGTGATGACCTGAACCGTATGTTTACTTTGGGTAATGAAATCAAAAGTGCCATCCAAGATATTCCTGGTATTGCCGACTTGAATGTGGAGCAACAGATAGAACGTCCTCAGCTTATCATTTCGCCCAAGCGAGAAATGTTGGCTAAGTTTGGTATCTCATTACCGGAATTCTCTGAGTTCGTGAATGTCTGTCTTGCAGGAGAAACCGTATCACAAGTTTACGAAAAGGGCAAAAGTTTTGACCTCACTGTACGTGTACGTGATGATCTTCGCGACGAAATGGAGAAGATACGCAACTTGATGATAGATACCAGCGACGGAAAGAAAATACCGTTGAACTACATCGCCGAAGTGCGTTCTGCAATGGGGCCGAATACTATCAGCCGCGAGAACGTAAAACGTAAAATTGTGATCTCTGCCAATGTTGCCGACCGTGACTTGCGCAGTGTGGTGAATGATATTCAGGCTCGCGTGGACAAGGACATCAAATTGCCGGAAGGATATCACCTTGAATACGGCGGTCAGTTTGAGAGCGAACAGGCAGCAAGCCGCACCTTATTACTCACATCGCTGATGAGTATTGCAGTGATCTTCTTACTACTTTATCATGAATTCCGCAGTGTGAAGGAAAGTGCGATTATTCTTATCAACCTGCCGCTTGCATTGATTGGCGGTGTATTTGCTTTGTTGATGACAACGGGAGAAGTGAGTATTCCTGCTATTATCGGTTTTATTTCACTGTTCGGTATTGCTACCCGAAACGGTATGTTGTTGATCAGCCACTACAACCACTTGCAACGGGAAGAAGGACTGAATGTGTATGACAGTGTAATCCGCGGTTCAATGGACCGTTTGAATCCAATTCTGATGACCGCGTTGTCTTCTGCTCTTGCACTTATTCCGTTGGCACTGGGAGGTGATTTGCCGGGTAATGAAATCCAAAGCCCGATGGCGAAGGTTATTCTCGGAGGTCTTTTAACTTCCACGTTCCTGAACGGTTTCATCATTCCGATTGTTTATCTGATGATGCACCGGAAACCGGCGAATTAACATCCATATAACTATTAACAATATCAAATAATGAAACGAATTCTTATATTTAGTTTTATCACTTTTTTCCTATATGCGGGGATGCGTGCCCAATCGATTGGCATAGACGAAGTGCTGCACCGCATTGAAGCGAACAATAAGGAGTTGCAGGCTAATGCGCAACTTATCACTTCACAGAAATTGGAAAACAAGTCGGAAAACAATTTGCCTGATCCCACTCTCTCGTATGCCCATTTGTGGGGTTCGGAAGATAAGAGCGAGACGATAGGTGAACTTGTTGTTTCCCAAAGCTTTGATTTCCCTACTTTATATGCTACACGCGGAAAAGTAAATCGACTCAAAACCGGTGCGCTTGATGCACAGTCTGCTGCTTTCCGTCAACAATTGTTGTTGCAAGCCAAGGAGCTTTGTTTCGATATCATCATGTTACAGCATCAGCAAGTGATTCTGGATGAACGCATGAAACAGGCTGAGGAACTCTCCACATACTACAAGAAACGTCTGGAAACAGGTGATGCCAATGTATTGGAAACAAACAAAATCAATCTGGAATTACTGAATGTACGTACAGAGTTCCGCGCCAATCAGACTGCGCTTGATAATGCCTGGAAATCTCTCCTTGCACTCAACGGAGACCAGTCTTTGCAAGACAATGAACTGAGCAGTTTCCGTTCCATCAATGATTATCCATTGCCGCTTCTTCCTAACAACTATGAACAGTTACGTTCGGAAGTGTTGGCAGCCGATCAGACTTTGCTGTCATTGAGCAGTGAAAGTGCTGCTGCCCGCAAACAGATTTCTGCAAGTAAGCAAGGCTGGTTGCCAAAATTGGAACTGGGATATCGCCGTAATACTGAGTCCGGTACTCCGTTCAATGGAGTTGTAGTGGGCTTTTCTTTCCCACTGTTTGAAAACCGCAATAAGGTGAAGATAGCCAAAGCACAATCTCTGAATCTCGACTATCAGAAAGAGAACGCTACTTTTCAAGCTGAGGCGACCTTAGCAAAACTGTATAGTGAGGCGCAATCATTGCAAACCTCCATACAGGAATATAGGGAAGCATTCAGTTCACAACAAGATCTTGCATTACTGAAACAAGCCCTTACCGGTGGACAGATCAGCGTGATAGAGTATTTTGTAGAAGTTTCTGTGATTTATCAAAGTAAACAGAATCTGCTTCAATTGGAAAATCAGTATCAGAAGGTAATGGCACAGATATATAAGAGTAAACTATAAGAATATATTCTTATTATATTTATAAAGAAAGCGAAGAACCAACTCCGGCAATTGAAGGAGTTGATTCTTCGCTTTCTTTATAAATAGCATAACAAATCACAGTTTCGTAATTTTCCCCATAAAGAGAATTGCTCCCGTACTCTTTTCCTTAATCACAAAAGCAAAAGGACGGTCTACATAGAAAGATATAGGAGTAGATGGTCCAACGGAAGTTTCAAACATTCCACCAACTGTAACAGCTGCTGCTTCAGTGCCTTCCTCATCTACATTTACATAAGTAAATTGCTGCAAAAGACCAATATATAACTCGGCTGCCGACATTTTAGAGAAATCAGCCTTATAACCATCAAAGGCATCCTTCATCCCCATAGCAACCATATCCTCTATGAGCATCTTGTTATACTCCACTTTGAAACGGGGAAGTTTAACCTGCAATTGTCTGCCCGACAAAGCTGCATTCCACTCTTTCCAGTTTTCATAAGTCAACTCGGACAAACTCTCATCCAAAGTCTTATCCACGGCAGGCAATAAGAGCACCATACTGAAAGCTTCGTTACCATACGGCAATTCTGCGATGGAGAATGCTGAGTTCTGAGCATAATTAAACGTTTCTGTCTGATTCATCATATTCACTTTCTGCTCAGTACCATCAGAATTAGTAAAATTTTCCTGGCGAGTATCCGATTTTTGGAATTGACTCTTCCAGATACCTTTGAAGTAGAGTGCATTAATCAAATACATACGTGCATCTTCCGGTATTCTCTGTATAACCTCTTTTATACAATTATTCGTCTGCTCGGCACACCATTGGTTTATCACATCTTTCGCTGTGGGAGATGCAAAGTCAAGCTCCTGCACCTGTGCATCGTACATTTTCTTATTCACATCCACAAAGGAGTCGTAAACCTTAAAACCTTCCTTTATCCAGATAGAATTGGCAATTCCTAATTGAGTGGTATTATCCAAATCCAATAAAGCTGAAGTTAGTTTTTGATTATAGTTATTCAGATCATCAAGAGAGAAAGAAGCGGCAGGAAATCCCAATACGTTCTGCATTTCAGTAAGCGTATTGCCCGAAGCTCCGTTAGTAATCATTGATAAGCAAAGCGATGCACTCAATGGAGACACAAAGACATTCGGTTTTTCCTTTTCGGAACTGCACACCTGATCGAAGAAACGGAAAGCAAAGTCTGTACCTTTGTCCATTAAATCTTGTTCCGCACGGGTGAGATTGATGTCTTGACGTGGTTTTGGCTCCGATTGAGAAGGAGTCTCATCATTCTGACAAGCTGCAAGGATACTGAGTAGGCTTAGCGCAGCAATAGTTTTCTTTAGCATAAGCATTATAGTATTAGTTTTCTATTAAGTTACTCTGTTAGAATAAATGCATAAATTTATAAAATACTGCACCACATTACAAATTAAACATAAATCTTTCTTATCTTTGCTCCCGGTTTTGTTGGAGTATGCCTTTCGGTATACTCCATGAAAAGGGAATTGGGTGTGACTCCCAAACAGTCCCGCTGCTGTGATCTCCTATTGCAGGATTTGCCAATCACCTGTGCCACTGCCAATATTCGTATGGTGGGAAGGCGGTAAATCCGGAGTAAGTCAGAAGACCTGCAAAACCGATCATTTCTTATGCCTTCGAGGAAAGGGTATGAGGTGTATCTATTTTTATAGCTTTCTATATATGATAAAAGATAATCTATGTCGGTACATCTGGCTACGGTTTTATTTGTTTTGCTTTGTATGTTGGCTTTGCGCCAGCCTGCAAGCACAACAGGTGGGAGACTCCATTACAGGAAAAGTACATGCAATTCCGGAAGTGGGGATAAAAGGTCGGCGTGTACCACCGGCTCTCTCAGCAACCGCCCCGCTCCAACAGATGAAGAAAACTGATATGGAACGTTTGGGAGTATCGGATGTGGCCGATGCAGTTCGCCATTTCTCGGGAGTCAGCGTTAAGGATTATGGTGGAGTTGGTGGATTAAAGACTGTTTCTGTACGCAGTTTGGGAGCGCAACATACAGCAGTCAGCTATGACGGAGTGACAGTCAGTGATTGTCAGTCAGGGCAGGTAGATATCTCCCGTTTTTCGTTAGACAATGTTTCTGAACTGGCACTCAGCATTGGGCAGAGTGATAATATTTACCAGACAGCAAAGATGTTTGCCTCTGCCGGTGCTTTAAGTATCGAAACCGCACGTCCGGACTTTAGTGACAGACCTTTACGGTTGCTTGCAAATATGAAAACCGGTTCTTACGGGCTTGCTAATCCTTCTTTATTTTATGCTCAAAAATTAAGTAACCGTTTCAGTCTTTCTGCCCATGCTGATTATTTACGAGCAGACGGCAATTATCCTTTCAAAATGTGGAATGGGAACAAACTGATTGACTCCAAACGAAACAATAGTGATATAGAGACTTATCGGGCAGAATTAAATTTGTTTGTAACTCTGAATGAGAAACAGGATTTGAAAGCCAAAGTTTATCTCTTTGATTCGGAAAGAGGGTTACCCGGCGGAGTAATTTATGACAATCCGTATGCTGCCGAAAGACTATATGACCGTAATTACTTCGGCCAATTGAAGTATGAGAATCGGTTCTCTGAGAAATGGAAACTACAAGCAAGTGGAAAATTTAACTTCAGCTGGAACCGGGACTATAATAATGAATCTTCCGGTATTACAGACAATCGTTTCCGGCAGACTGAGACTTACTTATCCGCTACATTATGGAGCGAACCGGTGAAAGGATTATCTTTCTCATTAGCACAAGATTTCGCCTATAACTATTTGTCAACGACTTTACAGAACAATCAATATCCGGAACGTTTCACCTATTTAACAGCAATAGCTACACACTATAAAAGCAACCGATTTTCTACTACCGCTTCCCTGCTGAATACTTATATTACAGAGAATGTACGGACAGGAAAAGCTGCTGCAGACCGTAAACGCCTTTCACCCGCTGTCAGTCTGTCGTGGAAACCATTTGATTTTGGTCTACGTTTCAGGGCTTCATACAAAGACATCTTCCGTACGCCTACATTCAATGATTTGTATTATCTGGTAATTGGCAACCATAATTTAAAGCCTGAAGTTACCCGGCAATTCAATGTAGGTACAACGTGGAGTTCTACTTCATTGGAATTTATCGACTATCTAAGCCTTTCAGTAGATGCTTATTATAATCGGGTGAAAGATAAAATTGTGGCAGTACCCACTATGTTTATCTGGAAGATGATGAATTTAGGTAAAGTCGAAACCATTGGTACGGATATTAACCTGGCAATTGAAAAAGAATTAGCAGAACATTATAAGTTATATCTCACAGGAACTTACAACTTCATGCAAGCGGAAGATATTACTGACCGTAATTCTAAAATATGGCGGAATCAGATTATATATACTCCGAAGCATTCAGGTTCAGGAAGTCTGACTTTTGAGAACCCGTATGTCAACCTGACTTATAACATAATGTACGCTTCGGAACGCTATTCAATTGCCCAGAACATTCCGGAAAATCGTATTAAATCTTACACTGACCACAGTATATCACTCTCGCATACCTTTAAATGGAAGAAGCAGTCACTACGCATACAGCTGGATGCCTTGAACCTAAGTGATAAGAACTACGAAATAGTCCGCTTCTACCCGATGCCCGGACGCAATTACAAAGTAACAATCAACTATAAATTATAAACTAAAAACAAAAACTATGAAGAAGTATTGGTATAAAACCGCCATGCTGGTTATAGCATTAGGAGCATTTACCGCATGTAGTGATGATGACGAACCGACAATTCCGAAAGGACCGATAGCACCTGTTAATGGAGCATATGTTATTAATACAGGAAACTGGGGAGAGAATAATGGTACTATACAATGGTATGACAGAGATCTGAAGACAATTAGTGCAGATTTGTTTGCAGCTGCCAACGGAGCAGGTATCGGTGATGCACAGGACTTGTGTATATATGGTACAAAAATATATATCACTTGTTCCAGTTCAGCCAAGATTGAAGTGGTGGACAGAAAAGATTTCGCTCGTATAAAAACGTTGAACTTAAAAGACGAAAGTGAGAAGTCTATCCAACCACGATATATGACAGCTACCGGAGGAAATGTTTATTTCACCTCATACGATGGCACGGTATCACGCTTGGACACCACGAACCTCTCCATCACCGGAAAGATAGAAATAGGAGATCATCCGGAAGCATTGACTTCTGCAAATGGAAAACTCTATGTAAATCTGTCAAATTATAACAATGATGGTACCGGCAAATACGTGGCAGTTGTCGATATTGCTACTTTCAAGAAAACGAAAAACATAGAAGTACTTCTCAATCCTTATGATGTTTGTACAACCGGAGAAGACGGAAAAGTATATTTCATTTCATGTGGAGATTTCAGAGGAAATCCAGTTCAGACATTACAATGCATCGACCCGCAAACAGATCAGGTTACGGAAATATGCCCAGCCAGCAAAATAGCAATAAAAAACAACAAGATCTATCTCATTTATGCAGAATATTACGAAGATGCCGCTCCTAAAAGCATTTCTGTATATGACATGAATACCAAGCAAACTACGCGGTTTGCCAACTACAGCGATTTCTCCAATCCTGGTAATATTGTAGTCGACCCGGCTACAGGAGATGTAATTATCATCGATCAACCCTTCTCTGCTCTCAACGACATATATGTTTATGGTAGTGACGGCGTACTTAAAAAGAAGTTGGAAACCGGATACTATACCACTAATATGCGTTTTGTAACTGAATAACAGCATGAAACAAATTTCTTTCTTTCTAACCTTTTGGGTGACAGTGTTACTTCTTTCCGCCTGTAGCGGAAAGAACAGCACTGCTTCCGGCTCTGCACAAGGAGACACCATCCCGCTGCACTACTCCGCTAATCTCTCTCTGATAGATTACGAAGATTACATCGTTGCACAGCTACGCAATCCCTGGGATACAGCAAAGATACTACACACCTATGTATTAGTAGACAAAAAACAGCCGTTGCCCCATGAACTGCCTCAAGGCACCCTTGTTCGCACTCCACTTAGTAAAGCCGTCATTTACTCATCCGTTCATTGCAGCTTACTGAAAGACTTTGGTGATTTGAATAGCATTGGTGGCGTATGCGACTTGAAGTATATCAAACTACCGGAAATAGAGGAAGGATGTCGAAACGGAACCATCGCCGATGTAGGTGATGGAATGAATCCCAATATTGAGAAAATCATAGACCTGCATCCCGATGCCATCCTCCTTTCTCCTTTCGAAAACAGTGGTGGATACGGACGTGTAGAGAAACTGAATGTACCCATCATTGAATGTGCCGACTATATGGAAACCTCTTCATTGGGACGTGCCGAATGGATGCGTTTCTACGGTTTATTATTTGGTAAGAAAACAGAAGCAGATGCTATGTTTGCTTCGATAGAAAGAAATTATAAGGATTTGCAAGAATTAGTAAAGCCTATCTCTTTTGCTCCCTCCGTGATGTGTGATTTGAAAACAAGCTCTACCTGGTACACTCCGGGTGGTAACAGTACCATCGCCAAACTATACTCTGATGCAGGTGCCAACTATATTTTCAGAGAAGATACACATAGCGGCTCACTCCCCTATCCTTTCGAAGTTATCTTTGAGAAAGGTCAACAAACGGATTTCTGGCTGATACGCTACAATCAACCCGTAGATAAAACATACGGGGAACTTGAAAAAGAGTTTGCCCCTTATGCAGGTTTCCGTGCCTTCAAAGAACGGAACATCTACGGATGCAATACCAACCGGGTTCCTTTTTATGAAGAAACACCTTTCCATCCAGACTGGTTATTGAAAGATTTAATTAAGATATTTCATCCTTCACTGTTGGAAGGGTATGAACTGAGATATTACAATAAATTAGCAGAGTAAAATCTGCGGTCTATTTCAGAATGAAAGCAAAAGGATATATATATGGTATAGCACTGTCAGTCCTCATTCTCGTATTGATGGCTGCCAATCTCTGGTTCGGTTCAATCAATATCCCCGCCGGAGCAGTGTGGAATACCCTCACAGGAAATGAAGTAGAAAAAGCCAGCTGGACTTTTATTATCTGGGAGTCCCGTCTGCCACAAGCCGTCACGGCATTACTATGTGGTGCCGCACTCGCAGCTTCGGGACTGATGCTGCAAACGGCATTCAACAACCCACTGGCAGGTCCGTCCATCCTGGGCATTAACTCAGGGGCAAGTCTTGGCGTGGCGTTGGTGATGCTGGCAGGCGGAGGAAGCATTGCTACAGGGGTATTCACCTTATCCGGTTTCTTCTCCGTGATACTCGGTGCCTTCATCGGATCGATGGTGGTAATGGGACTTATCCTTTTCTTTTCTACACTGATTAAAAGCAATATCATGCTGCTGATTACAGGTATCATGATTGGTTATATCACTTCTTCCGCTATATCACTGCTCAATTTCTTTGCAACAGCCGAAGGGGTACATTCTTATATGATATGGGGTATGGGAAACTTTGGAGGGGTCTCATTGCAACAGCTCCCCTATTTCTCTATTTTCTGTCTGGCAGGTTTGTTACTTTCCATCTTGCTTATCAAACCTCTGAATGCCCTGCTACTGGGTACACGCTATGCTGAAAACTTAGGAGTAAACATCCGTCGCACAAGAAATCTGCTACTGATTGCTACCGGACTACTGACAGCTGTCACCACTGCTTTCTGCGGACCTGTGGCTTTCATCGGTCTGGCCGTTCCTCATATCTCCCGCCTGATGCTGGGCACATCCAATCATAATTCACTGCTTCCCGTTACTTTGCTGACGGGCGGTGTGATTGCTTTGCTCTGCAATCTGATCTGCATTCTTCCGGGCGAAGCAGGTATTATTCCTCTCAATGCGGTAACTCCAGTACTGGGTGCGCCTGTTATCATTTATGTCATTGTCAACCAACGTAAAATACAATACTTCAACTGATGGAGAAAGCTGTTATCACCGCAAGCGATTTATGCATCGGCTACCGCCAGGGAAAGCAAGAAAAACGGATACATGAGCATCTCTTCTTCCGGCTCTACCCCGGAGAACTGACTTGTCTGCTGGGAGCTAACGGAACCGGCAAATCGACTCTGCTCCGCACTTTGGCTGCTTCACAACCAGCGTTGTCGGGCGAATTACTTGTACAAGAAAAGCCGTTGTCCGCTTATTCCGAGAAAGAACGTTCACGTACCATCGGTGTAGTACTAACAGACAAGACACAGGCAGGCGGACTGACTGTATATGAGTTGGTAGCCTTGGGACGGCAACCTCATACGGGGTTCTTCGGCAGATTGAACAAAACGGATCATTCTATCATTGAAGAAGCTCTGGAAGCTGTAAGCATCAGCCATAAAGCCCACAGTTATACCGCAGAGCTATCGGATGGAGAACGGCAGAAGGTTATGATTGCCAAGGCATTGGTACAAGAGTGTCCGCTCATTCTGCTGGATGAACCGACAGCTTTCCTGGATGTAGTGAGTCGTATTGAAATTATGACGTTGCTTCATCGCTTGGCAGTAGAACAAAAGAAAGCAATTCTGCTTTCCACTCATGACATAGAACAGGCATTGGTACTGGCAGATAAACTTTGGTTACTTTCCAAAGAAAACGGACTGCAATGCGGAGTAACAGAAGATATGATTCTGAGTCACCGGATGGACGGCTTGTTCTCCCGTAACGATATCCGGTTTGATTATGCGCACGGGGTATATTATCCCAAAGTAGACAGCCACCGCCGTATCAGTGTAGAAGCCAATGATGAAGTATTGCTGCACTGGACAACAAACGCACTCAATCGTCATGGATACGCTTGTCATCCTGTTTCTTCACCGGAAACCAACGAATCGCCGCGTTTGCAGGTTTTAGCTGCCGACCACTTCATATTACACACAGAGGGACAACACGAATATCATTCTTTTGAACAGTTGCTTGCAAACATCTGATTAAGATTTCAGTAGCATCAGTATCTCATCCGGCAAGTATCCGCTCCGGATGCGCCACTCCTGCGGGTAAAGGTTATTAGCCCGGTTACCGATATTCTTCACAAAGCCCAGAGGAATATTCTTATACGTCAACAGCACATAACCGCGTGGAGCAGAACCGGAAAGTACAATGGCTTCCTTACGCAAATAAGCAATAGCCTGTTCATAAGAGATCTCTTCACAAGGAAAAGCATCGGAAACCAGTACAGTGCTCATAGCAAGAGCATGATTGGGAATCAAGTCTTTTCCTTTCACTTCGGCAAGAGTAACACCTGCCTGAACAACGCGAAGGGATTGTTGGAAAATGGATAATTCGGATATATATTCTTTAGGGAAAGCTGTAATATTCATTCCATTTGCAGAAACTTCATAGTCCTCTGCCGAAAGAAGCCAGGCACGTGCAGCCAATAATTGTTCCTTAGATGCTCCGGCGTTAACTTTAGAGCTACCCGTTTTTTTCTTTCCTTGTGAAGAAGTGGATTTGTAGCGGATTTGTGCTGCCTCTCCTTCCGGTTTACGAAGCACGGCAAGGAAAAAGCCTTCACCCTTTGTACGGTGAGGCAGGAAACGATATACAGGAAAATCTTCACCTACAAGCAAGTTTCCGGTAATGTTCCACGCTGCCGGAGCATCTACAGGAAGTATCTCTGCACCGAATTCATCGTGCATCCAACGGATATTTTCTTCATCTTCCTTTGTGTTATACGTACAAGTGCTATAGATAAGCAACCCACCGGGTTTCAGACTGGGCCATATATCGGAGATGATGCGCCGTTGACGTTGCCAGCAGATTTCCACATTCTCCGGACTCCACTCGCTGACGGCAACAGGATCTTTACGAAACATGCCTTCACCGGAACAGGGAACATCGGTCAGGATAACATCGAAGAAATCTTCCAGACCAGCGAAATCTGCCGGATCATTATTGGTCACCACGACACCGGGATGCCCCCACTTCGTCAGATTCTCCGCCAGAATTTGCGAACGGTTACGAATCACTTCGTTTGCTACCAGCAGGCTACCCTCGGGCAATACACTGCGAGCATGAGTAGATTTTCCACCGGGAGCAGCGCAAAGGTCAAGCATTACGGAGGGTGTTTCGCCGATATATTGCTTTAATGCCTGCTCCACAAACATGGAAGATGCTTCCTGTACATAATAACATCCGGCATGAAACAACGGATCAAAGGTAAACGTCAATCGACGGTCGAGATAGTAACCTGTTGCCGACCAAGGCACACGATCGGAAGAGGCATGAAAAAGACTGAATGAAGAACTGGATAGTTTTTCTTCATTCAGTCGGATGCTTACGGGCTGTTCGTCATTCAAGGCATCAGCCAGTTTGTTATATTCTTCATCTCCCAGGAGGGAACGGGTACGGTCTGCAAAAGATACGGGTAAGTCCATGTGCCAAATTGTTTTATGTCCGCAAAGGTAATGCAAATCAAATGCATAACTTTCATGCTTGCATAAAAAAGTTATGCTAAGATGTAGCTTACCTTCTTCAAAAGAACATAAAAAAGCAATACAAGACAAACCTGCCGGGCACTAAAAACTAAGCTTGACGCCCGCAAAGTAGGAACGAGGCGCTCCCGGACCATAAATGTAACCGGAATCACGAGTGGCTCCTTTATCAAAATCTTTCTGATAAGAGTTGAATATATTTTGTACTCCTACGTTGAATTGCAGGCACATGCCGGAGAAATCTATATCATAAGCGACTTTGGCACCCAGTTCAAAGAAATCCGGACTTTTCACCAACAAGTCTGCCGTACCATCCACTTCGGACATCAGGTGAGGCACATACATTTGCCCAGTATAATTACCGTTCAAGGCCACCGACAATGCCTTTGTGGGATTGAAAGTGGCAGTAAAATAGCCATAAACATCGGGAGTACGCAATATCCGGTCGCTATATCGTTCTTTGTCAGACAGGTGCTCTTTGTCTGCGCTCCACTCCTCGGGAGAGTCGTACAGACTGCGTTGCACGGTCAGTCCCGCCTGCAACTGGATTTTATCACGCCAGGCAATCTTTCCTTCCAATGTACCGCCATATACTTTTGCACCGGAACCGTTGACACGGGTTTGTATCAGATATCCGCTACCGTTCGGATCTTCTACCGGTGCTGTCAGAACAAACGGATCGGAGAGTTTCGTAAAGAAACCTTCTACTAACAGATTTGCCTGAAAGTCACCGAAATAGCGATACCAATCCATCGAAGCATTCACGCTGCGCGAACGTTCCTCTTTCAGATCTTTGGCACGGACGATGGAAATCAATTCGCCTCCCACATTGCTAATATGCAGGTCTTCGTCGAAAGCCTGCGGAGCACGAAAACCTTCGGCATAACTGAAACGGATATTTATATCTTGTGTAGGATTGTAACGGATATTGGTACGAGGGCTGAAGATGGCTTTATTCATAATACTGTTCTTATCCAGACGTCCGCCTATCAGGAAACTCCATTGTTCACTTTTCCATTCATTTTGCACGTAGGCGCTTGCTATGTTCACTATTTGCTTCAAGGGATCGGGCGTATACTTATCAATCAACTGTTGCAGACGGTCACCTGTTGCAGTAGGATCTTCCGTCAGGGCAGCATCGCGGTATTTTTGCATGTCTGTTGCCTTGTCATCCAGATTATCATGATTAAATTCCACACCACCCGTCAAGTCGGAAGGCATGAAGAAGAGCTTATCAAAATGATAGATATACTGAGCACCCAATACACCGGTAAAGTCTGTGGTATGCCCATAGGCACTGTAATAACTATCGCGCACGATATGCTGGGCAGAGGCGTATGCATTGAATGAGTGTTTCTGGTCCTTGGAAAAGGCACTGAACTTCAATCCGCCCGTATTGATGGAATGTTCAATCTGCTCCACCAGTCCGGGCTTACCGGAACCATTCAAATTGGCATCTTCGGCAATGTGAGGCGGCAGATCAAAGCGGTTACCGCCACGACGAAACTCTTCCATGTGATGATATTCCAGATTCAGCTTGGAATAGGGATTCAGTCTATAATAAGCGTTTATGCCTACTGTCTGGTTCTTCAATTTGGGCAATTCGGAGAAGCCGTCCCCATTGGAATCCCATGCCGAACGGTGACGGTTCTGCCCGTAGATGTAGGCTCCCATTTTGTTGTCCGAAGATACCAGGGAAAGATTAAGCGTGGTATTATTGTCAAACGAACTGGAGCCATCGAAATTGGAGATGGAGTGAGCAAACGAACCGGAGTTGCGGAGAGGTTCTTTCGTAATGATATTCACCGTTCCGGCAATGGCGGAAGAGCCGAATAGGGCCGAGCCACCTCCACGCACCACTTCCACACGCTCTATCATGTTGGCGGGAATTTGTTCCAAGCCGTAGACACCTGCCAGTGCAGAGAAGATAGGACGGGAATCAATCAATATCTGTGTATATTTTCCGTCCATACCATTGATACGTACCTGAGAGTAACCACAATTCTGGCAATCATTTTCTACACGTACACCCGGCTGGAATACAAGCCCCTGCGATAAGGTGTGCGAATTGGTCATATCGAATAGTTTCGGTGTAACGACTTTTACCAAGGTAGGTGCCAGTCGGCGAGCGGTTTCATTACGATTGGCTGTAACAACTACACCATCCAGGGCTACCATGTCTTCTTCCAGTTCGAAGTTTTCTTCCAGTGTCTTGCCTCGTTTCAGGGTTACTTTTCGTTCTTGTGGCTTATAACCTACGGCACTGACGGAGAGCGTAAACTCACCTTCCGGAAGGTTCTTCAAAAAGTAGTGTCCGGTACCATCAGTCATGGTTCCGATAGTGGTCCCTTTCAGGGCTACTGTCATATAGGGAAGGTGTTCTCCTGTTTTTTTCTCCAGTACGTGGCCGATGATATTGGCATCGGATTTATTTAAATCAATGGCATAAGCGGTGTGGGAGAGCAATGTACACATTACTCCCACCACGAAAAAGATATATTTTTTCATGTAGTTCTATTTTTTATGGATTTTAATAAAAAAAGGAAGGGGGACTCCTATTGTCAATGAACTACAGGTGGTGCACGCAAGCTGATGCCGCAACGAACCCGCACGCACTTGACATGTTCCACAGCCGGAACACTCAGCACACGCAACAAAATAAGGAAAGCCGATGCGGCGAAAAGAATAGCAGGCAGAGAAGAAGCTACAAAAGAAGAAAGGAAGAATATCGTTTCAACCTGTGCTTCCGTATGGCTATGTTCACCTTTGAAGGGATGGGAATGCACAATAATTACCCCATTTACCACATGCGAGTGAGTAAACAGCGTAATTCCTCCTAAATATGCAATAAATAATAAAGGAAGGAACCATTTCAGTATATTCCGTAACTTCTCCAAAAGCGTTTTTAATATAGGTTTGCGAAAGTAACACTAATTACAATAAGAAGCAACCGGATTTAGGTGTTTTAACCGGATATGGAGCAAAATACCTACATCTTATGAGTACAAGATTTCGATATTACATTAAGTAAAGCTGACTCATATTGGAGAAGAAAGGAGGAAAAAGAGTGATAAGGCGGTAGGGTGATAAAGTGGCTGCGCTATATATCACAGAGTGTTATCCCGCTACCACCTTATCACATTATCACATTTTGTTCATAACCGGAAAGAAATGAACTAAATGCAACAGCTAATTCCTTTCTTAGGCATTCCTATGCTTTTTCCCTTCCAACGGTTAGCCCTTTCCATCCGAACGTTTATTCTTTCCACCGTGGAGTTTCTTTCTTTCCACCATGG
>OGXE01000374.1_pt1 | contig 40107 bp, 36 predicted proteins | sample 1576181 | NCBI WGS metagenome assembly OGXE01 (sample SAMEA3541478, study PRJEB24748) | human gut metagenome | biome: human gut; feature: human-associated habitat; material: faeces | place: China | collected 2012 | reverse complement strand
CCGGTGACCAAACTGCTGTTCCACTTCTTGTCGGAATGGGCTTGGATGAGTTCTCTATGTCAGCGACATCTGTCCTTCGTACACGTAGCTTGATGAAGAAACTCGACACAGCTAAAATGCAAGAATACGCTAACCGTGCTCTTACTGAATGTTCAACAATGGAAGAAGTTCTTGAACTTTCAAAAGAATACGTGAACGTAGACTAAGAATTCAACAAGACTAAGACAAATCTGTCTTAGTCTTTTTTTTTACATTGTTCTTAAAAATGTTCATTTTATTCGTAATAAACTAGTTAGTAATAAAAATAGTGATTTAAAAGTTCGGTTTTTTGTTTAATTTTCCTCGTATATATAGTATAATCGTAAGTAAGATTGGGAGGAAAGCGAAGGAATGAAGTAAAAGGTTCGGGAAAGAAAATGGAAAAACTTTTCCTGATAATTTTACATGATTTTACAGGAATCAACTTGAAAATTAAGTGATTTTATAGTAAAATAAAAACAATTAGAAAACGCTTTCAAAAAATAAAGAGGTGAGTATATGGATAGAAGCACAGACTTATGGACATTTGGAAGAGGGGATAATTTCCGTCTTCAAGAGTACTTAGGAGCTCACAAGGAAACAAGAGGAGAACAAGAAGGTTTTACCTTCCGTGTTTGGGCTCCCAATGCTCAGGCTGTGGATCTGATTGGTGATTTCTCTGATTGGGAAGACCGTAAAATTCCAATGGTTCGTAATGAAGGAGGCGTCTGGGAAGTCTTCTGTTCCGATGCAAAAGAGGGAGATATATACAAGTATTTGGTGACTCGACAAAATGGTCATCAGGTGCAAAAAATCGATCCTCTAGCGTTATGGATGGAAAAGAGACCCAATACAGGATCTATTATTAAGACCATTCCAGAGAAAAACTGGAAAGATGGTCTCTGGAGAGCACGCCGTAAAAAACTTGGTTTTAAGGAACGACCTGTTAATATTTACGAGGTTCATGCAGGATCTTGGAAACGAAATGAGGATCACAGTTCCTACACCTTCAAACAACTAAAAGATGAACTCATTCCGTATCTGGTAGAGATGAACTACACCCACGTGGAATTTATGCCAGTGATGGCCCATCCATTGGGCTTGAGTTGGGGCTATCAGCTCATGGGATATTTTGCACTCGAGCAGACTTATGGTAGCCCAGAAGAGTTTCAAGACTTCGTGGAAGAATGCCACCTCAACAATATCGGAGTGATCGTGGATTGGGTACCAGGACATTTCATTATCAATGATGATGCCTTGGCTTATTATGATGGAACACCAACCTTTGAATACCAGGATGAACATCGTGCCCATAACTACGGATGGGGAGCCTTGAACTTCGATTTAGGGAAGAATCAAGTCCAGTCATTCTTGATTTCTAGTTTGAAGTTTTGGATTGATACCTATCATTTAGATGGGATTCGGGTCGATGCTGTGAGCAATATGCTCTATCTTGACTACGATAGTGGTCCATGGACACCAAATATTGATGGTGGAAACCTCAACTACGAAGGCGTTCATTTCCTTAGACGTTTGAATGCGATTATCAAGAACGAACACCCAGATGTCATGATGATTGCAGAAGAAAGTTCTGCTGGTCAAAAGATCACGGGTCCTGAAGAAGAAGGTGGACTTGGCTTTGACTATAAATGGAATATGGGGTGGATGAATGATATCCTTCGATTCTACGAAGAAGATCCCATCTACCGGAAATTTGACTTTAACCTGGTAACCTTTAGTTTCATGTATGCATTTTCTGAAAACTTCTTACTACCATTTTCACATGATGAAGTGGTGCATGGTAAGAAGAGTTTGATGCATAAGATGTGGGGAGATCGTTACAATCAATTTGCTGGACTCCGTAACCTCTTGACCTATCAGATTTGCCATCCAGGTAAGAAATTACTCTTTATGGGTTCAGAATTTGGTCAATTTTTGGAATGGAAGTCAGAAGAGCAATTGGAATGGGGCAATCTAGAGGATGAAATGAATGCTAAGATGCGTCGTTTCACTTCTCAGCTCAATCATTTCTACAAAGAACACAAGGAATTGTGGGAGATTGATGATAGCTTTGATGGCTTAGAGATTATTGATGCAGATAACCGGGATCAGAGCGTCTTGTCTATGATCCGGAAAAATCGTAAGGGTGATCTTTTGGTGTGCGTCTTCAATATGGCACCAGTGGAACGCAAGGACTTTACGATTGGTGTGCCTATATCAGCGGTCTATGAAGAAATTTGGAATACAGAATTAGAAGAATGGGGAGGTGTCTGGAAAGAGCACAATCCGACAGTTCAGTCTCAAGATGGACTGTGGAAGGATTATGAACAAACTTTGACCTTTACTTTGCCGGCTTTAGGGGCTAGCATTTGGAAGGTGAAACGGAAGGTTCGCAAAACGAAATCTAAAACATCAGATAAAAAATGATGATCGGTTGACTCTAAGGGAGTCCAAGCTTTAAAAAGAGGAAGTAGTCAATGAAGAATGAAATGCTCGCTTTAATTCTTGCCGGAGGGCAAGGAACACGTCTTGGAAAATTAACCAAAAACATCGCGAAACCTGCGGTTCAATTTGGTGGGCGCTATCGGATTATCGATTTTGCTCTCTCAAACTGTGCCAACTCAGGAATTCACAATGTTGGTGTGATTACACAGTATCAACCACTTGCCCTTAACAGCCATATTGGGAATGGTTCCAGCTGGGGCTTGGATGGAATCAATACGGGTGTGTCTATTCTCCAACCTTACTCAGCTAGTGAAGGAAATCGGTGGTTCGAAGGAACTAGTCATGCGATTCTCCAAAACATCGACTATATCGATAGCATCAATCCGGAATATGTCTTGATTCTATCTGGGGATCATATCTACAAGATGGATTACGATGACATGCTTCAAGCACACAAGGATAATAACGCAAGCTTGACTGTTGCAGTCCTAGATGTACCTTTGAAGGAAGCAAGCCGTTTTGGGATCATGAATACAGATGCCAATAATCGGATTGTCGAATTTGAAGAAAAACCAGCTGAACCAAAATCAACTAAGGCTTCAATGGGGATTTACATCTTTGACTGGGCTCGTCTACGCAATATGTTGGTTGCTGCTGAAAAGAGTGATATCGATATGTCAGACTTCGGTAAAAATGTCATTCCAACGTATCTAGAATCAGGCGAAAGTGTTTATGCTTATGAATTCAATGGTTATTGGAAAGACGTTGGTACGATTGAGTCTCTTTGGGAAGCCAATATGGAATATATCGATCCAAATAATGCCTTGGATAGTCGCGATCGTCACTGGAAAATCTATTCACGCAACCTTATTTCACCACCAAACTTCTTTGGGGAACATGCTCACATCGAAGATTCTCTTGTAGTCGATGGTTGTTTGGTAGACGGTACTGTCAAACACTCCATCTTATCAACAGAAGCTCAAGTTCGTGAAGGAGCAGTTGTTGAAGATGCTGTCGTGATGAGCAATGCCATTATCGGTAAAGGAGCTGTCGTGAAACGCGCGATTATCGGAGAAGGTGCAGTCATTGCAGAAGGTGTCGTGATTGATGGAACAGAGGAAGTACAAGTTGTCGGTTACAATGAAAAAGTGGGGGTAGCAACAGATGAAGATTGATAAATATTCAGCCATTTTAGGAAATACAGTTGGGTATCATGATATGTCCACTTTGACCAGCCATCGTCCGGTAGCCTCCCTACCGTTTGATGGGAAATACCGCTTGATTGACTTCCCGTTGTCTAGTCTTGCGAATGCTGGTATTCGTAGTGTTTTTGGGATTTTCCAACAAGAAAATATTAGTTCGGTCTTTGACCATATTCGTTCAGGTCGTGAGTGGGGCTTGTCTACTTTATTGAGCCACTATTACCTCGGAATCTATAATACTCCAGTTGAAAATACAACGGTAGGGCCAGAATACTACCAACAATTATTGACCTATTTGAAACGGTCTGGTTCCAACCAAACAGTTGCTTTAAACTGTGATGTTTTGATGAATATTGACCTCAATCAAGTTTTCCACTTGCATAATAGCGTTGACCGTCCGATTACAGTTGTTTACAAAAAGTTGCATCTTCAAAATATCTCTGAAGTCAATGCTGTCTTGAAAATTGATGAAACAGACCATGTTACAGAGCAAAGACTTTTTGATGGCAAGGATCCTGACGAAGTCTACAACATGTCAACAGATGTCTTTATTGTGGACACTCCTTGGTTGATTGAAAAAATTGAAGAAGAAGCTAAGAAAGAATACCCACAAAAATTGCGCTATATCTTGCGTGATTTGGCGGTGGAATACAATGCTTTTGCCTTTGAATATACAGGTTACTTAGCCAATATTCATTCAGTTGAATCATACTACCATGCAAACTTGGATATGTTGGAAAACCAAAAATTCATGAAGCTCTTTTCACCAAACCAAAAGGTGTATACGAAAGTGAAGAATGAAGAACCAACGTATTATTCCAAGACATCACATATTAAAACGTCTCAATTTGCTTCGGGTAGTATTGTAGAAGGAACCGTTGAACGTTCCATTGTTTCACGTCGGGTACGCCTTCATGAAGGTTCAGAGGTCCGCAGTAGTCTTCTCTTCCCTGGTGTTGTGATTCATGAAAATGCAATCGTCGAACATGCCATCCTGGATAAGGGTGTCGAAGTGGCTGCTGGTGTGACGATTCGTGGGACAGAAGAAGCACCTGTCGTGGTTAAAAAAGGAACGATTGTTACAGAGGATATTGTCTAATGAAACTATTATTTGTTGCAGCTGAAGGAGCACCGTTTTCTAAAACAGGTGGTTTGGGAGACGTTATTGGCGCTCTTCCTAAATCCTTAGCGAAAAGTGGTCATGATGTGCGCGTGATCCTCCCTTACTATGATATGGTAGAGGCTAAGTTTGGAGATCAAATTGAAGATATCTTGCATTTTGAGACCAAGGTTGGCTGGAGAAGTCAATATGTTGGTGTGAAACGCATTGTGCGCGATGGCGTCACCTTTTACTTTATTGATAACCAACACTATTTCTTTAGAGGACATGTGTATGGTGACTTCGATGATGGCGAACGCTTTGCCTTCTTCCAGCTCGCGGCCTTAGAAACGATGGAACGAGTTGCCTTCGTTCCAGATGTTCTTCATGCCCATGATTACCATACGGCGATGATTCCTTTCTTGCTGAAGGAAAAATACCGTTGGATTCAAGCTTATCATGGAATTAAAACAGTATTGACCATCCATAATTTGGAATTCCAAGGTCAGTTCGACCCAGGAATGTTGTGGGACCTATTCGGAGTTGGATTTGAACGCTATGCAGATGGAACGCTTCGGTGGAATGATTGCCTGAACTGGATGAAAGCTGGTATTCTATATGCTGACCGTGTAACAACCGTTTCTCCTAGCTATGCGCATGAGATTATGACTGCTGAATATGGTTGTGGCTTGGATCAGATCCTTCGAATGGAGTCTGGCAAGGTGACCGGAATTGTTAACGGGATTGATGCGGATCTGTATAATCCTGAAACGGATCCACTCTTGACGTATCACTTCAGTCTCTCAGATCTTTCAGGTAAAGCAGCTAGCAAACGAGCTCTTCAAGAACGTGTTGGTCTACCTGTTCGCGATGATGTTCCTTTGTTTGGGATCGTCTCTCGTTTGACACGTCAAAAAGGTTTTGATGTGGTGGTAGAAGAGTTGCATCAACTTTTGCAAAAGGATATTCAGATTGTCTTGCTCGGTACAGGAGATCCTGGATTTGAAAATGCCTTTGCTTGGTTTGGTCAAGCCTACCCAGATAAACTTTCAGCGAATATCACATTTGATGTCCAATTGGCTCAAGAAATCTATGCAGCGTCGGATGTCTTCTTGATGCCAAGTCGCTTTGAACCGTGTGGCCTTTCTCAAATGATGGCCATGCGTTATGGAACCCTTCCTTTGGTGCATGAAGTCGGCGGACTTCGTGATACCGTTCAACCGTTTAATGCTGTTGATGGAAGTGGAACAGGCTTTAGCTTCAATAATTTGTCTGGTTATTGGTTTAACTGGGCGGTTGATGAAGCCTTGGCTGTCTACTACAATGACAAACAGGCTTGGTATGGTCTCCAAGAGCAAGCTATGACGCGTGACTTCTCATGGGATACGGCTAGTCAACGATACAATGATTTGTACCAATCCTTATAAATAGATCTATAATACAAACGCCTTTCGAGGCGTTTTTTGTGTTGCTTTCTTCCTATAAAGAAAACGGTTTATTTTTTTGAGTTTTAGAGCTTGCTAAAATAGAAGAAAAAAGATAAGATAGGTAAAGGTAAAAAATCCCGGGAAGGTTCTTATTTCTAGAAAGGATCCCAACCTCTCTAAAAACAATCAGGTCCTTGCTTGAGGGTTAAATATTACTATATAGGAATTTTAGGATGAAAAAAGCGAAACAAACGTTTGAAAAAATGACCAAATATTCGATTCGAAAATTATCTGTCGGTGTTGGTCCGGTAGCCATTGGAGTCTTTTTATTAGGAGGAAGCTTGTTAGGAGCTCGTCCTGTCAAAGCAGATCAGGTGACTCTACCTGCTCATGTGCACTTAGGATATGTGACAGAAGAAGAGCTGACTGCTGAAGAAAAAGCACAGGTGATTCATGCAATCCCTGAAGCATATCAAAATGAAGATACTTTCTATCTCGTCTATAAGAAGAAGGAAGCAACTCAGTCGGTTCTTCCTCAAACAGGAAGTCAGGAAGTCGCTCTTTTTGGGTTAAGTCTAGCCACAGCTTCCTTTGCGGTCCTCTTACTTTCTAAAAAGCACCGAAAGAAGGTTATGGGCGTCCTTTTGATTGGAGCCATGGGACAAAGTCTTCTACTTCCAGTTGAAGTCGCAGCCCTACAAAATCAAGTTTTGCGCGCTTATAACCAGGATCTTGCGATCGCATCGAGCGAAGATCTTGCAGATGGTGTTATTCAAATTGATGGCTATGACTATGTGGGCTATCTGCGCTACCCGTCAGTCCAAAAGACGAGCTTACGAGAGCCAAAGGCTATGCAGGAAACGAAACCTTCTGTAGAAGGAACGATCAAAACAAGTACAGGTATTCCACAAGTGGAAACACAAGCGCGTGTGACGCCAGAAGTCGCTCCAGCCTTTCCTCAAGTTAAAAAACCAAGCCTGGAAGTCTCTACTGAGCCTGTGCCATTTGAAACTGTCAAACAAGCTGATCCTACATTAGCCAAAGGGCAAACCAAGGTGCTGACTGCTGGCCAAAATGGGGAGCGTACCATATTGACGGAAGTGAGTGTGGTAGATGGACAAGAAGTTCGCAGAGTAGTCGAAAGCAAGGTCACCAAAGAACCAGTTTCACAAATTCTTGCTGTTGGGACAAAAGAAGATGCCCAACCAACCCCTCAACCCAGCCCTTCTCCAGTTGTAACGGCTAAGGGGACACAAGAAGAAGGCCATGTCGGCGAAGCTCCTGTTCAACCAGAGAATCAAGCCTATACAGGTGTGGTGGAAGCCAAGGGGACACAAGAAGAAGGCCATGTCGGCGAAGCCCCAGTTCAACCGGAGAACCCAGCCTATACAGGCGTGGTAGAAGCCAAGGGAACACAGGAAGAAGGCCATGTCGGTGAAGCTCCTGTTCAACCAGAGACTCCAGCCTATACAGGTGTGGTGGAAGCTAAGGGAACGCAGGAAGAAGGCCATGTCGGAGAAGCTCCTATTCAACCGGAGACTCCAGCCTATACAGGTGTGGTGGAAGCAAAAGGGACACAAGAAGAAGGCCATGTGGGAGAAGCTCCCGTTCAACCGGATAATCCAACCTATCAAGTTACGGAAGGGACGGTAACAGAGACAGAAACGGTAATCCTTCCATATGAAACAGAGTATGTAACGGATGCCAATCGTTACACCGATGAAGAAAGCCTTCTTCAGAAAGGCGAGGCTGGTAGTCAGGAGATTCGTCGTGTTTATAAGACGGTCAATGGTGAGAAGATTGGCGAGCCCGTGAGCACGACAACTGAAACGGTAAAAGCTCCTGTGACAGAAAAAATTAGTCGTGGGACTAAGGCGATTGAAGGCCAAACAGAGGATGTTTCGTATGAGGAAATTCCATTTAAGACGGTAACCGAACAAGATGCCACCTTGCTAAAAGGATCAGAAAGGGTTTCTCAAGCCGGTAAAAATGGGAAGAAGAAAATCACCAAGGTTTACAAGACCATCAAGGGGGGTAAAACGGCGGATGCTCCTACGATTTCTGAAGAAGTAGTTGAACAGGCGCAAGATCAGATCATTCAACAAGGGGCCAAAGAACTTGACAAGCCAACCTTGACCTTGACCCAGGTCGATAAGGAAGAATTGAAGCGCAGTGCTAAAGCTACTTATCGTTTGGACAAACCAGACGGTGTGACCATCAAGTCCATCCAGGCTGTATTGAAGAAGGGTGATCAAGTGGTGAAAACCCTGACCCTTTCAGAGACGGACTTGGCAGCTGCTTTAGCGGACTTGGACTACTACAAGGATTATACGCTCGCAACGACCATGGTGTATGACCGTGGAAATGGGGACGAAGAAGAAGTTCTTAAGGAAGAACCACTGAGAATCGACCTTAAAAAAGTCGAAGTCAAAAATATTAAGGAAACAAGCTTAATCAGTGTGGATGACCAAGGAAATGAGACCGATAGTAGTCTCTTGTCTGAAAAACCATCGAATGTTAAGCCTTACTACTTAAAGGTCACCACCCATGATAATAAGGTTACAAAACTAGCCGTTGATAAAATTGAAGAAGTAACGGTAGATGGCGTGACCCTATACAAAGTAACAGCCAAAGCTCCTGATCTCATTCAACGGACTGCGGACAACCAGTTCAGTGAGGACTATGTCCACTATATTGCGAAACCCAAAGCACATGAAGGTGATGTCTACTACAATTTCAACGAACTTGTAAAAGCTATGCAAGCCAATCCGACTGGCACCTTTAAACTGGGTAGCAATATGAATGCGACTAATGTCCAGCCAGCAGGAAAATCCTATGTAACCAATGCCTTCAAGGGAATTTTGGAAAGTACGGATGGAAATACATTTGCCATCCATAACATTACAAGACCATTATTTGGTAACATCGAAGGTGGCTCGGTTAAGAATCTCTTGCTTGAAAATGTCAATATTGACCTACCTGGGACAGATCGAGTAGCACCAATCGCAGGTGTCATCAAAAACAATGCAACTGTTGAGAACGTTAAAGTAATAGGAAGTGTTGTCGGGAACAATGACGTAGCAGGAATCGTCAATAAAATTGATGGCAGTGGGAAAATCAGTAATGTCGCCTTTATCGGTAAACTGCACGCTGCTGGTAACAAAGGTGGCTATCTAGCAGGTGTTGTTGGCGAGAACTGGAAAGGTGTCGTTGAAAAAGCTTACGTTGATGCTGAAATCACTGGGAACAAAGCCAAAGCTGCAGGTCTCGTTTATTCCTCTCAAAATGGTGGGAATAACCATACAGTCGGTAAAGAAGGGGTTCTCAGAAACTCCGTTGCTAAAGGTTCAATTGAACTCAAAGAAGCGGTTCAATCTGGTGGATTACTAGGGACCAACTGGGCCTTGGGGACTATTGAAGACAACATCACCATGATGAAAGTCAAAACTGGTGAGATGGTCTTCGGACATTCGGATATCGACGCTGATGATTACTTCACCTATTCAAGAACCAAGCGCAATTACAGCGTGGAAGGCGTGAGTGAAGGGAAGAAAACCTTTAACAACTCCCGTAAAATCCCAAGCATCTCGCTGGCAGAAGCTGAGCAGAAAATCGAAGCAATGGGAATCACTGCTGATAAATTCACCAGCAGCAAACCGATTGAAGATACGCTCAATCACCTTGTTAGCAAAGACGATCAATACAAGGCCATCACTGGTTACGATGCGACTCGTGAGCTAGCTTACCGCAATATTGCTAAATTGCAACCATTCTACAACAAAGAATGGATTGTCGACCAAGGGAATGAATTGGCTGCAACGAGTCCTCTCTTGACCAAGGAAGTCTTGTCTGTAACGGCTATGAAGGGCAATGATTTTGTCACGGAACTAGCGGATGCGGATCACATCCTGATCCATTATGCGGATAAGACCAAAGATATCTTTAGCATTTCACCGAAAGAGTCTAAAGTCAAACAAGTCAAAGAGTACAGTGTGGCGGAGCTCGGTGAAGTAGTCTACACGCCAAATATGGTGGACAAAGACCGGAGCGATCTCATCAGTGCTATCGTAGGGAAATTAAGCCCTGTCGAATTACAATCAGATCCAATCTACACACATCTTGGTCGAACAGGTCCTAACAAAGTCAATGCTATTAAGAACCTTTACCTTGAAGAAAGTTTCCAAGCAGTCAAGGACAATCTGACTCACTTTGTCAAACAACTGGTTGAAAACCAAGACCATCAATTAAACACGGATGAAGCTGCCAAACGGGCCCTTATCAAGAAACTTGATGACAACAAGGCCGCTGTTCTTTTGGGGCTCTCTTACCTCAATCGTTATTACGGAGTGAAGTTTGATGATGTCAATCTCAAGCAGCTCATGTTGTTCAAGCCAGACTTCTATGGGAAGAGTGTTGATGTTTTAGGCCGCTTGATTGAAATTGGTTCAAAAGAAGACTACATCAAAGGGACTCGTACCCATGATGCCTTCCGAGAAGTCGTTGCGAAGTCTACTCTTTCTAGCAACCTAAATGACTTCCTGAAGTACAATATGGACCTCTTTACAACTGATACAGACTTGAATGATTGGTTCATCAAAGCAACCAAAGACAATGTCTATATTGTGGAGCCTGAGACGACCAATCCAGCTTTCGCATCTGCTAAGCATAGAGCCTATGAGGGCTTAAACAATGATGTTCACGGTAAAATGATTTTGCCACTCTTGAACTTAAAAGATGCCCATATGTTCTTGATTTCAACTTACAACACCATGGCCTATAGTTCCTTCGAGAAATATGGTAAGAACACGGAAGCAGAACGAACTGCCTTCAAAGCCGAAATTGATAAGGTCGCTAAAGGGCAACAAAATTACCTAGATTTCTGGTCACGTCTAGCAACAGATAAGGTTCGCAATCAACTCTTGAAGAGCAATAACATGGTTCCGACCCCTGTCCTTGATAACCAAAACTACAAGGGTATTAGTACAGATCGCTATGGACATACCAACAGTGGCAAGGATGTCGCTCCAATCCGTGAATTGTATGGCCCAACCGATCGTTACCATGCGACAGATTGGCGGATGGGAGCAGTGGCGCGAATTTACGGAAATCCATATAAAGACGACTCTGTCTTCTTCATGGTGACCGATATGATCAGTGACTTTGGAGTCTCTGCCTTCACGCACGAAACAACGCACGTCAATGACCGCATGGTTTACTTAGGTGGTTGGAGACATCGCGAAGGAACCGATATCGAAGCCTTTGCCCAAGGCATGCTCCAAACACCATCAGTATCCAATCCAAATGGGGAATACAAGGCCTTGGGTCTCAACATGGCCTATGAACGTCCAAATGATGGAAACCAATGGTACAATACCAATCCAAATGATCTCACTTCACGCGAGGAGATTGATCGGTACATGAAAGGCTATAACGACACCCTCATGCTTCTGGATTACCTGGAAGGAGAGGCTGTCCTCAATAAAGGCAGTCAAGCATTAAACAATGCTTGGTTCAAGAAGGTTGATAAGCAATACCGAGGGGCTAATACCAAAAATCAATTTGATAAGGTGCGTCCTTTGAGTGATGAGGAAAAAGCCATCACCTTACATTCAGTAGATGATCTCATCACCAACAACTTCATGACCAATCGTGGTCCTGGAAATGGTGTCTATAATCCATCAGACTTTGGCTCAGCCTATGTGACGGTGCCGATGATGACAGGGATCTATGGTGGAAACACCAGTGAAGGGGCTCCTGGAGCCATGTCCTTCAAACACAATACCTTTAGACTCTGGGGCTACTATGGTTATGAAAAAGGCTTCTTAGGCTATGCTTCAAACAAGTATAAACAAGAATCCAAACAAGCAGGTCATGCGACTTTAGGGGATGATTACATCATTCAAAAGATTTCTGATGGAACATTCAGTACCCTTGAAGACTGGAAGAAAGCATACTTCAACGAAGTGGTGACCAGTGCTAAAAATGGACTTCAGGCTATTGAAGTTGATGGGACTACTTATAGCACTTATGATGACTTAAAACAAGCCTTTGCAACTGCGGTTGAAAAAGATCAGGCCAGCTTGAAGAATGGTTCTGTCAAATTTGACAATACCCTTGCCTTGAAAGAAAAAATCTTTAAGAAATTACTGCAACAAACAGACAGTTTCAAAACGTCTATCTTTAAATAATCGAATTCTCTCATCTGCTGAGCAGGTGAGAGTTTTTTAGAAGAAAAAATGAATAGAGGTGGACAAAGTGTCTAAAAATTAAAAGGAATCAATCGTAGGTCGGAAAAATTATCATATTAAAAAAATAACGTAATTTAACAAAAACGCTTTCTTTTCTAGGAAATATTTGACTATTATATCTTTTAGGAGTAAACTAAGGAGGTAAAATTTATAAAAGGAGAATTCATCATGAATTTAACATTTTTAGGTCTTTGTTTAGCCTGCTTTGGTGTATCACTGGCAGAAGGTTTGATGATGAGCAGCCTATTGAAATCTGCGTCTCGTCAACCAGAAATTATTGGTCAATTGCGTAGCCTCTTGATTCTTGGTGTTGCCTTTGTCGAAGGTACTTTCTTCGTAACCTTGGTTATGGCCTTCATTATCAAATAAGCACTTCTATTTTAGAAAAGGAGGTGTCAAAACTTGGAAGAAAGTATCACTCCAACGATAACTCTTGGACCTGTAACTTTTAATTTGACCCTACTTGCTATGACCTTGATTGCTGTTTTGGTGGTTTTTGGCTTTATTTATTGGGCCAGCCGTAAAATGACGATCCGACCAAAGGGCAAACAAAATGTGCTGGAATACGCATATGACTTTGTCGTAGGCTTCACCAAAGGAAATATTGGGGAACATTATATAAAGGACTATTCCTTGTTCTTGTTTGTTCTTTTCCTATTTCTTTTAGTGGCCAATAACATTGGATTGATGGCTAAAATCGAAACGACCAATGGTTACAATTTGTGGACATCACCAACCGCTAACCTGGGTTATGACTTTGCCTTTTCATTTTTGATCACCTTAATCGCCCATGTAGAAGGAATTCGCCGACGTGGTGTGAAGGAATATTTAAAGGCTTTTGTGACACCTGGATTTATGACCCCCATGAATATTTTGGAAGAATTAACGAACTTTGCCTCCTTGGCACTTCGGATCTTCGGAAATATCTTTGCGGGTGAGGTATTAGCAAGCTTGCTCGTGAACTTATCACACCAAGCTTTCTATTGGTATCCATTTGCCTTTATTGGTAGCATGGCATGGACTGCATTTTCAATTTTTATTTCATGTATCCAAGCCTATGTGTTTACCATGTTGTCATCAATCTATATTGGTAAGAAAATTAATGGCGAAGAGTAAGTAGAGGAGGAGTAGAAGAATGCATGTATCAATGAGTGAAATTATTGGTAACTTTATTCTCATTGCTGGTTCCTTCCTATTATTAATCTTTTTAATAAAGAAATTTGCATGGAACAATATCAATGGAATTTTAGAAGCGCGTGCCAAAAAGATTACAGATGATATTGATGGAGCAGAATCAGCTCGTCAAAAAGCTGAGGAACTAGCAAGTAAACGTGAAGAAGAGTTGGCAGGTAGCCGCAAAGAAGCTGCGTCTATCGTCGAAAATGCAAAGGAAACTGCAGAAAAGAATAAATCTCAGATCCTTTCAGAAGCCACTCAAGAAGCAGTACGTTTGAAAGAAAAAGCGCAACAAGAAATTGCGCATAACAAAGAAGAAGCATTGAACAGTATCAAAGGTGATGTGGCAGATCTCACTGTCAATCTTGCCAGCAAATTGTTGAGCCAACAGCTGGATGCTGAAGGTCAACGCCAACTGATCGATCGCTATCTTGATGAATTAGGAGAAGCCTAATGGACAAAAAGCAACTGATGGTGATTGAGAAATATACCCAGCCTTTTGTTCAATTGGTCTTTGAAAAAGGAGAACAAGACCTAGTCTTTGAAAAATTGACTCAAATCAAGGGTATTTTTGAAGAGACTGGACTTGCTAACTTCTTAGCTCATATCGGTGTAGAGGATGAAGAGAAAGCAAAAAGTCTCAGACTTTTTCAACCCTCGGATTCACAATTACTCGACCATTTGATTGAAGTGGTTATTCTCAATCATCGTGAAGCCTTATTTTATGACATTGTAACGATTTGTTTGGATCAGATTCAACTGTTGAGCAACGCTTTTGTCGTCACTGTTACGACGGTTGCTGGTTTGGATCCTGTTCAAGAGCAAAAGCTAATCCCCATTATCGAAAGAAAATTTGGGATTCAAGTTCGCTCGATCCAACAAAAGATCGATCCAGATTTAATTGGTGGCTTTGTCGTGACAGCCAATCATAAAACGTTGGATACCAGTCTCAAACACCAATTGCAAGTTATAAAATCTAAATTGAAATAGAAAGTGGTGTGAATTTTGGCGATTAACGCACAAGAAATCAGCGCTTTAATTAAGCAACAAATTGAAAATTTCAAGCCAAACTTTGACGTCACTGAGACAGGTGTTGTAACCTACATTGGTGACGGGATTGCCCGTGCTCATGGTCTTGAAAATGCCATGAGTGGTGAGTTGTTGATCTTTGAAAATGGCTCATACGGGATGGCCCAAAACTTAGAGACAACGGATGTCGGTATCATCATCTTGGGTGATTTCACGGATATTCGTGAAGGAGACTCTGTCCGTCGTACAGGTAAAATCATGGAAGTCCCTGCAGGGGATGCCTTGATTGGTCGGGTTGTCAACCCACTTGGCCAACCAGTAGATGGTTTGGGTGAGATTGTGACAGATAAATTCCGTCCAGTCGAAACACCAGCTCCTGGTGTTATGCAACGGAAATCTGTCTCAGAACCCCTACAAACTGGTTTGAAAGCCATTGATGCCCTTGTTCCAATCGGACGTGGTCAACGGGAATTGATTATCGGGGACCGTCAAACAGGGAAAACTTCGATTGCCATCGATACCATCTTGAACCAAAAGGGTCAAGACATGATCTGTATCTATGTAGCGATTGGTCAAAAAGAATCAACAGTTCGTACGCAAGTAGAAACTCTTCGTAAATACGGAGCCATGGATTATACGATTGTCGTGACGGCATCTGCCTCACAACCGTCTCCATTGCTCTACTTGGCACCTTATGCCGGGGTTGCCATGGCTGAAGAGTTCATGTATAACGGTAAACACGTTTTGATCGTCTATGATGATTTGTCAAAACAAGCCGTAGCTTACCGTGAATTGTCCCTTCTTCTTCGTCGTCCACCAGGACGTGAAGCCTTCCCAGGGGATGTCTTCTATCTCCACAGCCGTTTGTTGGAACGTTCTGCTAAAGTTTCAGATGAATTGGGTGGTGGCTCTATTACAGCCCTTCCAATTATTGAAACCCAAGCAGGAGATATTTCTGCTTATATCGCAACCAACGTGATTTCGATCACAGACGGACAAATCTTCTTGCAAGATAGTTTGTTCAATGCTGGTATTCGTCCAGCCATTGATGCAGGTTCTTCTGTATCCCGTGTAGGGGGAGCTGCCCAAATCAAGGCTATGAAGAAAGTTGCGGGTACCCTTCGTATCGACCTTGCTTCATATCGTGAATTGGAAGCCTTCACGAAATTTGGTAGTGACTTGGATGCTGCGACTCAAGCGAAATTGAACCGTGGTCGCCGAACAGTTGAAGTCTTGAAACAACCCGTTCATGAACCATTGACAGTTGAAAAACAAGTCGTGATCTTGTATGCCTTGACTCATGGTTTCTTAGATAGTGTTCCAGTAGACGACATTCTTCGTTTCCAAGAAGAGTTGTTTGATTACTTTGAAGCACATTATGATCAAATCTTTGAGACGATTCGTTCAACACATGATCTTCCAGCAGAAGAAGAACTGGATGCAGCCCTTACAGAATTTGTCAACCAGTCAAATTTCAAATAGAAATAGGAGTGGAAGATGGCAGTTTCATTAAATGATATAAAAAATAAAATTGCATCCACTAAAAATACCAGTCAAATTACCAATGCCATGCAGATGGTGTCTGCTGCTAAACTCGGAAAATCGGAGCAAGCAGCCAAGGATTTTCAGGTTTATGCTGCTAAGGTACGTAAGTTACTAACAGACTTGCTCCATGGACATGAAACAGAAAATGCTAAGTCCCATCCCATGTTGGTGAGTCGGCCGGTAAAAAAGACAGCTTATATCGTGATTACATCCGATCGTGGTTTGGTCGGAGGCTACAATGCCTCCATCCTTAAAACCATGATGGAAATGAAGGCAGAATACCATCCAACTGGAGATGACTTTGAAGTGATCTGTATTGGAAGTGTCGGGGCGGATTTCTTCCGTGCCCGTGGGATTCAGCCGGTTTATGAATTGCGTGGTTTGCCTGATCAACCTAGCTTTAAGGAAGTTCGTACGATCATTTCGAAAACAGTCCAAATGTATCAGGAAGGCTTGTTTGACGAGTTGTACGTCTGTTACAACCATCACGTTAACAGTTTGACTAGCCAAATGCGGGTAGAACAGATGCTTCCGATTATTGATTTGGACCCCAATGAAGCAGATGAGGATTATGTATTGAATCTAGAATTGGAATCTAGTCGAGATGCCATTTTGGATCAATTGCTCCCTCAATTTGCTGAAAGCATGATCTATGGTGCCATTATTGATGCTAAAACAGCTGAAAATGCTGCGGGGATGATGGCCATGCAAACTGCAACAGACAATGCCAAGAAAGTCATTGATGAATTAACGATTCAATACAACCGTGCTCGTCAAGCAGCGATTACACAAGAAATTACCGAAATCGTTGCTGGTGCTAGCGCCCTTGAATAGTTGTCGGATACAATTTTAAATACAAAAACAGATGCTCGAAAGAGAACTTTTGAGCAGTAGAAATTACTTAGAATAGGAGAATGACATGAGTTTAGGCAAAATTTCTCAGGTCGTAGGTCCCGTCGTAGACGTTGCCTTTTCCGTTGGAGATAAACTTCCTGAGATCAATAATGCGCTTGTAGTCTATAAAAATGACCAACAAAAATCAAAAGTCGTTCTTGAAGTAGCTTTGGAACTTGGTGATGGGGTTGTACGGACCATCGCCATGGAATCAACTGATGGTTTAACACGTGGAATGGAAGTCTTGGACACAGGTCGTCCAATCTCTGTTCCTGTCGGAAAAGAAACCTTGGGACGTGTCTTCAATGTTCTTGGAGATACCATTGACTTGGATCAACCTTTTGCTGAGGATGCTCCTCGTGACTCCATCCACAAAAAAGCTCCATCTTTTGACGAGCTCTCTACTTCAGAAGAAATTCTTGAAACAGGGATCAAGGTTATTGACCTCTTAGCCCCTTATTTGAAAGGTGGGAAGGTCGGACTCTTCGGTGGTGCCGGAGTTGGGAAGACCGTCTTGATTCAAGAATTAATCCATAATATTGCCCAAGAACACGGTGGTATTTCTGTATTTACCGGTGTTGGGGAACGGACACGTGAAGGGAATGACCTTTACTGGGAAATGAAAGAATCTGGCGTTATTGAAAAAACAGCCATGGTCTTTGGACAAATGAATGAGCCACCTGGAGCACGGATGCGTGTTGCTTTGACTGGTTTGACCATTGCGGAATACTTCCGTGATGTCGAAGGTCAGGACGTTCTCTTGTTTATCGACAATATCTTCCGTTTCACTCAAGCCGGATCTGAAGTATCAGCCCTTTTGGGACGGATGCCATCAGCCGTTGGTTACCAACCTACTTTGGCAACTGAAATGGGTCAATTGCAAGAACGGATTACGTCAACGAAGAAAGGTTCTGTTACATCGATCCAAGCCATCTATGTGCCAGCCGATGACTATACAGACCCAGCGCCAGCAACCGCTTTTGCTCACTTGGATTCAACCACCAATTTGGAACGTAAATTGGTACAATTGGGGATCTACCCTGCGGTGGATCCATTGGCATCAAGCTCACGTGCCCTTTCTCCAGAAATCGTAGGAGAAGAACACTATGCAGTAGCTTCTGAAGTCAAACGCGTCCTTCAACGTTACCATGAATTGCAAGATATCATTGCTATCTTGGGGATGGATGAATTGTCTGACGAAGAAAAGACCTTGGTTGCTCGTGCTCGCCGGATCCAATTCTTCTTGTCACAAAACTTCAACGTTGCGGAACAATTTACAGGTCAACCTGGTTCTTATGTACCAGTTGGAGAAACTGTTCGTGGCTTTAAAGAAATTTTGGATGGGAAATATGACCATCTTCCTGAAGATGCCTTCCGTGGTGTTGGATCGATCGAAGATGTGATCGCCAAAGCTGAAAAAATGGGATTCTAAGAAGAGGTGAAAGATGAGTCAAATGAACGTCCAAATCGTTACACCGGATGGACTGGTTTATGATCATCATGCCGCATTTGTATCTGTCAAGACAATTGATGGTGAATTAGGGATTTTACCTCATCATATCAATACCATTGCGGTTTTGGCTGTAGACCAAGTAAAGGTTCGTCGTGTCGACGATGACAAACATATTGATTGGATTGCAGTCAATGGTGGGATTATCGAAGTAGCTGATAATGTCATTACCATTGTTGCCGATTCTGCCGAACGTGCTCGAGATATTGACATTAGTCGTGCAGAACGTGCCAAACTGCGAGCTGAAAAAGCGATTGAAGAAGCCAAAGATCAGCATTCGGTTGATATGGAACGTCGTGCTAAAATTGCTCTTCAACGCGCCATTAACCGGATTAATGTCGGAAATCGTTTATAAGATATTCAAAATAAGGTGGAGGTTTTGTCCTCACCTTATTTTTGTTGGGAGAGAATCAAAAGAAGAAAGTACGGACCAAATATGGTATAATAGCTGTATGATTCAAATGATTTTTAATCTTTCAAGCCATCTATTGTTTATCTTTTTTGCCTATTACCTATTGTTGAACCTGGTTCAATGGGAAAAGTTTTTAAAAGTAAGTGCTGAAAATGCGGTTAAAATCCGTTTTTTGATCTTGATGATCAGCGTCGGAATAGGCTATCTAGCCAGCTCATTTTTTATCAGTGTTTATGAGATGAGTCGGCAGATTTTTATTGGCCAATTCTAGCCACATTTTATAAAAAATATGGTATGATAGAAAGCGTGACTTTAAGAAATTGGAGAACAATCCCGTATGGAAAAAATAATCGTTAATGGTGGTCATAATCGACTGGTTGGAACCGTCAAAATCGAAGGAGCAAAAAATGCTGTCCTTCCTCTTCTTGCTGCAACAGTTCTAGCAAGCGAGGGCGTGACAACCTTGAAAAATGTACCTGTTTTATCAGATGTCTTTACAATGAACAATGTTGTTCGTGGGTTGAATGCACAAGTAACCTTCAATGAAGAAGACAATACGGTTGTCGTAGATGCACGAGAGAAATTGTCTGAGGAAGCGCCTTATAAATATGTGAGTAAGATGCGGGCTTCTATCGTTGTCCTAGGTCCTGTCTTGGCACGCAATGGCCATGCCAAAGTTTCCATGCCTGGAGGCTGTACGATTGGGAGTCGTCCGATTGACCTCCACCTGAAAGGTCTGGAAGCTATGGGGGCTGAAATTACCCAAACGGCCGGCTATATTGAAGCAAAAGCAGATCGTCTCAAGGGTGCACACATCTATATGGACTTCCCATCAGTAGGTGCGACACAAAATATTATGATGGCCGCAACCTTGGCAGATGGAGTCACTGTGATTGAAAATGCAGCTCGAGAACCTGAAATTGTTGACCTAGCTCTCTTGCTGAATAAAATGGGAGCTAATGTCAAGGGGGCAGGAACTGAGACCTTGACCATTGTTGGTGTGGAGAGCTTGCATGGTGCAAACCACAATGTTGTGCAAGACCGCATCGAAGCTGGAACCTTTATGATTGGGGCAGCCATGACTGGTGGAGATGTCTTGATCGAAGATGCCATTTGGGAACACAACCGTCCGCTTCTATCTAAGATGCAGGAGATGGGTGTAACGGTAACCGAAGAAGAAAATGGAATTCGGATTCAATCGGATATCAGTAAGCTCCGTCCAGTGACGGTTAAAACCCTTCCCTATCCAGGATTCCCAACCGATATGCAGGCTCAATTCACAGCCTTGATGGCCATGGCTAAAGGTGAGTCTACCATGATTGAAACGGTTTTTGAGAATCGCTTCCAGCATTTGGAAGAAATGCGTCGGATGGGCGTTCACTCAGACATTATGCGGGATACAGCTCGTATCGTTGGAGGGGAAAGCTTCCAAGGTGCAGAGGTCATGTCGACAGATTTACGAGCAAGTGCAACCTTGGTCTTGATGGGCTTGGTAGCAGAAGGAGAGACGAAAGTCAGCAAATTAAGTCACTTAGATCGTGGTTATTATCAATTCCATGAGAAATTAGTGGCACTAGGTGCAGACGTGAAACGTGTAGAGGAAGAAGACGATGAAAACTAATCTTCGCTATGTTGGAAAACAGCTAGGAATTGTCCTCCTGTTGGCTGTGATTGGAATCATCATTTTTGCAGTTGGTTTGGTCATTGGTTATGGAGTGATTGGAGATGGAAAAAATCCATGGTCCATTCTCTCTCCGGACACTTGGTCAGAGATCATTGGAAAACTAACAGGCAAATAAGCTTTTAACTAAAATTGAGTAAAAAGGAGAGCAGCGAATCGAGTCAGTGACCATCTAGCGCTGCTCTTTTTTGGAGAGAGGCATGACAAAACAAGTATTAACGAAACGAACCAAACAAACCCTAGCAGGTTTTGTGGTGGCAACGGCCCTAGCTATCGGGGGCTATTATTTTAATCAACCGACGGTAAAAGAAGCGACGGATCAGGTTGTTTCGGTGGTGACTAGTAGCCAACAAGAAACACCTAGTAAAGAGTTAGCTAGCTCTGTACTAACGAAATCGGCTCGTTCACAATTGGGAAATGACTTGGAATGGAATGGTGCTGGAGCCTTTGTAGTTAAGGGGAATCGCACAGATCTGGATGCCAGTGTGGCTAGTCAACCCTATGCAGATAACAAGACAAAAGAAGTGAATGGAAAGACCGTACCGACGGTTGCGAACGCTATTATGACCAAGGCGACTCGCCAGTATAGAGATCGGGAGGCAACAGGAAGTGGTCTAACCGATTGGAAACCAGCAGGTTGGCACCAGGTCCACAATCTGTCCGGTGAGTATGACCATGCTGTGGATCGGGGCCATCTATTGGGCTACGCCTTGATCGGCAATCTCAAAGGTTTTGATGCTTCGACGAGCAATCCCAAAAATATCGCTGTGCAAACGGCTTGGTCCAATCAAGCCAATGATCCTCATTCCACTGGTCAAAACTACTACGAGACCCTGGTTCGAAAAGCACTGGATAAGAACAAGAGGATTCGCTATCGAGTAACCTTGATCTACAACCAACCAGAAGATTTGATTCCATTAGGTTCTCAGATCGAAGCTAAATCGAGTGATGGAACCCTTGAGTTCAATGTCTTTGTTCCCAATGTTCAAAGTGGGATTAGCCTGGATTACCAGACAGGAAAAGTAACCGTTCATCAATAAGCTGGAAAGCGCAGTTATTTAAGTTATTTTTAAGAATGGGGTGTTACAATTGCATACCTTCTTTAAGAGAAAGGAGAATGTATGAGAACCATTTTTCGATTTTTCAGAGGAATCCTTCGCATGGCTTGGAGTCTTTTTTGGGGATTTTTCTGGACCATTGCCATCAGTTTTCTCGTTCTAGTGGGGATCATCTATTTTACAGATTCTCCTAGTTCTGGTATGGATGGATTTGGACGAGCTGCCCAAAAGGTTGTCTATCAAGTCGGCAATTTATTTGGAGATCAAGGCTTTGCATCGCGCTTTGGGATGGCACCTAGCTCACAGACTACGCAGACAGACAATCACGAGCATAGCGGTGCTCGCTGGGAGAAAGCGGAGGCCACGGTCTACCTGGATCCCAATATCAGTCAAACTTTTGTAAAAGCTTATCGGGATGCTATTGAGGCTTGGAACCAAACAGGCGCCTTTACCTTCAAGTTGGTTACAAATGAAAAAGAGGCTAATGTGGTCTTGACGGAAATGGATAACGCATCGGTTTCTGCTGCAGGAGAGACTGCCTCTCAGACTAACCTTTTAACCAACCGGTTCACCCACATCACAGTGCGTCTCAATCGCCATTATCTTTTAAATTATGTCTATAACTATAGTTATGATCGGATTGTCAATACAGCTGAGCATGAGCTAGGCCATGCCATTGGGCTGGACCACACTGATGGAGAATCGGTCATGCAACCAGCTGGCTCCTTCTACAGTATTCAGGATACAGATGTGGAAGCAGTCCGACAATTATACAAGGAAGAATAAGTTTTAAAATACTTTCGAAAGTTCTGAGCCTCAAGGGGCTCAGGATTTTTTTGATGGCTCGTCTTTCCTTGTTTAATCTGAAAAAAGATAGTAAAATAGGAACATGATTATTTTACAAGCCAACAAAATTGAACGCTCTTTTGCAGGGGAGGTTCTTTTTGATAATATCAGCCTGCAGGTGGATGAACGGGACCGGATTGCCCTGGTCGGAAAGAACGGAGCCGGTAAGTCAACACTCTTAAAAATCTTGGTGGGAGAAGAAGAACCAACTTCAGGAGAAATCAATAAAAAGCGGGATCTTTCTCTCTCTTATTTAGCCCAGGATAGTCGCTTTGAGTCGTCCAATACTATCTACGATGAGATGCTCCATGTCTTTGACGACCTCCGTAAAACGGAGAAAACTTTGCGGCAGATGGAGCTTGAGATGGGGGAAAAAACTGGGGCTGACTTAGAAAAACTCATGCAGGACTATGACCGTCTCTCGGAAGAATTCCGTCAGGCTGGTGGCTTCACCTATGAAGCAGATATCCGCGCCATTCTCAACGGCTTTAAGTTCGATGAGTCCATGTGGCAGATGAAGATTGAAGAGCTGTCTGGTGGGCAAAATACCCGTCTAGCTCTGGCCAAGATGCTTCTAGAAAAACCAAATCTCCTGGTACTGGACGAGCCGACCAACCACTTGGATATTGAGACCATCGCCTGGTTGGAAAACTATCTGGTTAATTATAGTGGAGCTCTTCTCATTGTCAGCCACGACCGCTATTTCCTAGATAAGGTCGCAACCATTACACTGGACTTGACCAAGCATTCCTTGGACCGCTATGTCGGCAATTACTCCAGCTTTGTGGAGCAAAAAGAACAAAAATTGCTGACCGAAGCCAAAAACTACGAGAAGCAACAAAAAGAAATAGCAGCTCTGGAAGACTTTGTTAATCGCAATTTGGTGCGGGCTTCGACTACCAAGCGGGCTCAGTCTCGGCGTAAGCAGTTGGAAAAAATGGAGCGCCTAGACAAGCCAGAAGCTGGAACTAAGTCAGCCCATATGACCTTCCATTCTGATAAGACCTCGGGAAATGTCGTCCTGACAGTAGAAGAGGCAGCCGTCGGCTATGACGATCAAATCCTGTCAGAGCCCATCAATCTGGATATCCGCAAGATGAATGCAGTCGCTATTGTGGGACCAAATGGGATCGGGAAATCTACTCTTATCAAGTCCATCGTCGGGCAGATTCCTTTTATCAAGGGGGAAGCTCGTTTTGGGGCCAATGTCGAGGTGGGTTACTATGACCAGACCCAAAGTAAACTAACGCCTCACAACAGTGTCTTGGATGAGCTCTGGAATGACTTTAAACTGACGCCAGAAGTAGAAATTCGCAATCGACTGGGAGCCTTTCTTTTCTCTGGGGATGATGTCAAGAAAACCGTCGGCATGCTGTCGGGTGGAGAGCGGGCCCGCTTGCTTCTAGCTAAGCTGTCCATGGAGAATAACAATTTTTTGATTCTCGACGAGCCGACCAACCACTTGGATATCGATAGCAAGGAAGTGCTAGAAAATGCCTTGATTGATTTTGATGGCACCTTGCTCTTTGTCAGCCACGACCGTTACTTTATCAATCGGGTAGCCACACAAGTTTTGGAACTCTCAGAAGAAGGCTCAACTCTTTATCTAGGAGACTACGACTATTATCTGGAGAAAAAAGCTGAGTTAGAGGCTCTTGCTGCAGCGCAAGCAGAAGCTGTGCCTGTTTCTTCGATGGAAGAAGTAGCAAGTAATGATTATCATCTGCAAAAGCAAAACCAAAAGGAACTCCGGAAAATCACTCGTCGCATTGAGCAATTGGAAGCAGAGATGGAAGAGCTGGATCAAAAAATCCAAGACATCACTGAAACCATGCATAGCACCAACGATGCAGCTGACTTGGTCCAACTCCAGAGCGAGCTGGATCAACTGACTGTCCAGCAGGAAGCAGTCATGGAAGAGTGGGCAGAACTGTCAGAGCAGGTGGAATAGATGGAAGATCTTGGAAAAGTTTTTCGTGAATTTCGAATCAGCAAAAATTATTCGTTAAAAGAAGCTGCAGGAGAAGCTTGCTCGACCTCCCAGTTATCCCGTTTTGAATTGGGGGAGTCGGATCTGGCTGCGTCGCGCTTCTTTGACATTTTGGACAATATCCATGTGACGATTGAGAATTTTATGGATAAGGCAAGAAATTTTCAACACCATGAGCATGTTGCTTTGATGGCCCAGATTATTCCACTTTACTATTCAAATGATATTGCGGGTTTTCAAAAGCTTCAAAGAGAACAACTTGAAAAAGCCAAACATTCCACCAATCCTCTCTATTTTGAGCTGAACTGGATCCTGCTACAAGGCCTGATTTGCCAGAGAGATGCTAGTTATACCATGAAGCAGCGTGATCTAGACAAGGTGGCAGATTACCTCTTTCAAACGGAAGAGTGGACCATGTATGAATTGATCCTCTTTGGCAATCTCTACAGCTTTTATGATGTGGACTATGTCACACGGCTTGGGAGAGAAGTGATGGAGCGTGAAGATTTCTACAAAGAAATTGGTCGCCATCGCAAACTGGTCTTGATTCTTGCTCTGAATTGCTACCAGCATTGTTTAGAACACTGTTCTTTTGAAAATGCCAGCTATTTTGAAGCCTATGTAGAAAAGATTATCGGGAAGAGCATCAAGCTATACGAACGCAATGTCTTTCATTATCTCAAGGGATTTGCCCTCTATCGGAAGGGGCAAACAGAAGAAGGGCGGCAGCAAATGAGGGAAGCCATGCACATTTTTGATGTGCTGGGACTGCCAGAGCAGGTGGCCTATTATCAAGAACACTTTGATAAATTTGTAAAAAATGAATGTTCTAAATAGGACAGTGATAAAGGAGATTTTATGAACCGACATGCGGTCCAATTAATTAGTCGTGGAGCTATTAACAAAATTGGAAATATGCTCTATGACTATGGAAATAGTGTCTGGCTAGCCTCGATGGGGACTATAGGAAAGACGGTATTAGGGATCTATCAAATTTCTGAGTTAGTGACAGGGATTCTCGTGAATCCTTTTGGAGGAGTGATTTCAGACCGTTTTTCTCGTCGCAAGATTTTGATGACGACCGACCTGGTTTGTGGACTCCTTTGTTTGGCGATTTCTTTTATCACAAATGATAGCTTGATGATTGCGGCTCTTATTTTTGCCAATATTGTTCAGGCCATTGCCTTTGGTTTTTCTCGACCTGCCAATAAAGCTATTATCACAGAGGTTGTTGAGAAAGATGAGATTGTGACCTATAATGCTCACTTGGAGTTGGTCTTACAGGTTGTTAGTGTCAGTTCACCTGTTTTTTCTTTCCTAGTTCTACAATTTGCCAGTCTTCATGCGACCCTCTTACTGGATGCGCTGACCTTTTTCATTGCCTTTGTTCTAGTGGCTTTCCTTCCGAAAGAAGAAGCTAAGGTGCAAGAGAGGAAACAGTTTACCGGGAAAGATATTTTTTCTGATATCAAGGATGGGTTAGACTATATCTGGCATCAGAAAGAGATTTTCTTTCTCTTATTAGTGGCTTCTAGCGTCAATTTCTTTTTTGCGGCTTTTGAGTTTTTACTTCCCTTCTCGAATCGTCTATACGGGGTTAAAGGAGCTTATGCGACCATTTTAACGCTGGGAGCTATTGGATCTATTCTAGGAGCACTTGTTGCCAATAAAATGAAATCAAGTATGAGAATTCTCCTGTTTTTACTGCTTTTGGCAGGGATAGGAGTGTTCATAATGGGCTTGCCCCTTCCACCTTATCTTTCCTTTTCAGGAAATCTGGTCTGTGAATTTTTTGTGACCATTTTCGACATCCACGTTTTTTCCCAAGTACAAACCAAGGTGGAAGATGATTATCTAGGTAGAGTATTGAGCACAATTTATACCTTGGCTGTTCTCTTTATGCCCATCGCCAAAGGGTTGATGACTTGGTTGCCAAGCGTCCGTATGGAATCATTTCTCTTGATTGGAGCTGGGGTTATTCTCTTTTCACTCTTGGCTCAGCTAGTAGCTAAGCAGCTTCAATCAAAAGAACAGTAGGCATCCTTCGATAAATTTGTAAAGCATTAATTTTCCCAAATAGGGGACAAAATGAAAACCTCTTTCATGAACTGATACAATAGTTTCAGAAAATGAAGGAGGTTTTTTATGAATCGACATGCTATCCAGCTGATTGCTCGTGGGGCAATCAATCGAATGGGAAATATGCTCTATGATTATGGGAATAGTGTTTGGCTGGCCTCGATGGGGACGGTGGGAAAGACGGTATTAGGGATTTATCAGATTTCTGAACTTGTCACCTCCATTCTAGTCAATCCATTTGGTGGCGTGATCTCAGACCGTTTTTCCCGACGCAAGATTTTGATGACAACCGACTTGGTTTGTGGTCTCCTTTGTTTGGGCATTTCTTTTATCAGGAACGATCGTTGGATGATTGCAGCCCTGATTGTTGCCAATATTGTTCAGGCCATTGCCTTTGCATTTTCTCGTACGGCCAACAAAGCCATTATCACTGAGGTCGTAGAGAAGGACGAGATTGTGACCTATAATGCCAGCTTGGAGCTGGTCTTACAGGTTGTTGGTGTTAGCTCACCTGTGTTCTCTTTCCTTGTTTTACAATTTGCCAGTCTCCATGCGACCCTCTTACTGGATGCACTGACCTTTTTCATCGCCTTTGTCCTAGTGGCATTCCTTCCCAAAGAAGAAGCCAAAGTTCAAGAAAAGAAACGGTTTACGGGAAAAGATATTTTTTCGGATATCAAGGATGGACTGCACTATATCTGGCATCAGAAAGAGATTTTCTTCCTTCTATTGGTGGCTTCCAGCGTCAATTTCTTTTTTGCGGCTTTTGAGTTTTTACTTCCCTTTTCCAATCGCCTTTACGGGGTCAAAGGAGCCTATGCGACCATCTTAACCTTGGGGGCTATTGGCTCCATCATCGGAGCCTTGATTGCTAATAAATTTAAATCAAGCATGGAGATGCTTCTCTTCTTATTGATTTTAACAGGAGTGGGAGTGTTCATGATGGGCTTGCCTCTTCCTCACCTTCTTTCCTTTTCTGGAAATTTAGTCTGTGAACTCTTTATGACGATTTTTAATATTCACTTTTTTACCCAAGTGCAAACCAAGGTAGAAGGAGACTACCTGGGCAGGGTCTTAAGCACCATTTTTACCTTGGCCATTCTCTTTATGCCTGTGGCTAAAGGCTTGATGACCTGGTTACCAAGCGTCCGAGTAGAATCCTTTCTCCTGATCGGAGCTGGTGTCATTCTCTTTTCACTCATAGCTCAAGTAGTCGCCAAGCACCTACAAGCAAAAAATCATTAGAACAACATGAAAAAAGCACCGAATGGTGCTTTTTTAGTTGTTATTTTTTTCTTCTATTTTAACTTCTTTCTTTTCTTCCTCCAGTTGCTTTTGAGTGCTCTTGAGTTCTTTTTTTAGGGAGAAGCCCTTTGAAAAATTAACCAAGGTCATGACAAATGCACCCAAGAGGACACAGAGCAAGATCAGAATGATCAAGGGCAATTTAAATTGGACCAAGAGGAAATTCACAGTGACTGATTGCATGTTTGCAAGGGAAATACCAGCAATCAATAAAATTAAAAGTAATAAAGCAATGTAGTGTAGATTATTTTTGTTCATCATTATCTCCTTATTGTTCAGCAGGGGCCTTGCTTTTCACATCAGCGTACTCTTCCGGTTGCTCTAGGCTTAGAATATCCTCATAAGCCGGTAGGGAAAGGTCCTTGCCATATTTATTTTTTAAAGCAGTGCTCACTAGACGATAGGCCAAATTGGCATTTCGGGACAAGATAGGACCGTGGAAGTAGCTTCCAAAGACGTTCTTGTAATGAACCCCTTCGCACCCATCTTCTTTGTTGTTCCCATTTCCATAGACGACCTTACCCAGCGGTTTTTCATCCTCTGCCAAGAAGGTCCGACCTTGGTGGTTTTCAAAACCATAATAGGTTTCGTTAAATTCTTCGTTATGGATCTTGATATCACCGATATAGCGGTTGTTGACTTGGTTGAGCGTATAGTGGCCCATAATACCGAGCCCTTCAATGCGTTTGCCAGAAGCTTCAATGTAGTACTGACCCAGAAGCTGAAAGCCACCACAGATAGCAAGGACCACACCATCGTCATGAATGAAGCGTTCAAGATCTTCTTTTTTATCTGGTAGATCTTCTGATACAATGGTCTGTTCGTAGTCTTGGCCGCCACCGAAAAAGGCGATATCATAGGCATCAGGGTCGAACCGGTCTTTGAGAGAGACGATATCCACTGTGACATGGGCTCCAAGTTTTTCAGCAACGTACTTGAGCATGAGGATATTTCCATTGTCTCCGTAGGTATTCATTAAGTTGCCGTAGAGATGGGCAATGCGCAGGCTGTATGGATACTGTGCCTGATCAGAAGATTCTAGAGAAGTATAAGTCATTAGTGCATCTCCTTTTCAATCAGGTGTTCTTGGGCCAAGAGTTCACGGAATTCAAGCATGGCCGTATAGGTAGCTAAAATGTAAGCGTGAGGGGTTTCCTGTTGCTGGATGCGTTGGAAGACCTCTTTTAATTCAGCCATTTCTGTGATCTTTTCAGCCGGATAGCCAGTGACCCGAAGTCGCCGAGCAATCTCAGAGTGGCGCACCCCACCAGCATTGATTTCTGGAATATCCATCTGGGTGATTTGCTCAAAGTCCGCATCCCAAATCCAGCTGGTGTCGATCCCATCCGCATAATTCGCATTGAGGAGGGCTGATAAGCTAAAGGAATAAGGAGCTAGTTTGATCATTTCAATAGCTTGGGTCGCACCAACTGGATTCTTAATCAAAACCAAGGTACATTCCTTATCCCCAATCTTAAAGGTTTCCTGACGACCAAAGACAGCGCGACTGCGATCAAATCCTTGCTTAATCACTTCAGGTTGAACTCCAAAGAATCCAGCAACGGAAACAGCAGCTAAGGCATTGTAGATGTTGTAAAGACCGCCGATATTGATGTGGTAGTCTTGGCCTTGAATCCGGAATTGGGAAGAGCGCTGGGTTAATGAGAGGAGGTCTGATACGGCATAAGTCAGAGGAGGCCTGTGGAAACCACAGTGCTCACAGATATAATCCCCAAGATTTGCATAGGTATTGAGCTTGTACTTGAGGATGTTGTGGCAATGCGGACAGAGGATTCCTTCCGTATTGTAATGAGCTAGTTGTGGCTCTGATTTGTCAGTATCAAATCCATAATATTGGATCGGATTGGATAAGGTCTGACTATTAAAGAGCGGACTATCACCATTTAACAAGACTGTTGCAGTTGGGACCTTGTGAATGGCATCCAAAATCATTTGGTAGGTCGTATAGATCTCTCCATAGCGGTCCATCTGGTCCCGGAAAATATTAGTGATCACAAAAAGGCTGGGCTTAATATAATCACAAATCCGAGAGAGGCTGGCCTCGTCAATTTCAAGTACCGCAATCGGTCGATTTGATTTCGAATGCTTAGCCCGTAAGAAGGTCGTTGTAATCCCAGAGATCATATTGGCCCCACTTGGATTGGTCAAAATAGGTCCAAAAGCTTCTTGGAGAATACCTACTGTTAGCGCAGTGGTCAGGGTTTTTCCATTTGTCCCTGTAATCACAACAATCTCATAGTTTTTTGCCAGTTGACTGAGAATATCTTTATCAAATTTGAGGGCTACTTTACCTGGTAGGGTTGATCCCCGCCCCATCTTTTCTAGAATAGAGCCGGAAAGCTTTCCTGCCAGAAGGCCCAAGGTTGTATTTATCTTCATAAATCATATTTTATCATAAAAAGCATCAGAAGGTTACAGAAAAATCTGTTGAAACGTGTTATAATAAGATGATGTCTTTTAGAGAAGTGGTAGGTATGAGAATATGAATATTCAACAGTTTTCAAATCCACAATTTTGGACCAGTTTGTTCCCGAATTGGTGGAGTGTTATTATCAATATCATCGATATTGCCCTGGTGGCTTGGTTGTTGTATTTTTTGATCAAGGCCATCGTCGGGACCAAGATCATGATTTTGGTGCGTGGGGTCATTATCTTTTTCTTGGCTCAATTTTTAGCCAATTTTTTGGGTTTAACGACTATTTCTTGGCTGATCAATCAAGTGATTACCTATGGGGTTATCGCGCTGGTTGTGATTTTCTCCCCTGAAATTCGGATTGGCTTAGAGCGTTTAGGTCGGGCGACAGAGTTCTTTACGACGAGTGAAGTCAGTCAGGAAGAGAAGATGGTACAGGCCTATGTTAAGGCAGTGGCTTATATGAGCCCACGTAAGATTGGTGCCTTGGTAGCTATTCAAGGAGCCAGAACCCTTCAGGAATATATCTCCACAGGTATTCCTCTGGATGCAGATATTTCAGGAGAATTGCTGATTAATATCTTCATTCCAAATACTCCTCTGCACGATGGGGCGGTCATTGTTCGCAATGATAAAATCGCTGTTTCTTGTGCCTACCTGCCCTTGACAGAAAACACTGGAATTTCAAAAGAGTTCGGAACGCGTCACCGCGCAGCCATTGGTTTGTCTGAAGTTTCGGATGCCTTTACCTTTGTGGTATCAGAAGAAACGGGCGGGATCTCTGTAACCTATAATGGAACCTTCCGACATGATTTAACCTTAGAAGAGTTTGAGGCAGAATTGAGAGCCTTCTTGGTCCCTGAAGAGAATAAGACGATTAGTTGGAAAGAGCGTCTATTTGGGAGGGTAACAAAATGAGATCGAAAAAAGAATTTCTTTATGTTTTCGCCTCCGTCTTATTGTCCTTTATCTTGTTTATCAATGCGTCATCCTTTAATTTTCAAAATAATAGCAGCGCTAGACAAGTGAGTTCAGAGACCTACACCAATACCTTGACCAATATTCCAATTGATGCCAAGTACAATGACAAGACATACTTTGTCAGTGGGTTAACATCAGAGGTAACGGTCTTTCTAAAGGGTTCAAACCGGGTCGCTCTAGCAAGCGAAATGCAACCGGGAACTCGGAAGTTTCGCGTGGTAGCGGATCTTCGTAAGGCCAAGGAAGGTACCGTCGAAGTGCCGTTGATTGTAGAAGATCTTCCAGCAGGTTTGACCGCAACCGTAGAGCCTCAGAAAGTTTCTGTAAAAATCGGGAAGAAAGCGAAAAAATCGTTTGCGGTCAGGGCCACGATCCCGGACAATCAAATTGTGGATGGAATAACGGTATCGGATATTTCTCTTGAAACCACCAAGGTAGAAGTGACCAGCGATCAAGAAACCTTGAGTCGCATTGATCATGTCCAAGCCGTCTTCCCATCCAGTGAGATCATTAGTGGAAATTATAGCGGAACCATTTCCTTAAATGCAGTAGATGCCCAAGGAAATGTTCTACCAGGTCTAGTAAATCCGAGTGAAACACGGATTCAAGTGACCACAAAGAGTAGCTCGTCTACGTCAAGCTCTAGCAGTTCGTCGTCGACCTCCTCCAGTTCAAGTAATTAGAAAGTAAAAAAGGTAATGAAGAATGGGTAAATATTTTGGAACGGACGGTGTCCGTGGAGAAGCAAATGTAGAATTAACGCCAGAATTGGCTTTTAAACTAGGCCGTTTCGGTGGCTATGTGTTGAGCCAACATGAAGAAGAAACACCCTTGGTATTTGTTGGACGTGATACGCGTATTTCTGGTGAAATGTTAGAGCATGCCTTAATTGCTGGGCTCTTATCTGTTGGGATTCGCGTCTACAAGTTGGGTGTGATTGCAACACCAGGTGTTGCTTATCTAGTTCGTACGGAAAAAGCCAGCGCCGGAGTGATGATTTCTGCTAGCCACAATCCAGCCTTGGATAATGGCATCAAATTCTTTGGTGGTGATGGCTTCAAATTGGATGATGATCGCGAACTTGAAATTGAAGCCTTGCTTGATGCGGCTGAAGATACGCTTCCACGTCCAAGTGCACAAGGTTTAGGAACGGTCATGGAATATCCAGAAGGCTTGCGTAAGTATCAAGAATTCCTTGTCTCGACAGGCGTTCAACTCGAAGGCATGCACGTAGTCTTAGATACAGCAAATGGTGCAGCCTCTACTAGTGCGCGTCAAATCTTTGCAGATTTGGGAGCTCAATTGACCGTCATCGGTGAAAACCCAGATGGTTTGAACATCAATGATGGGGTTGGTTCTACTCACCCAGAGCATTTGCAAGAGAAAGTAAAAGAAGTAGGCGCAGCGATTGGTCTTGCCTTTGACGGAGACAGCGATCGCTTGATTGCTGTTGATGAAAATGGAGAGATTGTAGACGGAGATAAGATCATGTACATCATCGGTTCTTATCTTTCAAGCAAAGGCTTGCTCGAAAAAAATACGATCGTCACAACCGTCATGTCTAATCTCGGCTTCCACAAGGCATTGGATGCGAAGGGGATTCAAAAAGAAATCACAGCTGTTGGAGATCGTTATGTGGTCGAAGAGATGCGCAAATCAGGATACAATCTTGGTGGTGAACAATCTGGTCACGTAGTCATCATGGATTACAATACAACTGGTGATGGTCAATTAACAGGCGTTCAATTGACTAAAATCATGCAAGAAACCGGCAAGAAATTATCTGAATTGGCTGCTGAAGTAACCATTTATCCACAAAAACTCGTCAATATCCGGGTTGAAAATAGCATGAAAGACAAGGCGATGGAAGTGCCTGCTATTCGTGAAATCATTGAAAAAATGGAAGCGGAAATGGCAGGAAATGGACGCATCCTCGTGCGTCCAAGTGGAACTGAACCCCTCCTTCGTGTGATGGCAGAAGCACCTACACATGAAGAAGTGGACTACTATGTAGATACCATTGCTGCAGTTGTTCAAGCAGAAATCGGACTTTAACCTTGTAAAAAACATGGCTCGCAAATAGGCGAGCAGAGGAGGTATATATGAAACAGGTTCGTCAAATTGTATGGGCACTTGCCTTAGTGCTAACGATTCTATTCACAGCTGGTTTGACTAAAACAATTCATGCTGCAGAAGTCTCATCATATACACAGACAGCACGTCTAACGAAAGACGGTAACACGCTAACAAATGGGAGCAAGGTGTTGACAAATGAAAAATTGTCAGCAAGTATTTATTTAGCCTTTCCAGATTCGCAAACTATTCAAGCTGGTGATACCTTAACTCTTAGTTTGCCAAAAGAATTAGCCCTCTACACAGCATTGGAATTCAATGTTCTTGAGGAAGGCCAATCAAATGGTCAGACGGTGGGGAAAGCTGTCGTTGATACAGCTAAGAAAACAGTGACCGTTACCTTTAATGATTATTTCGCATCTCATCCACTCAACAAACGAGTTGCTCTTCATTTTGATGTAAAAGTAGACTCAGAAGTAGTTACAAAAACATCTCCAATCCAGTTTAAACTAGGAAATACAGATTTTTCATTGAATTATGAAAAAACAGCTGGAGAAGCTGGAGACTATGAGATGAAATACGGCTACCAAGATAAGTCTGATCCAACCATTATCAAATGGCGGATTCTCTTAAATGCTCGCCAAGATATGCTTCGAGGAATGGTCATTAAAGACCAATTCGGAGATGGCTTAACATTGGTTGAAGGGAGCTTACGCGCTGTTCGTTATGCTCCTGTCCAAGGTGGGATTAAGAACGAAGCTCAGATCTTAAGTCTCCCAGTTCTGGATAACTTTACTAAAAAAGCTGTTTTCGATAAGAATGTAGATGGAAAGACCACTGGTTTTACAATTGAATTTGGTGATAACTACAATTGGCCAATGTATATTGAATATTCTACAAAAGTGGCACCTGGAACGAAAGTAGGCGATATTGTCCATAATACGTTAACATGGACGGCAACCAATTTCCCAGCACCGCGTAGTTTAACCCGTGAAGTGCGATTGGAAACAGGATCTGGCGAAGGATTGGGTGATAAAGAACAAACGCCACCGACATCTAGCTCAACCTCCTCATCAAGTTCTAGTTCTTCATCAAGCTCTAGTTCTTCATCAAGCTCATCATCTTCAACGAGTTCTAGTTCTTCATCAAGTTCATCATCTTCAACGAGTTCTAGCTCTACATCGAACTCAACATCCACATCAAGTTCTTCATTGAAATCATCTTCATCTTCTGTTAAAGAAGAAGCTCCAAAACCTGGTAAGAAAAAAGTTCTTCCAAGTACAGGTGAAAAGATGACACCGGTGGTTCTTGTCATGGGTGTCTTCCTAGCAATTCTATCAGTTGGCGTTTTACGTGTAAGAAAAGATTCCTAAATCTATTCATAAAAGATCAGACATCTGTCTGGTCTTTTTGTGTAGGCTCGATTTGAAAAATCCCCTATTTCGTGGTAAAATAGGGCTAATGAATTTATAGTAATCGAGGTATTAGAAGTGGCTTTTGGAGATAACGGAAAACGTAAAAAAACACCATTTGAAATGATCACGATGGTTGTTATTGTGATTATGTTGATTGTAACGGTTGGTGCAATCTTTGCAACCGCAATTGGTGCTCTTTCTTACTAAGACGCACACAGAAATAAAGGAAATCATCTATTTATGAGTATGTTTTTAGATACAGCCAAGATTAAGGTCAAGGCTGGTAATGGTGGCGATGGCATGGTGGCTTTTCGTCGCGAAAAATATGTCCCTAATGGCGGACCTTGGGGTGGTGATGGAGGTCGTGGTGGCAATGTCATCTTCGTAGTAGACGAAGGCTTGCGCACCTTGATGGACTTCCGTTATAACCGGCATTTCAAAGCCCAAAATGGGGAAAAAGGAATGACCAAAGGGATGCACGGACGGGGAGCAGAAGATCTCTATGTTCGGGTTCCTCAAGGAACGACCGTCCGAGATGCCGAGACTGGCAAGGTCATTACGGACCTAGTTGAAAATGGACAAGAGTACATTGTCGCCCACGGTGGCCGTGGCGGACGTGGAAACATTCGTTTTGCTACTCCTAAAAATCCAGCTCCAGAGATTTCTGAGAACGGGGAACCTGGTCAGGAACGCGAACTTGAATTAGAGCTCAAGGTCTTGGCAGACGTTGGTTTGGTTGGCTTCCCATCAGTAGGGAAATCAACTCTTCTTAGTGTCATCACTTCAGCCAAACCAAAGATTGGAGCTTATCATTTCACAACCATCGTTCCAAACTTGGGCATGGTTCGGACGCCGTCAGGTGAATCCTTTGCAGTCGCAGACCTTCCTGGATTGATTGAAGGAGCTAGCCAAGGTGTCGGACTCGGAACCCAGTTCCTTCGTCACATCGAGCGCACCCGGGTTATCTTGCATGTTATCGATATGTCAGCCAGTGAAGGACGCGATCCTTACGAAGATTATGCTCAAATCAATAAAGAGCTTGAAACCTATAATCTTCGTTTGATGGAGCGACCTCAGATTATCGTGGCAAATAAGATGGATATGCCAGAGAGTCAAGAAAACTTGAAAGAGTTCAAGAAGAAATTGGCGGCCAATTACGATGAGTTTGATGAACTGCCACAGATCTTCCCGATCTCTAGTTTGGCGCATCAAGGTTTGGACAACTTGTTAGAAGCAACGGCAGAATTGTTAGACAAAACACCAGAATTCCTCTTGTATTCAGAAGACGAAATGGCCCAAGAAGAAGTCTACTATGGCTTTGATGAAGACCAGCCAGCCTTTGACATCAGTCGGGATGACGATGCCGCTTGGGTCTTGTCTGGTGAAAAACTTGAAAAACTCTTTAATATGACGAATTTCGATCGTGATGAAGCGGTCATGAAATTTGCTCGTCAATTGCGTGGCATGGGGGTTGATGAAGCTCTCCGTGCGCGTGGAGCAAAAGATGGCGATATCGTCCGGATCGGTAAATTTGAATTTGAGTTTGTAGATTAGGATAGATCCCCAGCGGATCAAGGATTCCAAATAAGAAGTGAGGCTTTTTCAGTGGGAGATAAACCAATATCTTTTCGAGATGAAAATGGAAATTTTGTTTCAGCAGCCGATGTTTGGAATGCTGAAAAACTAGAAGAACTCTTTAATACGCTAAATCCTAAGCGCAAATTACGCTTACAAAGGGAAAAATTAGCAAAAGAAAACCAGCAGAAGTAAATAGACTTGGAGAATACTATGGCAAAAACAATTCATACAGATAAAGCACCCGCAGCAATTGGACCTTATGTTCAAGGGAAAATTGTAGGGAATCTTCTCTTTGCAAGCGGACAAGTTCCCTTGTCACCTGAAACAGGCGAAATCATTGGCGAAACCATCCAAGAACAAACAGAGCAAGTCTTAAAGAACATTGGGGCTATTTTGGAAGAGGCTGGGACAGACTTCGACCACGTGGTGAAAACCACTTGTTTCTTAAGTGATATGAATGACTTTGTACCTTTTAATGAGGTCTATAAAACAGTCTTTACTACAGAGTTTCCAGCTCGGTCTGCTGTTGAAGTAGCACGCCTGCCACGTGATGTGAAGGTTGAAATTGAAGTTATTGCGGAAATCAAAGCCTAATAACCATTCAAAGACAAAAAAGACAGAGTGGAGAGCAGGAAACTGTAGGCCACTCTGTTTTATTTATGGGAGGAGAAAATGACAGAAAGTAAGATTCAACTGGTCATGGTAACAGGGATGAGCGGTGCTGGAAAGACCGTCGCCATCCAATCGTTTGAGGATTTGGGTTACTTTACCATCGATAATATGCCACCGGCGCTCTTGCTGAAATTTATTGAGCTCATGCGCCACAGTCCCGATAACAATAAATTAGCCGTTGTTGTGGACATGCGGAGCCGTTCTTTTTTCAATGAAATTCGCACCATTTTGGATGAATTGGATAACCAAGAAGACCTCGATTTCAAGGTCTTGTTCTTGGATGCCACTGACAGTGAGTTGGTAGCACGATACAAGGAAACTCGTCGTAGTCACCCACTAGCGGCAGATGGCCGTGTCTTGGATGGGATTGCCTTAGAGCGCGAACTCTTGTCACCATTAAAAAATATCAGTCAAAATGTGGTGGATACGACTGAGTTGACGCCTCGTAACCTGAGAAAAACGATCGCAGAACAATTTGCCAGTCAAGATAATCAGCCAGATTTTCGGGTTGAGGTCATGTCATTTGGGTTTAAATATGGCCTTCCGATCGATGCTGATCTCGTTTTTGACGTGCGTTTTCTTCCGAATCCCTACTACAAATTGGAACTTCGGAATTTAACCGGTCAAGATCCAGCAGTCTATGATTATGTCATGGATCACCCTGAATCAGAGGACTTTTACCGTCATCTTCATGACTTGATCGTTCCTATTTTACCGTCTTATAAACGGGAAGGTAAATCCGTTCTTACCATCGCTATGGGATGTACCGGTGGGCAACACCGTTCAGTAGCCTTTGCAGAGCGTTTAGCGCATGATTTAGAAAAAAATTGGCAGGTCAATTGCAGTCATAGAGACAAGGACAGACGGAAAGAAACGGTGAATCGCTCATGAGAAAACCTAAAGTAACCGTTATTGGAGGAGGAACAGGGATTTCTGTTATTCTCGATAGTCTGAGAAAGAAACCAGTTGATATTACTGCTATTGTAACCGTCGCAGATGATGGCGGTAGTTCAGGTGAATTGCGGAAGAACATCCAAAAATTGACACCACCTGGAGATCTTCGAAATGTGCTGGTTGCCATGTCAGATATGCCTCGTTTTTATGAGAAGGTCTTTCAATACCGCTTTGCAGACGATGATGGCCCTTTGGCCGGACACCCTTTGGGAAACTTGATCATTGCAGGGATTTCAGAGATGCAAGGCTCGACCTATAATGCCATGCAGTTGTTAACCAAGTTCTTTCATACGACCGGCAAGATCTATCCTTCCAGTGATAGTCCCTTGACCCTTCATGCCGTCTTTCAAGATGGAAAAGAAGTGGTAGGAGAAAGCCACATTGCTAACTACACCGGCATGATTGATCATGTCTATGTGACCAATACCTTCGATCAAGAGCGTCCAAAAGCTAGTAAAAAAGTGGTGGAAGCTATTCTTGAAAGTGATATGGTCGTCTTGGGTCCTGGTTCGCTCTTTACCTCGATCCTTCCAAATTTGATGATCGATGAGATTGGGAAAGCCATCCTTGAAACCAAGGCTCAGGTAGCCTATGTTTGTAACATCATGACCCAAAGAGGAGAAACCGAGCATTTCACAGACAGTGACCACGTTGCCGTTCTCCATAAACATTTGGGAGAGAAGTTCATCGATACCGTCCTTGTCAATATCAATCAGGTTCCCGCAGCTTACATGAACAGTAACAAATTTGATGAATACTTGGTGCAGGTAGAGCACGATTTCAAGGGGCTACACTCGCAAGTTCCCCAAGTGATTTCTTCTGATTTCTTGAAGCTGGTCAATGGAGGAGCTTTTCATGATGGCGAAAAAGTAGTCGAAGAACTGATGCAGATCGTGCAGGTGAGAAAATGAGTTTTACGGTTCGAGTCAAAGAAGAATTATTGTCTCTCAGGCGATTTGAAAAGAGTGAATTGGCTGCCATTATCAAGATGTCTGGAAGTCTTGGGATTTCAATGGGTGGCTTGACGCTCTCGGTGACGACAGAAAATGCCAAGATCGCTCGCCATATCTATGAATTGTTGCATCATTTCTATGAGGCCAAATCGGATATCCGCCACCACCAAAAGACCAATTTGAAAAAAAATCGTGTCTACACAGTATTCTTGGATGAAAAGGTGGAAGAGATTCTTGCTGACTTGCATTTGGCAGATGCCTTTTTTGGGATTGAGACAGGCATTGATGCCAGTGTTTTAGAAGATGAAGTAGCCAGCCGTGCTTATCTTCGGGGAGCTTTTCTGTCGAGTGGTTCCATCAAGGATCCTGAAAAAGGGAAATACCAGCTGGAAATTCATTCTGTTTATACAGACCACGCGGAAGGAATTGCCTTTCTTATGCAAGGATTTTTACTAGATGCGAAAACCATCGAGCGGAAAAAAGGAGTGGTGACCTATCTGCAACGAGCGGAAGATATTATTGATTTTCTCATTGTAGTAGAGGCCATGCAAGCCATGCAGGAATTTGAGTCTATCAAGGTCATGAGAGAGACGCGCAATGACCTCAACCGGGCCAATAATGCCGAGATGGCCAATATCCAGCGCACAGTCACAGCTAGCATGAAAACCATTAATAATATTAGTAAAATTGTGGATACGGTCGGTCTAGGAAGTTTACCAAGTGACTTGCAAGAAGTTGCCTATATCCGGATGAATCATCCAGATTATTCCATCCAGCAGATCGCTGATAGTTTGCAACAACCTATTTCAAAAAGCGGCGTTAACCACCGCTTGCGTAAGATCAATAAGATCGCAGACGATTTAGACAAATAAAAAAGGCCGAAGGCCTTTTTTATATTGAAGACAAACTATTTTAAAGTAAAATAAGTTACTCGATTCTAAAAGTAAGTAAAAATGAGTTCTTATTTTTAGAATGAATTAAGAAAATACAAAAACTTTCCGCTGTGAGAAAAGTGCCTGAAACAATACGTTTCAGGCACTCGGAATTATTGAGACCTTAGGCTCAATAATTAGTCATGGAACT
>OGXE01000370.1_pt1 | contig 40342 bp, 37 predicted proteins | sample 1576181 | NCBI WGS metagenome assembly OGXE01 (sample SAMEA3541478, study PRJEB24748) | human gut metagenome | biome: human gut; feature: human-associated habitat; material: faeces | place: China | collected 2012 | reverse complement strand
CTTCGAGCACTGCTTTCTTGTATTTCTCCTGCCGTCTGATGAGCTCCTCTTTTTCATCCTGTTCTGTCTTTGTTCCGGCTACGAATGGTTTGCTTCGAAGTGCAACGGTATCTCCTTTTGTGAGTAACCAGCTCTTTTCGTTAACAACATTACCATATCGATATAAAACGTTAAAAAGCTGCGTGAACATCATAGCTGCCAGGAAGTTAAAATCCTTTTTCTCTGCTGGAATGATTGCAAACAGTGCACTTTTACGATCTGCCATTGTTTCCAGATGTAAGTCATCGCCTGATAACATGTTTGCGATCTCAGGTGTAGACATAAAACCGAGACGCACACCTGCCGAAATCAAGATAGACTGTTTTGTCTTTGCAGTACCTTTTTTAAAGGTTTGATAACATGGAAGTGCTGGGTTTGTAGGATCAAAAGCTGGATCTTTAGGATCAAGCAATCTCAAGAATTTCTTATCGAACTCTGTTGCTTCTGCTTTTTGTCCTGGTCTAGTCTCCGGCTCATCTGCTTCCAGATACATTTCGTATACGGTTTTAAATGTCTGTTTTTCTGGCGGACAGCAAGTGTAAATATAATAGAAAATCATAGTAAAGAAGTTCTGTACTGCAAGAGAGAAGAACTGATCATCTCCGCCGCCTGCATCCGGGTCATCTGTATTCTTAATAAAGGTATCAACAAGAGTAACAACATCCTGCGGACAATACAAATAATGGAATGGATTGTACCGGCATCCATACTGGGCTTCAGAAACGTTGAATATCTTTACGTCGTATCCATGATTCATCAAAGCCTTACCACACGATGCCGCAAGTTCTCCTTTCGGGTCCGTTACAACGTAATTACTGTTCATCTGTAAGATGTTCGGTTTAACGTATGTAAAGGATTTACCAGAACCAGTCGCACCAACAATCAGTGCGCAGGAGTATGTATTCGTTCCTTTTGGTTCCAATGAATAGCGCACATGCTCACTGAGAATCATATTTCCAGTCTTCCCACTATTCTCTTCCGGTTCGCAAGGTTCGTCTGCACCTTTTGGTTCTGCAAAATCCTGGTTGAATTTCTTGATATTCTGCCATGCCATATCACCGTCTTTCCGATAAGAACGCCTTCTGTATCGGTCTGCCATAATATAACTAATTGCAAAACAACATAACCAGGCAAAGGAAAACAGGACTAATGCTGTTGGATCAAAACTTCTGGTGGTAAGACCGAAATTCTGCTGATCGTTCATCGCCATAATATCACCAAACGGAGTACCAAGGCCTTTGACGACCTTCATAAGACCAACATCAGTTGATACATCATATTTTGCAAACAGTCCGGTTTTAATTCCCTCGAAGGCAATGATCGGGTACACAGCAAGAAAACAGAATACTGTGATTGCTACTTTATTTACCTTTCCGTTTTCGTCTTTTTCGAACCACGACTGTATGGTTTTAATTACTTTTGGTTTCGCTCTGGGTGCTGATTTCTTTGTAAGTTTTTGTTTTGTTTTACTAGGTGTTTTACTCATGCAAAAACCTCACTTTCCATATTTTGTCAACCTAAATATGGGCAAGCGAGAAGCAAAGAAAAGCAAACAAAAAGAGCCACCATGTTGGTGACTCTAATTGTTTTCGTTTTTACTGTGGCCATGTCCAACCTGCTGGCTGCTGTACTGGAGCTGCCTGCGCTGGAGCTGCTGCCTGAGCAAATCCTGTCGGAACTGCCTGTGCTGGAACTGCCTGTGCTGGAATAGCCTGCTGAACAGGTGCCTGCTGTGCTGGAGCTGCTGCCTGAGCTGCAAATCCGGCTGGCTGTGCTGGAGCTGCTGCCTGACCGTAGAATGCAGTCGGAGCAAATGCCGCAGACACATCACGTCCGCTTCCGCCGTTCTCATCTGGAATAAAGATATCAGGTTTTGTAGCAAACATAACTCCGTCTACATTTAAGTAGATACGTCCATCATTTTTGCCCTTGCTTAATGAATAAGCAACCTGAACAGGTCCCTGGTAAGATACCGGTTTGCCTTCAAACTCTTTCGAGATGTCGACAATCTGTCCATTCTCAGTAGCGTACAGTTTCGGCATTCTGTGTCCGCATCTGCACTCTACGAATGTAGCGGAACCGTCCTTGTTCGGTTTGAAACCAGAAACAATGATCTGTTCCATGATAGTTCCAATACCATCACCAGAAATAACGCGAGCATCTTTCACGTTAAACTGGAATCCTGTTATCGGTTTCTGACTGAGTTTATTCTCCTGCATCTCTTTCAATGCTTCTTCCTCAGTCTTTGCTTTTGTAAGGTATCCATGTCTGGATAACTCACCTCCGATTACTACAGATCCCCTTCCTGCGTCAAGGACCTTCGCTAAGTCTGCCTGGTAACTCATTGGATTCATTCTCTGTGCCATTTCTTCTTCCTCCTGATTGTTATGGAGCTACTGCAATACGATTGAGATCAAGCTTGTTTTCGAGTCCTGTCGTTACGTATCTTATTTTTATCTCGCTCCATTATTTTTATGTTTATTTGTTTCGTAGATAAATATGGTATGCGTCCTTGCAAAGTAAAACGAATTATTGAGTACAAGGATAAGGAGGACCGTAGCGGTCAACAGAAACAAATGAATCTGTTATCTTTTCTCATCCTTATCCTTTTCCTTAGCCCTAACTATTCGTCTTCACTTGCAATCTCATCAAACATGTCTCCCATATAGGCAGACGGTTCTTTCGTTTTCAGATTCATCGTAATGTTACTGTTTAATGCTGCATTGAATTTATCAATCTTGTTATCCGTCAATCGAACTCCAACAAGATGAGGTGTAATTGTCATATGCAGATATTCGGTCTCATTATCGCCTTCTAATGCACATGTCATAAAACATGGTACTTTATATTTGAGACATAACATCTCAACTTCTCGGAACTTTTCTGTAATCTGTCCCGTAAATTCTTCTCTGGTTGTCTGATCCATAATATTGTTTTCCTTTCTTTTTTGAACTATTTTCTTTAAACTCCGGTAAATGATTGCGCCTCTTTAAAGAAATTCCTGAAATCGTCCTCGTCATCTTCGTCTTCATCATCTTCCGATTTCGATGCTTCCGGCGCCAACAGTGGTTGTTCTGCTTTTTCTGTTTCTGTATATACCGAAGTCGGATTTATAGGTTCCGTTTGTTTTGGTTCCGATACGGCAGATACAGATTCTTCCTGCGATGTAAAAGCTGGAACCGATTGTACCGGAACCGACTGAACCGGAATCGAATCATCGATTCCCGGAACAATGTCTATCGCCGTAAGTGTCTCTGCTTCCACTTTTTCGTGTTCTGTTTTCTGGGCTTCTCTCATACGCATACCGATATCGTTTGCGGTAATATGTCTTGTAACAAATCCGTTCGCTACTCCATACCCAATAAATGGAATGCGGGGAATGTATGCACGAATCAGAGCTTTCACAAACGCATTCGCATATCCATATTTGATTTCATTATGCAGCATATCAATTACTGCCTGTTCTCTTGGATCGTCCGGATTCAGAGTCAGATGATATTGAATGGTTGTCGGTACATAACCTAAATCAACGTCCTCATAACTGATTTCCGGCGGCTCATACGGTTCTTGATTTACATAGGCAACAAGAATGTTTCTCACTTCTTTTGAGAACGAAAACCCGTCCGCACGATAAAGTGTGATCAGATCAAGATCATGCTGTCTATGTAAACGCAATGTCTTACTTTTCTTCATAAAAACTCACCTTTTAATCCTTTCACATGATCGCAAACATCATGTAACGATATAAATAGTACCCTCTGGCATTGATATACACGATCGGCATCGTTGGTTCGTTTACGTTGCCTGGGACTACCTTCAATCCGGAAATACCTTTTAATCGTTCTGTAAAATAGTTACACCAAGCAGCTCCGGTACCTCCAGTCATAATGATCCTCTTAACATCGAACACAAAGTCTTTAACACTTCCGAATGCTTCTGCACATACCATATTATTTGCTTTTTCCAGATAGGTAGAGATTGGGTATTCTTTATCCTGCATTAAAACAAAGTCGCGAACTTTTACTTTTCCAGTACGCAGAACCTGCTGCATTTCCGGGATCGAAATATCGGCGCCGAATTCGTTCTGTAATAACTTTCTTGTTTCCTCAAGAACACGAAGCATTCCGAGATTTGTATCTGTATCTAAGCTTGATAACTGATTATTTTGAACGACAAAACGGTCCCATGTTCCGAATCCGCCATCTAAAACCATGACGTTTGCTTTTCTGTAGATCTTATAATCCTTTGACCAATGTCCGTCACTGTTGATCACAGTTGAATAATAGGTTCCCATTGGTTGATACATGATATCAAAATGATCTTCTGTGATCGTAATATTGAATTCTTTTGTAGTTTTACCAATGGTCAGGCGAAAATGATGGGTTCCGATACATACAGATTTCAAATATGCGGCGTCCCTTGTGATGTAAGCAGGTGGTAATCCTGTCTGAAGAAACACATCACTGCCATCCGTCTCTTTATTCCAAAGAGCTTTTCCTAAAACAGTGCGGAATACGACAAGAAAACTCGGGTGCAAGTAATGATTACGGGTATACAATGAATTCTCATCGATTCTTGTATTCGTTGTAATGGACCGGTATGCCATATTACCAACGCAGTATTTCACGCCGGTTTCCAAGTCTTCGTATACCATGTCATCTTTTCCAAGCTCACCGAATAATTCGCCACTTAACTTCTGGCAATAGTTTGGGAAAATAAAGTATCCGTCCTCATGCACGCATTTTGGACCAGAATACCCCATGTCGATTCCTAAAATGTGAGTGCCATCAATTTTAGGAAACAGAAACTGTCTGTTTTCTGTTCTTGTTGCAAATGCTTTTGTATCCATAAATTTATATCTCCTTATTGGTACTTTATTTGTTGATATCTTAAATATGGGTAACGAAGATACAAAGGAAAAAGGAAAAGGATAAGAATGAGGATAAGGATAAGGAAAGTTTGTCAAGTGTCAGAATACAAAGAAAAGAGCCATCCTGTTCGATGACTCTTTGTTTTGTTTACGCAACGTCCTAAGCAATCGGAATCGCGAACTGCTGCACGAGACTTTCGTACATAGGTTTTTCGCATCCAGGATTATTGTTTACGTTTTGAGTAACTGCTTCATCTGGGATGCCAGCATATTTTGCAGCCGCCCAAAGTAGTGGGATGTACCCAATTGAATCCGTTCTGCTCTGATTTGCTTTGATAAACGCTAATGCAGATTCCTTATCAAGCATCCGAACAGTATCAATCAAAGTTGTGATCAGATTACTCACTTCATCTTTCGGAAGCTCAATTGGTTTTCCAGCGATTCCTTTGATGTTCACATCATAAATCTTAGACTCCATTGTGTTTCTCATCATGGTTACAAACGACTCTGAAACATTTGCATACTTAAACCATACATTAAGTGTTCCTTTGTCTGTTTTCTCCACGAGCGTTTTAAGATTCGGTAATTCCATAGTTGCCATTTTAATTCCTCCTTGAATGTCTTTTATTTATGTTATCCTAAATATGTGCTAAACGAATTGAGGATAAGGATAAGAAATTAATTAGACTAATATTCTTTTCCTCATCCTTTCTCTTTTTCTTAAAAATCGCATGCTTTTAATTTATACCGGTCAGCTTCCGGGATCGAACCATTTCTCAGGTTCACTGCATGTTTATCTATGATCGTATCAAGCATATTTCGTACCGTTCTTGCGTTACCGAAGTCTGGCTGACTCTTTTTGTACATGATTTCATTAGAGAACGCATCCAGTAGTTTTTCAGAAACAAGAAGATTCTTTTCATGAGCCATTTCTTTAAAGATCTGTTTTAGTTCACCAAGATTATATTCCTCAAAATGTAAATGATATTTGATACGGGATTCAATACCTGGATTACTTCGCACAAGTTTTTCCATTTCCTTTTCGTATCCGGCAAAAATGAATACAATTTCGTCTCTGTGATCTTCCATTGCTTTTACAATTGTTGCGATTACTTCCTGTCCGCCGCCGTTTGAAAGTAATGCATAAGCTTCATCAATAAATATTACGCCGCCCAGACTTTTCGTGATCAGCATGTTTGCTCTCTTACTGCTCTCACCAACAGATAATCCATTAAAGAAGTTACCATCGATCTCCACGCATTGATTCTTCCTGATATACCCATATTCGTATAACAATCCAGTCATGATTCTGGCTACTGTTGTCTTTCCGGTTCCAGGCTTTCCATAAAACATCATGTGCATGGAACTTAATGTCTGAGTTCTGTTATTTTTACGCCGTTTATGTTTATCTTTATTATCTGATTCTGCTTTCTTTTCGTAATCCATTCTCGCTTCCATTTCGTGGATTCTGTCTTTTACATTCTGCAGCCCAATAAGTCGGTCTAATTCTTCGTGACAATTCTGGCTGCCATCATGACAGATCGTTTTAAAGGTTGTCGCACTTAGGATTCGCTCAGCATCCAGTGTCTTTTGTCTGTCAATCGCTTCTCTCTCTTTGCGTGACAGCTGAGAAAACTGACCATGCGTTTTACTTAATCCGTTTTCGTCATATTCCACAAGGTCACGAAGTTTCTGTCTCCATTTTGCAAGAAAAGGAGTTACAATGATTCCTAGTGCGGCCAGGATTAAATAAACTGCAGACGGAATTGTGTTGATCATTGTTTTAAATATATTGACTGTCTGCGCATTTTCGAATCCGTTTACTTTTGGTTTCCCAACCGTTGTCATGAATAACCAGACACAAAAAATGCTAAATACGATCACGCTGACTGACAATATAATCGATAGATAATATAAAGTATTATACTTATTCTTATTTCCCATTAAATTACCTCCAACAGTTTTTCATACTCTGCTTTCATATCCTGAAATGCTTCTGTGCTGCCGCCTTTTGCATCCGGATGTAATGTTTTCGCAAGGTTTTTATACCTGGTAGTGAGTTCTTCTTTTGTTTTGCATCCTTTAAAGAAAACGGATTGATCGGATGCAGACTGCTGATTCATCTGTGTGTTTCTATATTCCCCATATTGTCTCTTATATTCATTCCAGGACCTGTTATATTTCGAATTACCATTACCGGCGCCAAAAAACATGTCTTTTACCTCAAGGTTTCTAAGTTCTGTCAAGATATCTTCGAAGACATATAAATCGGCGTCCATCGCCTGTAATACATAATTAAGCCCGATCACATCATTGATTGCGATGCAGTCTTTTGCTCTGGTGATATAATCTCTTATTTCTGCATGCTTTTTATTTGCCGATGCAGCATAGGTCTGTATGATTCTGGATGCATCAGCGTCATATTTTGCAATTGCTTCTGTTATCTTTGCATTCACTTCGGTTGTTATTGCTGCAGACAAATCATTATATCGTTTTATAAGCTGGTTACATCGACCAACCGGAGATTCATCCATTATGATCCGATTCGTTGTCCGTTTGTATTTCGGATTCGGTTTTATTAGAACCATAACAAGCACAGCAAACACAATCAGAATAATCGATAATGCGATTGGTAATACAGCTCCTTTATTTACAATTCCTTGTATAATTCCAAGAGTTGTTTGATTTGTAGGTAACATATATTCGTATTCCTTTCCTTGAATCCTTAATGTTTTTCATTACCAACAATAAGGCTCAAAAGCATCCAAATTCGTCATCTTTATCATTAAATATGACCGGATCCGGTACAAAGAAAACAGAGTCCGTTTCCTATTATAGGTTACAAACTCTGTTTTCATTAACAATTGGATCCGAAAACTGCTTTAACGCCCATCAATGATACTAAAGTCTGGATTTTCTGATTCAAAATCACTCAGTATATCCATTGCATCATCTGTGTAGCGTCCAAAGTTTTTGATTCCTTCGTCAAACTGATCACCGATGTCGCCAGAAATATCGATACCGTCTGTCTGTGTACGATATGGTTCAATACGTTCAAGAGCTTCTGCCATCAACATATAGTCCCCATTCAACAACAGAACCTGTGGCATATTCTTAGTCTGTTTACATTTATCAACAATAATCTGCAACTCATCGTTTCTATTGTTGACCTGCATCAATCCAGAAATGGTAACAACCTGATTGTTTTGGATAACACCCTTGCAGCAGTTTTTATCTGAATCGTAATTAGACGGGAATACAACACAAGGAATAGTTTCTCCGTATTTATCGATCAAATCGAACACACACATCTTTTCCATCTTTTTGGTTTCGATCTCTTTAAATTTCGACACGATACCAGTGACTTTGTCTTCGTCTCGTTTTGCATTACCCGGGTCACGTTCTTCGTATACCTCTTTTACATGGTTAACGGTATAATCATCGCTGATTTCATAGTCATCCAAAGGTGATAACGAAGCCCAGGTTCCGAGATATTTGATCTCATACATAACCTTGTCAGCATTTGGTGTCGGATATGTTTCACTAAATACAACGTTACTTAATGCTGTCTGAGCACTTTCGTATTTTGTGGTCCAATCTTGTACCTTTTTCTGCTGAGATGCAGCTTCTTTTTCTGTCGTTACTGTCATGGAAGCAATTTCATCCAGTTTTGCTCTACAGCTTAATACTGCGCTGCGAGCTTCTGTGTATTCGTCTACATACTGGCATAACTCTTCACGACTATCAGAGAAACAATCCATAGCACCGGATAAACAGAGCGCGTCATATTCGTTTGATTTTAACTGAACCCGATTAAGGAAATCATTCAAAGTTGTAAACGGACCGTTCTGGGTTTTCTCATCAGCAATCACATCACCTGCACTCTTAAGTCCGGTAATACAGGAAAGTCCGAATCGGATCGTGCCATTACCACGAACAGAATATGGAGCTGGAACATCATCTGTCGCCGGATCGCATACCATAAAGTTCGAATCCGACTTATTAAGATCAGGAGGCAGGATGTTGATCTTTAAAGTCTTGCAATCTGAAAGCAACTGTGGTAATTTATCACGGAATTCAGTGATTGCACTGCAAAGGTACTCTTCCGGATAGTAATACTTCAGATATGCAGTCATATAAGATACAACAGAATAAGCAGCTGCATGGGATTTATTGAATCCATATTTTGCGAATGGAGTTAACTGTTCCCAAATCTTTGCAGCAACTTCTTCTGTGTACCCACGTTCGAGGGCTCCTTTTACAAAGTCAGGGAACATTTTTTCAAGGTCTTTTGTCTGCTTCTTACTCATGGCACGACGAACATTATCGGCTTTACCCATGCTGAATCCACCGATTTCCCTGGTGATTGCCATGACCTGCTCTTGATAAACAGGATACCCATACGTTTCATTCAAGATACTGTCTAATGCTGGAGCCATCTGCACGAAGGATGACGGTGTTCCGTTGAATTTTGCGTCGATGATGTCTGGAATGAAATCCATTGGACCTGGTCTATAAACTGCGACTGCCAAGATCAAGTCTTCGAATGTGGTCGGTTTTAAACTTCTAAGCATTCCTTTCATACCATCTGACTCATACTGGAATACAAAGTTTGTGAAACCATCTGCAAACATTTTGATAACGGCTGGGTCATCGAATTTCAACGAATACATATCAAGATGAACGCCATATTTCTTCTCAATACGCATGCAGCAGTCTCTGATTACGTTGATGTTTCGAAGACCAAGGAAGTCAAATTTAATGAAACCGAGATCAGATTCAGCAGCCAGCATATCTGCCTGGATTGCTGGTTTCTGTGTTGGGTCATCTTTGTCTGTTGGTGCAATCAGTGGGATAAAATCAGCAATCTTATGATCCATGATTGCAATAATTCCGCCTGCGTGCTGGCTGTTTCCTATCATTAAGCCTTCCATACGTTCTGCCATATGGAAAATATTTAAAGCATCCGGATCATTCGCAAACTCACTCTGGATAACGGAATCGATTTCCGATAATGAGTTTGCGGGTCTTGCATACGCTTTTAACTGGGTTTCAATAGAATCGTATGCTTTTGTGTTAAAACCTTTTTTAAAGGCGTATAATTTTGTTGCGTTAATAACTGCCTGTAAAGGACCCATCGTTGTTTTCGTCATAATTCCGGCAACACGATCGGCACCATACAGTTTTGTCACGTGATCGATTGCAAATTCACGCGCAATTTTTGAATAATCAGTGTCAATATCTGTTTACTTATCTAATTGTATATACAATTGTTAATATTATATATCAATCCTTCTAATAGTTTCCTATTAGACTAGACTATATCTTCATAACCATTATAGTTATGTCAAAGCACTTCCACCGGCAACTCATCTTCCGGCGTACTCCCACTACGGGATAGTCGTTACACTTTACTGTTCTCTTTTAATAACATAACCATGAAATTGCCTACCAGTAATGCAAACATTATTTACTGTTTTTGCACAAGCTTTAATTCCAAAACTCTTAAAATAATCTGAGACCTCGTTATATGTTTTACAACTACAAACAAATCGTTCATGATTGTTTATATCTATACGATAAACCCGAATCTCTCCAATTTTACGTCTTGTCTTAAATTGTTTGTTTTCGTATTTACATCGTGTTTGCTTTCCGTCGTATTCGATTCGAAACTCACCGCATCGCAAATATTTATCGAGTGAACTAAAACTCACCCCGAATTTCTTATTCGCATACCGGGCTGCTTTTGCAATCCCTTCAAATTCACCAATAAGTTCATCATTCCGGTATAATTTCGCCACACGATAATTTCTAGTCGGTCCCATTGTTGAGTAACTATCATTAAGATTTTCTTTTCTCGTGCACCATTCCAGATTTGTATAATGACAATTCTGTTTGTTCTTATCTTTGTGGTTAACTTCAGGAAGATTATCTGGATTTGGAACAAACGCTTTTGCAACAAGTCTATGTAATAATGCACTCTTATAGATTCCATCTATTTTTATTGAAACTAATAGATAATTTCCTCGGCTATCAAGAGATGATTTTAATAACTTAAATTCACCTTTTCGCGTACTATAGACTTTTCCACTCTCGCTTACATAATATCCTTCCGCATCCGGAATCGGTCTTACTTCCTCACTATCATAGTAAAAACTTGGTTTGTAAATATCTTTTGGTACATCATCTGCGTATGTTATGTTATTCAATTGTTTATTCTCCTTAGTTTGAAATTAAGGAGCATATGTAGTTTAAATAATAATCTATTCACTACCAGAACAGTCTTAGCACGGTATTGTCAGCTAACTGTGTCCTATGCTCGTTCACACTAAATATGTGCATCCGTGTAACATAGAAACAGTCCTTAGATTCTCTTACGAAGCGGCTTCGTCTACAGTTTTCCTGTCTGTAATCTTTTACAGAGTCACATCTCGTTGTAACGCTTGGTGACCAGTCTTATTCAACTTCTACCGTTAGCAGGTGTGTATGTTTTATACATACACAAGGAATTTTCTTTTCCTTCTGATTAGCAGTAACTAATCAGACCTACACCTCTGAGTAATAGAGTCCACAATGAATGCCCGATCTGTTGACACATTTTAGGCATGGATGCTCTTTCTGGATTCAAGAATCGTTCAAAGAGCAGGTTGTACTTGATTGGATCCAGCTCTGTAATACCACTCATGTAGCATACAATGGATCCTGCACCAGAACCTCGTCCTGGTCCGATGTGCATATATTCATCCAGGTTCTTGCAGGCACAGATAACGTCCGCAATAAACAGGAAATACGAAGAGAATCCCATTTCTGAGATAACGCTCATTTCGTAATCGAATCGTTTTTGTAGATCGTCATTCCATTCATCTCCATATCGTCCCTGAATGCCGCCGCGCTTAAATTCGATATCTAACGTTGCGGTTCCGTCCAATGTGGTTACGCCTTTTGTGGAACCGGTAAGTGCTAACTCTCGCAAATGTTTGTCAGCATCTACGAACTCTGGATAATGCTGGTTCTTTAAAACGTCAGCATTGATTGCATCTACACGTTCCTGTTCTTTTGCAACTAATTCATTGTATTCCTCGTCTGTCATTCCGTCTGTGCGCTCGATCTTCTGTGGCTTCACTTTCTTTGTACGCGGAAGTTCGAGGTTACATTTCTCGCAAACAACATCAATGTTAGCCATTGCTCTGTTCACAACTTCTTCCGGAAAGACCTGAAGCAATGATGCAGCCAGTTCGTCTCCTGTTTTGTAATACAGTTCGGTGTCACCTTTTTGCATCGGCTGGTATTCTCCTTTTCCAAGACGGTTCATATTGCGTACCCACTCGAGCAACTGAGCATCTTCTTTTCGAGCCATGTGATTATCGTTGGTTGCCAGAAGTTCGACGCCTAACTCATCACATACTTTGACGATCTGGTTAAAATACACAGCTTCTTCCGGGATACCATGGTTCTGAATCTCACCATAGAAGTCCTCTTTTCCGAAAATATCAATGTAACGCTTTGCTACCTGTTTTGCGTTATCTAAAAGTTCGTCTTCGGATTTCATATGCATACGAAGAATGTTGATACGTTCCAGGTTTTCATCAATCTTCGCCAGCTTATCTTTGTGTTTCTGATAGATCTCGTTGTATGGTTTTCTGGCTGCCTGTAGCTGTTTCTTCTGTTCTTTCAGATCCGCAGTGTCTTTCTTTGCCTGTTCGCTTTCGAATACTTCGATATCCAAAGACTGCTGCAATGCTTCTTTCTTCTTTTCATCCGTTTCCTTTTTGATCATCCGCTTTGTGGCGACGAAGCTTTTAGTTGCTTTTGGTTTTAATTCCTCAATTTTTCCTGCAACCTCTGCGATCTGTTCGTCAAAATCATGAACACGAGCGATCGCATCATTCAGTTCATCCGGAAGCTTATTTCTGCTGTTTTCAACACGTCTCTCAATCTTCCCGATCTCTTTTGTGATCTTGTCATTGTAAGATAATGGGATTGCTAAAACGCCACCGATACATGCAGTTGAGCAAACGACATGTCCGTATCCATCTGTTCCTGGTCCGAAATGTTTTGCAAGCATCTCTTCGGTTCCTACTGGATAACCTTTTTCGTCGACGTTTTTATTGCATTCCGAGATGTAGCGGCTCATAGCCTGGAATCCCTGATAATCCTTACAAAGTAGAATCAAATGCTGTCTGATAAATTTGTCTTTCAGTGAATCGAACCCGATATTTCCGGATACACTCTCTGTGTTTGCGGATTCTGATCCGGAGTCTGCTACAATCTCAGAAAAGAATCCTTTTGGTGTCTTTACATATGTTTCAACACCAAGAATCGGTTTGATATGCTGTCCGTCCGGCAGATGTTTGTGTGCGGCTTCTTTTCCAATACAATACAGATAGAAGTCAATCAGGTTCGCACAGTTTCCATGATCCGTTAACGCAATTGCTGTAGCGCCTTTTTCGATCGCCACATTTACGTAATCGAATATGGTCTGCACGCCATCGTAACCGCTCGGATAGTAATCCGAATGCGCATGCAGCGCGTTGTTCGAGTATGTCATAATAACACCTTTTTAGCATGCCGATTGAATGATTACGTTTCATCCGGTTACAAAATCGTAATATAATCGGTTTTGCTGCTACCTTTCTATATTTCTTTGCCAGTGTTTTTGTTACGTCCTAAATATGTTCCGAACGCTTGCAGACAAATTAAGATTCCACACTGGTTTTCTTAGGTCTAGTACTATATCTAAGCAGTCTGCAGACGAAAGAAGGCTCACTTTCCTGTTTCCTCGTCAGGTATAAACAAAGATTTTTGCACACAAAGAAAGAGCCACCATTTTCGGTGACTCTTCTTTTCGTTTACAACATTTAGGGAAACAACTCGCCGCAGACTAATGTCTGAAAAGCGTTTATGAAGTTTTCCCTGTCTTCTCCGGTCATGTCGATCGGTTTTACACCTTCGAGACCAGCAATTACGGTCGCTTCTTTGATAGACATATCGTAGATCTCTTTCATCTTCGACATCGCGATCGGTCTCACCATAGCTCTGTTTCCGGCAAGAATACAATCATCGATTCCTTTACCAGCTTCCATCCGCCATACCATCTGATACATATCAATACCAGGTTTCTCTTCATCCAGATATTGAGCTAAACTCATGAGTGCTTTGAATACGGATGGATTTTCAACAATATCGGCATCATAAAAGATGTATAATCTCTTGATCTGTCTTCCAATTTTGGCTTCGATTGCGTTCAACGTCAGGTCTATTCCGTTGAAATTATTGACACCCTGAACACTAATACCGATACATCCCTGTTGTCTCAAGATCTCTGCTTTAAAACGACCTTCTGCAAGGCAAACCATGGTATCTTTTGTAATGTTGTCTGGATAAACAACATCAATTGGGGTTCCGCAAGAACAACCTCCTCGATTGTATCCTTTCGATCCGTCTCCGTAGTCATAACTCATGAACTTATAGCGAAGTCCATTAACATCGAGATTTTTCATCCGGATCTGCACTCCTGGTATCTTTCCATTCGCATCCCGGATTAGGATACCGATTCCATCGAACAACATAATGCTTGGTTTCCATGAATTTGTCAGCTTATTCTTGTGTTCGAAAAAGCCCGGTATCGAAGTCATTTCGGATGCATATTCTGGGAACCGTTTTGCAAACGCCGCACAAAAATCCGTAACCTTATTTGGGTTTGACTTTGTGTCGATGGAAAAATAATCGGCGGCAATACGTTCCGGTTCCAAAGCTCGCTTCTTCTCAAGAAGTTCTCTGTCTTCGTCTGTGAGTCCGAAATAATCACGCATGAATTCATATGTATCAGTCCGTACTTTCAAAACTTCATCCTGGTAAACAGGCTTTGGTTTTACATACTTTTGAAAATCATACTTTGCTTCCGTCTTCACATATTCCACGTCTGATAACTTTTCGAATTCTTCCTTTGTGATCAGACCAAAATCACAGGCGATCTGAAGCGCTGCCGTTTTCTCATCACAATTGAATAAAAGCTGATAAGAAGCCACATTATTTCCACCCTTTTGACAAGCAAAACAATAACATAAGTTCTTTCCTATACTGACAGAAAACGAACCGAGCTTCTTTCCAGCATGGTTCTTTGAAACATGGAACGGACACATTGCATGTGCTCTGTTTCCGGTTGTTTTTACGAATTTAACACCATAATGAGATAACACTTTTGTCATCTCAAGCTGGTTTACATCGTGAATGATAGCTTTTATCCATCTGTCCGTATACGAAGTCTTGCTATCCTCAACCCAATCTGTAACAACTCTCATTTTCTCATCTCCATTTCTTTATATTTCTTTGTTACACATTAAATATGTGCGGACTGCAGACACGAAAAGAAAGAAACAGAACAAAACGGAGTGTGAAGATCCCGGGCTCAGGTATTTTGGAAACGAAATGTAGAAATGAATGATATGAGCCCAAAAGCAACCGACTCCGAAAAGATACATACAAAAAGAGTGGTAACCATAATAGCTACCACTCTATTTGTTTTATTCATCGTTGTCCGTACTGATATTTTCATACGAAGGAGTGTTCAGTGTATAACCACCATCTTTATCCCACTTTTCAAGAGTACCTTCATCATCAGGATATTCTCCTTCTTTGTGATACCATTTGCCTTTTCCTGGAATTGGCTTCTCGTTACCGGTTATAGGATCTGTTTCTGTATAATCATGTCCATTGCAGTTATACGTTGTGTAATCTTCTGGATGTTTGTCATAATAATCCCAAGCATCGTCAACATCACTCTTACCATCATTCCAAGCTTTTACAGCTTCCTCTAACAAGCGATCTGTCCTTACGGTTGCAGATTTTGTATCCCCGAGCTGTTTATCCAGGTCTTCGATATACGCTTTGAGGTCACTAAGTTTTCTACAATATGCATCATAGTCATCTTTTGATGGTTTTGTTTTAGCAACAGATGCGTTTTTCACTGCTTTTGTTGCGTCAATGAGATCATCGATCGCCTGTTTACGATTCATGGCGCTCTGATCGATAGTTTCTAATACAGGGGCTCCATTATAGATACTTGTCATTTCGTCTGCCGTTTTACCGCTTACAAGTGAATATCTAAGGTAATTATCTCTCTGATCGGCAAAACTCTTCGCGAACGTATCATTCACTTCGTCATTCATTTTATAACCGTGCAGGCTCGCATACTGTTGCCATCCTTGGAATGCAGCCTTGTAACTGCTGTATTTCTTGTAATTCTTGATAGCAGATGACGCTTCACCTTCATCGGTATACGTATATTTGTTTACGCCTGGTCCATCAGCATCATATAATTCGAACAGGTTGAAATGTATAAGCGATTCTTCCGTCGACCGGTAATGACTCACAGCTGCCATATGACAATAAGCTGTTGATGGCAGGATTCCATACTGATCGTAATATTTGATTGCGATCGTTGTGATCTCATCCATTAATGTCGAGATATGGGCATCTGTTTGTTCGTAGATATCAGCTTCGCAAATATCTTCATGATAAAAACTATAATCAATATCTGTCTTATCATCTGGCATATACGGACTGATTGCAAAGTCGCCTCGTTCTTTCTTCGAATCGAGCTCTTTCCACTCTTTGATCTCTTCCTCGTCATCGTGTTCCATCAATTCTTTCTCTTCAGACTCGGTCATTCCGTAAGCAGTCAAATGAACTTTTCCTTCTGTCCACTGCGCACCATGCTGTAAAACGATCAGTTCCCCGATCTTATTATCCGTCCAGCCACAGAAAGATGGAGTTGCTCCGTATACTGGGGCTACGGTAAATCCAATATATCGAATGATCTTTTTATTCAGACACCGTCTCTGTTCCATCTCGGAAACATTCATAGTTCTTACTGCTCCGGTATTCTGTCCAACTCGACCATAATACGTGAAGTTTCCGTCACCTATATACATCATTGGGATTGAATGATCCAAAGCTTCATAGAAACCGTTTGATCCGAATGTCCAGGCATTGTAGTCTGTGTCTTCGAATTCGTCTTTCCAACTTCCTTCGTCCCACACATAGAACATGATATCTCCAACCTGTAAGTTACCAAGATCATCCATACCTTCATTAAACGCATATGGACTTTGTAATAACGGTAAGTCGTTGATGGATTCTGTACTGTCAACCGATGTTGAGATGCCTGAATTCGTTCTCTTGATACTATCGTCGACGACTGGTGAGTACGGCGCATCAACAGTTGTGTATGTGTTATTTACCATGTCATCAAACGAATAATCCGCGCATACACCATGCTGAGCACAAATGTATCGGATATAATCTAATGATGACGCCGATGTGTATTTCTTGCCTTTGGCTACAAAATGGATATCGCTTCCCTCTCCAGTTTGATGCCATTCGTCACCACCAATTCCTGTCCCTGTATACGTATTTGGTGAAAACTCTCCGGCGGCAACGGTAGCTTGGATTGCTGTGTCATAGCCATCTTCATTTCCTGTTTCTGGATTGATTGTAATATCATCCATATTGGATGCCAATAACAATGCATTCTCACCAAAGCTTCGGCTCCAGTTACGGAAGATGAATTTCTGACTTGCGTCTGTTACGGTGTCGATTGCTTCCTCATCTGAACCCTCTACATATCCGGCTGTAATTGGTCTGTAAATGATATCATAAGCAGCGACGGGATCATTTCGCGGATAAATTGATTGGATACCAGCTGTGGAACCATTACTGAATACCAAATGCTGTCCGCCAGAGTTTCCGTAAAAGATTTCTGTATGTCCTCCACTATAAGAAGAACCATTACTGTCGGTTCCTGTGAATCGACGTACAAGAATGTCTCCCTGCTGCAGGTTATTCCATCCTGGGAACCTCATATAAACGAATCCCGGAAAATGCTGGTCACTTATCAATGCTCCCGTTCCAAAGGTACCGGTTGTTGATCCATATACCTGTAAACAAGCGGAAACGTAACCGGAACAGTCTGTACGTACATGGTATTTCTGTCCGTTTACCTCGATCCAGATCCATCCTGACTGGTTATACTGTGACTGTGTCTGCGCGATCAGTGTCTTAACCGTCAAGCATACATTCATCCAGTTCGTAACATCTCCGTTTCCGGTTGGTATGATGGTCGCTGCCTCGTCTCCGTACACATCGGACGGTATCTTGCCTTCAAAAATACTGTATGCTAACGTTTCGTTTCTCTGGATGTCAACATTGATATGGCATGCCTGCCCTTGTGTTCCATCATCATACTCAAAATAATATGGATGCTCTGAGATGATATGTGTTTGGTCATACAACTGGGCTGCCATGTCCTCAAGTTTTCGAGTACTTATCAGTGAATAATCGTATTCTAGCATTACCTGCATTGCACAGAACAGTTCCTTATAGTTCTCATTCGAACCATTTGGATACTGAATATCGGCAGCCGCATAATTGGATGCCCTTCTGTTAAGTTCAGCTATCAAATCGTTATGTTCATCTTCCAATGCATGCATGATGGCGGTTCCGTCTTGCATGCTGATTGTATATGCCTGGTTCTCTTTCTGGGCAGCGGCATTTCCGTCCCAGAAGCAGCATAATATCATAATGATAAACACAACAAGGATAAAGCCGCCGACTACTGCAAGGATCGGTCCTAACACTGCGGAAATTGCCTGGATCATCTGATTGAGGGCTGCAAAGATCTTCGAAAAGATCGTCTTCTGCCATGCATTCCTGATCGCATTTCGGATGTTTTTCATCAACAGCTTTACAGGATCGAACAGCTTATTCTTTACTGTTTTCACTGGTTTCGGCGCAATTTTCTCGAAACCTTTGTTGAACCACTCTTTGTAGAGTGTCTTTAATTCAGATTTTGCTCCTTTGCCGACTCCACGATTGCGGTTTATAATCTCCCGGCGCTGCTCAAACAGTTTGCTCACATGAGTTTTGCTATCAATCATGCCACCAAGCTTTGACTGTTTGAAGCCTTCAATCATGAAGTGGCTCATGTGACTGGTCACGAAGTTCTGTAAATCCCTTGTGATCGTTCCAAATGTCTTATGCTTGATTTTAAGACCAATTTGTCCTCCTGGAGTTCCGCCAACTTCAAGCGTCTTCATAGCAAGCTGAGCCGAAAGTTTAAACCCATTTCCTGCCTTCATCTGATTTCTAAACGTGATCGCCCTTGAAACCACAACACCAGCATTCCATAAGGTGTCCACAACTGTATGTACTACAATCTTGCTTCCAGTCATTGCCACCTGTTTGCAGGTTTCTGCCAGATGGATTCCACGCATTGTCTCACTGTTCTCCAATGGAGCGGAACCAAGACGAAGCATCTGTCTGCTCAGGCGCCGAGGAGTGGCATCCAGACGTTTTGCGAACTTATTCTGACGGGCGCCGAGAAAGGACAGGATGCCGTTGTCTTTCATGTTCTTGCGGCTCTTGTTTAAATCTCTAATGGCATTATTTCTATCAAAGTTAGGATCTTTGAGTTTCCCTTTCATATCCAGTTTAAGTTTTCGTCGTAATGCGAAATTTTGATGTGTGGCAGTCCGAAACGCTTCGTAATTCACGTGCTTCATTTCTCCAACACCACGCTGATGTTTTACGGTTACCACACCACTTCCGTCTTCCTGAAATTGAATTGTGGCGATTGTGTTTTTCGCTGATGGGACACGTCTGCCATCCTGGTATTTCATGCGCTGAATCGTTTCAGAGCTGACAGTATACTTTTCATCCATGTTGGCATTCACTTCTGCACGTATTGTACCAAAAGCATCTGGCTGGTCTCCATAACTTTTTGCTGCCATACCCATCTCGTTGAAATTAGCTGTTCTATCATCACCAAGATTATGTTTTACGACATAATTATCCGCCGTGTTCTGATAAAACTGAATCTGGTGTCTCAAATGCGAAGTCATTGCTGCGGTTACAAGAGGTGCTGCAACACGTTCTGTATTTCGGAGTACTTTTTTGGTATCCCTATCTGTAGCCGTATTACTACCTTGTCTCTGCATCTGCTTTTTCGTATTCTCAGCAGTGCTACCCAATCGGTTTCCTAGCGATTCGGTTATTGCTTGAGACCGACTGATATTGTTTGAAATTAGTTTTCCTTTTGAACTACCGATAACCATATTTCTAAATATCCTTTCTTCGGAATCTGACTTCCGAAATGTGTTTTGTTTGAAATCATTCGTTGTACTAAATATGTTCCTATACATTGCAAACTAATAAGCAGAAATATGGATTATTGTGACGAGTTCTTCTATTTGTGAGCCTTATTAAGAGTAGAAATAATAAACCATCACAAAGATGTTTGCTTTCTATTAATGGAAAGCTTATAATAACCGTATATAAATTGGAGGATAAAAGTTATGATTGATAAATACGAGAAACCTTTTAATGAGGAATACTATAATGGCTTAAAAAAGTTAGATGTAAAACAGGCTGTGCGATATAAAAATCCATATGTATACTTATCTTCAAAACAAAGAAATGAAGCAAAAGAAGATGCAGAAGCTATTCTTGAGGGAGCTCGAGACACTCTTGAATTTTATCGTAAATATAAATCTGTTTGGGCATTAATTGAACACGAAACAAACTTTCAGGCAACTTGGAAAACGAAATTACATGATCTCCGATTTCATCATCGGATTTTAAATCGTTGTCCGATTGGTGGTCTGGAGTTGGTACTCGCTAATTCGGCTGCAACCTATTCCCATGTGCAGTGGGTCGTTGCCAGCCACCAACCAGAAGTCAATGGCATGAACGGTCCTAGAGATCTTGAGCACTGGGAAGATCACGCATTTCACTTTAACGAACAGTATCATCCGCAGTGTTTCGATTCGTTCTGGAGAAAAGATATTCCGGAAGGTCATTTTATTGATGAGTATGGAATCGTTGAGATTGCAAAAGAAAAGATCGCAAGCGGAATTGAACATGAGCTTTATAATCGTAAATACTATTATTATCTCAACTTCTGGGAAATGTGGGGATTTCGTTTAGACGAATTCGGAATTTGCGTTGATGGTGAAGAAGCCAGAAATGTCCGCTCTTATCACGTCAAGAAAGCCGAGAGTTTCATTGAAAAATGTCTCAAAGAGGGTAAACGGCAGCCGTTCCCGTATTATGATAAGTCCAAAGATGAGTACTGGAAATATCGGACACCAAACAGCTGGGAACTGGTACTTGCAGACCGGTTGGCAGATGCTAAGCGTGAACGTGAAGAATACTATTTGAAACATATGCGTTGAAACAAAATTAAGAGGAGCTTGTTAGGCTCCTCTTTTTGTGTACGAGGAATTTGGATGTGGAATTGGGAAACAAGGTCTTGTTCCGGAAGTTGTAGAATATGGTTTGAGTACTGATTGGAACCGGGTGTAGGTATTCGGTAACATTTGATATGATATGATTTTCGAATACGGGTGATGGGTTCCAAAGGCTGCAGAATATACTTAGGTTACTACCTTGGAACCGTTCATTGGTATCACGGGAGTTTATCTCACGTGACCTGTACTCCAAAGGAGTGGGATTCTATAACAACACTAGTGCAAGTTTTGATACGATTTTCGAATACAGGCTATGGGTTCCTATATCTGCAGAATACACTTCGATTACCACTCCGGAACCGTTCATTGGTATTCTACAACAACACTAGTGCAAGTTTTGATACGATTTTTGGAATACAGGCAATGGGTTCTGAAGACTATATAACATACTTCGATTACCACCTGGAACCGCTCATTGGTATTCAATAACAACACTAATGCAAATTTTGATACGATTTCTCGAATACGAAACATAGGTTCCAAAAACTGCATAACACACTTCGGATACTACCATGGAACCATGTATTGGTATTCAATAACAACTAGTGCAAGTTTTGATACGAAACTAAGAATATAGTTGTATAGGTTCCGAAGTTTGCACAATAGACTTCGATTACTACCCCGGAATCGTTCATTGGTACTATAAATTGAAATCCTTGATGTTTTGAAATACCAGATTAGTGTCTGATATTTTCATCCACCCAACAACGGGTTCCAATTTTCCATTTACATTTTGGATATAAGCAGAACCTTCATCCATATTCACATAAAATAAGGAGTGGAAGCTGCCACCTTATGGTGTGCAGAGGAAACTCCGTTCGTATACAAAATAATTAGAAATATTTTGTAATATCCTGGCGAGGTTTCCCAAAAGTGAGCCTTATTATGTATAGAATTAAGAAACCAAAATGGAGGAAAACGATCATGCCGACTTACACGCTGGAATTAAAACTGAATACAAAGAAATATTCCGACCAGCGTTATCTGGAAAACTATTTCCGAGAAGTAGCAAAGATCGGGAATACAGTCCGTCGTTTTGCAATCAGACAGATCACATTACTGAAACGTGATAAAACATATATCGATCTCTTACAGCAGTATGTGGCGCTTGAAAAAGGTCCAGAGAAAGAAGCCCTGTCAAAACAGTTATCCATGATTGTAAAGTCTTACAGGCTCACACAATACGACCTCCAAAAATCCGCCACAAAATTAAGAAACCATCTGAAATACGTACACTCCGATGTCTATCAGAAGATCAGTGACTCAGTATGGAAAGGTGTAGAAAAAGTATTGTATTCTACCGGTAAACAGATCCATTACAAGAAATGGGATGAATTCTTAAGTTTCGAAGGCAAGAAGAATACAACAGGTATCATTTACAAAGACGGAAAGGTATACATCAATGCATCTCCGAAGAGACAGAACCGTGGTCTGGTCCTCAAGGTTTCCTTACCGAAAAACCAAAACACGGATCATTGGTGTTACGAGACTTCTGCTTTAAACGATAGGACAAAATACTGCCGGATTGTAAGAAAGAAATTCAGTACCGGATGGAGATACTACGTACAGTTGGTACAGGAAGGGATACCGCCGTTAAGACATGCAGTGGGTGCCGGGAGGATTGGTATTGACATCGGGACTTCCACTGTTGCTGCAGTGAGTGATACGAAATGTCATCTTACAGAACTCGGAGAAGGGATTGAAGTACAGGATAAAAAGATCCGGAAGATGCAGCGGAAACTGGAACGCTCCAGACGGGCATCCAATCAGGATAATTACAATGCGGACGGTACCATAAAGAAGGGAAGGAAAACCTGGAACTACAGCAACCGGTACAAAAAGATCCGTAATGAGCTCAGTGCGATGCAGAGAAAACGTTCCGACACATTGAGACAATGGCAGGAAGCCTATGCGGACCTGTTATTGGAAGAAGGCAATGAGGTTTATGTTGAGGATATGAACTTCAAAGGATTACAGAAACGGTCTAAAAAGACGGAAAAGAATAAGAAAGGGAAATACAAACGGAAGAAACGGTTCGGGAAGTCTATTGGCACCAGAGCTCCATCCCAGTTCCTTGCCATACTGGAAAGAAAACTTAGACACACAGGCGGAACCTACCATGAAGTCAATACCTGGACGTTCAAGGCAAGCCAGTATGACCATACCAGAAATACATACCGGAGGAAGAAACTTTCCAGACGTCACAACACCATAAACGGAGAATGGGTACAGCGTGATCTCTACAGTGCTTTTCTCCTCATGAATTCCGATGATACTTTGGAACACACAGACCGTGATAAATGCCTTCAGAATTATCCTCAGTTTAAAACAATGCATAACAGATGCATTACCGAGATCTTACAGTCCGGAAAACATATCCCTTCCAGTTTTGGACTTAAAAGAGCTGCATAACACAACACTTGGAACAATAACTTTTCATATACACAATACATAGAATAAAGATTACATTTTCTATTATATATATACTTATTTTACATATACATTTTAAACGGTTCCAACTGAGACCGTAAGACTGCAGGACAAAAAGTCCTGTGAAACCTACCCTGTAGGGATGTCTTGAACGTTTCTGCAACGGAGAGACTATAACAGAAAGCTTTGAATACCATAAAAAAAAGACACCGGGAAACTTCAGAGAAGATCCCGATGTCTGGTGCTTCAAACCTTAAGTGACGTCCTCCTGTACTGAAACCTGCCGCCTAATGGCGTGCAGATCAGTTAGATAAACGGAATCAATAAGTGAATTTCTTAACAAAACTAACAAAGCTTTATATCCAATGATTTTTTGAGATGCTGCTGGCGAAAACGTATGATCCAAACACAGAGCTTCTGATACAATTCTTATTTGATTTGGAATACACATTTCGTCATAATATATAATTTCTTTCATAATGATTTACTCTCCTCTCTGGTTATGTGTGTTGAAACCGACGTTTTTGGAAGCAACTCATATAGTCTTGAGTTTTTTGTTTCCGCTATTCTGCTTCCGTTAGTCCTGCAAACAAAAATATATAAATCAATCACGCGGAATCGAATAAATTGCGTCAATAATACTGCTGAAGAAAGTTAATAACATAGGGATGAGAGAGCACATGAGAATAATTTCAAAGCCTTTTAATCCAACAACACCAAACATAAGCAAAAATGTTGAAAAAAAAGTCATAAAACCCAAAAACATAAGATTGAATATCATAGCTATTGCTACTACTCCGTTTATCGCATCCCAATCTGCCATCGTCTTATTTCGCTTCTTAAGAACTTTAATAAACTTTTTCACAGACTTTTTTGTTAATCTTTTTGATGTTTTCGATCATAAATTGATGTAATGACATGGTATTTACACTCCTTCCTGAGACTTTAACTGATGAATCGGCTTCAAATTATCGTTTTCGTCGAATACCAAACAACAAATTTCGTAAGATTTTGAATCCGTTAACTTAATTTCGATAAAAAAGTCTTCTTCTGTTCGAATATTAACAAAATAAGCACGCCAGCTCACTTTCTTAGTATCAATTCCGTTTAAAGTATTGTCATCAATTCCCAAACATTGAATACAATCGAACCCAGACGCATTTAATGCTTTGAATATGCTATTTTCGATGGATTCATCATCCACTGTTGCAGCCTCAGATAAATATTTGTTGACAGTGTTTAATATGATTTGTTTGTACATTGTTTCACAATCTCCTCTCTGATTATGTACATTTTGAAACCGACGTTTTTGGAAGCACTCATTAGTTTTGACTTTTGTTGTCGTAATTCCGCTTCCGTTAGCCATGTTTCTCTTTTTGCGTCTAAATTAAATATGTTCCAAAATGCTGCAGACAAAAACGGATAATCATAAACATATTTCTTTCTTTGTCATATCGGTATCCATATTTATTTCAAATACAAAACAGAAGGAGAAAACAAATTATGAATACGAATTTAGATATCGTAACTCTGGGTTCTAACCCCGAAGCTTTAGCTTCGAGAGAACCCTTCGTTGTCAATCAAGCACACTCCGGATCTTTAGATCCGCGAGTGCTTGATACCAGCAAGATAGCAACCCTTACAGGGAAAGCAATCCAGGATGACGAAACATTCAAATCAGAAGGCGGTTTTGTTTCAGAGCGAGACCAGTTCTATTTTGAGATGAAACAAGGAGATAATGTTTTTCTTGTTGGATTCAAAGACTTATTAATCAGTCTGAAACTTATGGAACAAATGCAGGAAATTCCAAAAATCAGTGATAAATGGTGGTCACAGATTGCTACTCTTTACGGATGGGATCTTCAAATGTTAAAATTAGAGGATAAACAATAAGGAGGTCTTCTATGAGAGAAATTAAGTTTACGACAAACTATGAACCCGTTTTAAAGTTCTCCGACAAAGATTTCAAGATCAAATACGAAGAACATGTTGGAAATGATCAGAGGTATCTGCATAAAATCGACGGAGATGAAAAACATTTAGCTGTGTGTCCGAGGTGTAATAATCCAGTTGTGATACTTGGTATTTATAAACATATCGATGTGTCACCGCACGCAAGACACAAGCCGGATATTAACATCCCAGGTGTAGCGCAGTATAACGAATACAAGTTAAAACGATGTCCTTATTATGTAAGACACGCAGATTATGTAAAAGAATACGTCCCTGAAACTGAGGAGCCGCAGAGACATGAATTATACCGGATTGCAAAAGATCATTTTGATAAAGCGATTTATTTACTGCAAAAGCAAACCGGTCTTCATATATCATATGGTATGGCAGAAGTGCTTGCCGAAAATTATGCAGACATGCGAGCATACAACTACATTGACGCTACCGTATACAATATTCCATGGTATTTACTCTATAGTTATCGTGGGTTTAATTTACACTATATGATTGTAAGAAAAGGAACTGCTCTCTTTCGGACTCTTAAATCTTTAAAATTCGAAATGGTAGACAGTAATATCAAGGATCATGTTTGCATCATCGATCACGAAGGTTATGTACTCCGTGCTACAGATTATCGGTATTCGGTTGACAACGATGACAATCTCAATGAATCTCTTCTTTTTTCGATCTTGAAACCGGACCCTAAATTAACAGACGTTCTTTTGTTTAACATGGTCAAGCGGGTTTCTGTCAAAGTGGATTCATCTTATTTCGGCAACCTGGTTGAATACAAAGATTGGAAAACGAACACTAAGATGTTAGAAATTGCTGCAAAGTATATGAATCCGTGATGGATGCGGATACGATTTGTGTCGTATGCGTTTATCTGGCAACAAAAATAAGCGAAAACAAAGAGTTGTAACGAAAATTGGTTGCCACTCTTTTTGCATACATAAAATATCTATATCTGATAAGGCTCGCCTTATTTCTATATGAATATGATCTCAAAGCGTTTGTAACATATTTAAAAAGATAACAAAAACAAGTTACAAATGAAAGGAGAGTATGTAATGATTGATAAAGTCCCAACACTAAAAGAATTATTGAGTAATCGAAAAGAAAGCCATGCAAATTCAATCATTGTTTCTACTAATAGAAACAAAGACTTATTCGAAGGTGACGTATCTGAATTACCGGAAGCGTTATTAAATATTCCAATTTACGCATGGGATAAAAGAGACGGAATATACATCACAATTTAATAAACAAATAGCATGAAACGATGATTATAAGAAAGAACGAAAACTATGTATAAAAAGAGAATTTCAACAAATGAATATTACTTAGAACTTGAAAAGTGTGTATCATGTATGTCAGAAACGCCAACATTACAAAACTTATTAGATACCCGAAAAGAAAATCATGCAACGTCAATTATTGTTTCCACAAAGAACAATAAAAATTTATTCAAAGGTGATATATCTGGATTACCAGAAGAATTGTTAAATATCCCAATTTTTTCATGGGATAAAAAAGAAGGAATATATATATCAATTGAATAAACATCTTCTTTTACTCAGTTTATGGAAGAAAGAGGACTTGGTGAAGCTCCAATTACAACAGATGAACTGTTGGAGCTGAAAAAGGCATTATAAACAAACGAACGCATTGGGTATTATTACATATCTGATGCGTTCTTATTTTGTTCTCTGAAAAATTCGATCAAACCGTTCGTATACACATTATGGAGACCTAATTCAAATGATAATACGTTCATTAAAGTTTTATCGTTTTTGTCTATTATTTTCCTGGCATATCTAACTAGACATTCAAAGCAACGAAATATATATTCAAGCGATTCATAGTATTTATTAATATCTGTTTCATCCACGTCTACTGTTACACAATTGGCAAATACATCTTCATCAGCTAATCCTGGTATTTCGTATTTATCATCTTCGCTATTTTCTTTCAAAATATTATCGAAATATTCAACAACAGCACAAAATCTTTCGTATTCATCTATTACGGCTTCGACTGTAGTTTTTCCATTTCTGTATTCGAGGTACGTACCCTTAAATTTATCCAATTCTTTTTCAAATACGTTTTGAAACTGAATCAGACGATCCATCGGAATATCTGACAGTTGTTCTCCAAGAGCAGTTAACGCCAGTTCTTTATGATACGTTCTATATTCGTCCATTTTTTCTTTATCTGGTGTATGTCCTGCCATTAACGTTAATGTCTGCTCTAGTTCATCTGAATAATCCATACCGTTTACTTCTTTAATTTCACTCTTTTTCATCAATCTTTTGATTTCTTTTCTATCTGTTTCGATATCGCCCATATTGGTTACTCCTTGCTCGTTTTCAATATATATATTATCAAATACATCTTATTCTGAAAACAACAACAGCATTGAGAAACGATCCTGTATGTTCACAGTTTATATTATAAACCGATCCGATACGTTTACACTTCTGTGCAACACTGTTGCTGTTATAATATATATAAGGCTCACAGATGTGGAAATTCGTCACAAAAATGAATGCTTGCACTGAGATTCGAATCAATAATTTGTGATTTTCAAATATGTGCTGAGATAATTGCACACAAAGAAAGGTTTGCAAACAAAAAGAGCCTACATTTCGTAGACTCTCTTTGTAACCGTCTTCAAAACCTTATGACTTATGCTTATTCAAGTTCTGATAATATTTCTTCAACTCTAATAAGCACTTCTTTTCGTGTCCTTTCCCAATCTTTGGCTTTCATGCACGGCTCTACAGTAGGAACATGCATGATTGTTGTATTGTTCTCGTCAGACTCTTGAATCGTCCATAACGCACTAGCAAGATCCATCAGGTTTCCATACCCAATACGCTCACCAAGATCTTTTACTGCCATGATCTCGTCTTTTCTACTCATTGATGCACTCATTTTGTACTCTCCTTTACATATGATTTGTTTACATCTTAAATATTGTACAAATACACAGAAAAAGCAAGCCCATTCGAAGACAAGCTTTGTTATACGATGGCTGCGACTATTTCATTTCTTATGTGTACTGGGCTTACAACTAGAACGGTTGTTAACTCTGTCGGTTTACGCCAGTTCCGCATTTAAGTCTTATTCTAAAGACACCATCTTTCATATTTTCTATATACTGCTATTGTTTTACACAAAGCGCAAGTTACCAATTGCATGCTTCAAAGTGCTGCATCTCCTTTTTCACTGCAATTTTTTCTTCCTTGTACTTTTGTGTTTGGATTGTTCGATTTCGTCTCTTTTTCTTGTTGCTATTGTTTCTTTCCATAACCATAATGTAGTTTAAATGCTGCCATGGTGCACATAATGCTTCCTTTAAGGTGTCGTACTTGTATGAATTGTAATCTTTAGAATATTTCCATAGACAATCTGTAGAATAGATTTCAAAACATTCATTTTCCGTATCATACATAATTTCAATGCTCTTATGATTTCTTTTGTTATAGAAAGCATAGATATGTGAGGCTGGAATTTCCTCTAATATCCATCCAGACAGTGATAACCCTTCCCTTTTTAACTGATTTACAAAAAAATCAAGTGTTTCAAACTTTTCCTTACAAAAATTTAAGTAATCAGATGCATCACCAGGAAATACTCTTGGATGACCATTTGCGCATCCGTATCCCCAGTCTGCACAATAAATGCAACTCTTTCTTCTAGTTAAATCACAATTGTTAAATTGTTTGCGTAATTTCTCTTTTATCCGCTTATTCATCTCTATACCTCCAATGAGCCGTCTGTGGCAAAAATTATTTCGGCATTCACAATTCTTCCGGTCTTGCTATTTGTGCCTTTCAATTTTCTGATACATTGCATTTCGTCAATCAGCTTGATGTATTTTGTATTTCCTTTAGCCGTAAGCGATATGTCTACTCTAGGGCGGTTATTGACGAAGCTTTTACGACCAGTATTAACTGTTGCGACTGGAATGTATTTGGAGACAAACTCATTTGCTTTTGCATAAAGTTCATCCCAATCATAGCTGTCTATAGTTCTCATAATTATTACCTCTCTTCTTTGTTCTCGTTATTATATTCGTATTCTGGTCTCAGCATCTAATATACGACGTTTGCAAACTCAAATATTTGTTTGTCTAATATTAATAAGGCTCATTTTCTGGAAAACTCGTCAGGAAATCGCAAAGAATTGTAAAAAAAAACTGATCATCCAGCTCAGTTATAAAAGAAATCACCTACCATAAAATGTAAGCGGGTGTCCTAAATTGATTGCTGCTGTTATCTGTTATCCATATCTGTTAACCATCTTTCTTATCTAAATATGTCAGAACGTTTTTAATCTATTCCTGATATTCGTTTACTTTTCCGTTCATAGTTACATTTGTATGGAATCATTACTCATATTAATGCAGCCTTCTTAATATATAAGTCTTGTTCCACAATTTGGACAATGTTTTGGTCTCACACATTCGTAGTCATCGTTTCTAGCGACTTCCCATTTGCAGACTGGACACTCGATTCCATCGTCTGCATCATCACCTTGATAGTTTACATTCATGCCAGTTACGTATTGTTCCGTAAATTTTGCAATTGTTGCGTTTGCTAATTCTAATTCCTTATTCTGACTATTCATCGTAAAATTATCCTTTCTGTTTTATCTTTTACACATAATATAAGGCTCACATTATCTTGAATTCGTCAGATGTAAGCCTTATTTTGTATCAATATTTATGAATTCGATTAGATCGGAGCGAAAGAAAAGTTAACCTATAACAGGCAGCCTTAATTGCTACATATCAATGAATAGCGTTTCTGATTTACAGTTCGGGCAGATTACATCAATATCTCCAGTTTCGTCATTTGTTACGACGACTGATTCTGGCTTACAATGCTTACAGAATACAGTTCCGCATTTGTCACACATAAAGATTTCCCAGCTTTTGTGACCACAACACGGACACTTTTCTCCCGTTAACGCTGGATTTTGGTACAGATAACTTACACTCATAACTAATTAACCTCGTCCACAAATAATGTTTCAACGTCCTTTACCCAGATAACAGCACCTTTCGGATGTTTATAATAAAGTTTCATTTCAATCGGTTCAACATCCTCTAACATCCAGGCGTGTGGATTCTTATATCGTTTCTTAAGTTCCGAATACGAGATATCGACACAGTGCCTCTCTCTTTCTTCTGACCAATCGGAACAAGAAATCGGATACGTCGCACTGATACGGCATTTAGCTCTGACTCTGCCGGTTCCGCTCTCTAATAGGTATATAGTTTCATTTTGTCTTTTTGTGTCACTACCTCTGATCTCTATTACTTTCTTTCCGGAAACAATAAGATCGAGCCATTTCTTTTTGATGATTAATCCGTACATGCGTTTTCCTCTTTTTCGTACTTGTTTTTCAGACGCTCCAACTCGGCTCGTTCTCTATATTCTTCCTGAGCCAGGCGTTCCGTCTCTCTAGCCTGTTTCAACGATTCTCGTTTCTTTGCATACCAGTCTTTGTGCTCAGATTCATCTTCTGATAAGAAACGAATTGGAAAAGAACCGGAAGTAGAATCGTACATATCATAATGAGAATCGTATGCAGTAATCCGAACCATATCTCCATAAAACTCGGTTTTGTCTGGTTCTAAAGTATCAAATTCATCTGTTAGGAAGCCAATTTCATCCGCAACATCTTTCACACGGTCTAAGATGCGCTTATAATCACAGATTGTTGTTAGGATCTGTTCTTCTGTAAAACCTAGCTTTGGTTTGTTTCGTCTTTCCTCTTCCTTGCGTTTGCGGTTTTCTTCTTTTATCTTGTCTCGAATTTCCTGATAATCAGCCATATTATAAATCTCCTTTATTTCCTTTCGTTTAAAACACTTGCAGATCGTTTAGATGACTTGGAAACAAATTAATCGTTTCTAATATATTGTTAACAATTCCTGCTGATACTGATAACTAGTGTCCATGTTTTGTTCTTTTACAAATTCGCGTTCATTTCACCTGTGTCCGTTTCTGATGTTCGTTTGCTTTTTCGTTCATAGTTACATTTCAATTCTCTACCTCCGGGACTAAAATGTCTGACTTTGTTTCGGTCTTTGTATATTCCGGTACAATAATATCCAAGATGCATACAAAAATTATCGGTATCTCCATAACGGTTATTTCTTGGTGTTTGTTCTAACCATTTGCAATTTGCACAACATTCCACATTATCGTCGTATTTCATAACAGCTACCTCCATTTAATACTCAACACCATGTTCCTTATGCCATCGTTTATGACACTTTCGGCACCATGTAATCAAATTATTCGGGTCGTCTGTTCCGCCCTGTGATACTGGTTTCTTATGATGCAGGTCCAATTCGCCGTCTGTTGTCGGTACCGGGATTCCATTTTCGTTAATGACGGCATGAAACTCACCACAATTCTGACAGGTATAATTATCACGTCTGAAGATATGATTTCGATACCCACTTGCGGAACCAGTATTTCGATACATGACAGAACTTGTCTCAATCTGAAATTTGTCCGTACACTCTTGGCAGCAGCAAGATGTTCGTCTTTTGTTTTTAATCTCGCTGCCGCACCATTCACAGAAACCTTCTGGAACGTAGCGAGGACGCCGGAACGTTACATTTTCAGCTCCATATAATCGTGACGCCTCGCCCAAGCTAATCAACCGTCTTCGTTTGCTCATTTTGATTCTTCTAATCGTTTCGCTGCTGTTTCTAACAAACTCTGGACTGAATTTGCAGGCAAACCGAATACCATACCACCGATATGATATGATGGAGCCAGGTCACTGAGTTCACGAAGTTTCGCTACAATTTCTTCTATCTCAGCATCACTGTAATCTCTAATATGCGTTTCCTCCTTATCTGTTATTATTAATAAGGCTCACAATCATTCGAATTCGTCACAAATCGTAACAAAATATTGCAGCAATCAACGAATTCGAGCTACTAGGAGCAAATCATAGTATTTGCGGACGAAAGAAAAGCCCGTTCACAAAGAACAGGCTTAATATGTTAAAACGCCAATCCGCCACCACCATGCATAGCTATCACCTCCTTGCATTTTTAATCATTTGTTTCTATGAATCCGTCCCAAATCTTTGGTGATCCGTCTTCGTTAATTTCTATGTGAATGATTATTTCGGCTCATGAAGTATTTTGTAAATATCTTGTTCATCAGCGTATCGATTTTTTATTAAGAAGTCAGTTAACTGTTCCAAATCTGCTTTATGTTCCTGTAAAAGCTGTTCTGTTTCTGTGTATAACTCCTTCGAAAGAGATTCCATTAATTTCTGAGTCTGAACGTCGTCACAGGTAAGCGGTAATTCATGATTCTCGATCAACAGAATCGAATGTAAAGTGGCGTTTGCTTTCTCATAATCAGATTGCATGCTATCGTTTCCGAAGAAACCAGATGTTTCACAACCAAGGATCCGTTGTGCAGCAATCGAAGAATAGAAAACCATAACTATCTTTCGAAGATAGTCTATTGATCCGATATCAGAAATATTTGCACTTGTCCAGGAATGGAAACGATCGATATGAATCTTTATACCGTCGATTCCAACCAAATATAACATCAATCCGTGCCCAGCTTCATGGATACAAGTTGGTTTTAACTCATTAAGTTCCCATTTGGATTTTGTATGAGGTTTATCTAGTTTTGCACTGGGCATTTCTTTTTCAACTGCCTTTTCAATTGCTGTTGTTTGTTTTGATTCTTTATCATTACACAGAAACATAATAGCACTGAAATACCCAATAGTAGTAAATATGTAAAATCGAAATATATGACATGCTAATTGCATGACATCAAAGTCTGCGATCTGACCATTGCTTTCAATACATAAGCAAAACAAATAGGCAAATCCTACAGATGCGCAGAGCACAAATGCAATATGTATCAAACCACGTAATACACGTTTTATCATATCTCCAATGTCATAACGGTTTGTATCTTTTTTATTCATAACTTTCTTGCCTCCAAAATAATTAACGCTATCGTTGAAGCTAAACCACCGATTCCGCACACGATCAATAAAATGAAATGTCGTTCGTAAATGGACGGATGAAGCAATTCATATGCCGCAAACAAAGACACAGATACATAAAACACAATAGCATATGCATATATTATTGCTTGTATCTCAATATCTTGTTTGCTTTTAACACGACGTTTCTTCTTCATAAGATGATCCTCGATTCTGTTATCTGATACTCACAATAAGGCTCACAATATATCGGATTCGTCATAAACCGTAACAAATATCGCAACAAACAACGAATTCGAATAGCCAGGAGCAAAATATAAGCCAACCATTGAAAGAATCGGCTTATATAAGTGTTAATTCTGTATTAAGTCTAACAATTCGTTTATTCTGTCTGCATATTCTCCAGCAAGAATCAACAAATCAATATCCGCTGGCAATACAGCCAATTTCGAAACGAGTTCTTTGATCTCGTCAATCGGTGTAGTATCTTTCACAGCATCCGTTTTCAAAACCAGTTCCTGAATCTCAGAATCAGACAGGAACTTACAGTCTGTTTCATTCACAGCAATGAAAAATCCGTTTTCAGCGAGATTCGCCTTTTTGATATATCCTTTTGTATACCCAGCTTTAATACAATTGTTGTAACCTTTGATATTGACATAATAACTTTTCATCTTGCTTTTTCCCGTGACCTCGCCAAGCATTCCATAATACGGGCTTTTCTTATCCGTGATCATAACAACTCTCATAATACGTATCTCCTTTCGTGTACTGATATTTGTTGTCCTTTCCATTATATAGTCATTGACACAAACATCGGCTCCAAATGATATATCGAAACTATTTATCAATATACAGTGTTGTTTCTGTTGAGGCATTGATGCAGTCGATAATTGAATCGAATTTGATTCTGATACCGCCCGCTCCTGGATGACCGCCACCACCAAGTTTTGCACAGATTTCGCCAACATTGATATCAGAATCGGTTGTTCGGATGGAAAGACCAGTTCCATAATTGATGATTACCAATTCTGCATCCGGATACTGATTCCGAAGATAATCTGAGGTTTCATTGAGAAAACGATCTGTATTCAGGTAAACAACAGAATAATACCTGTCTTCAATAAGCCAGTTTCCGGTTCGGATATATCTTTTCACTGAATCAAGATGTGCAACTAACTTTGTTTCGTGTACGCGAATCATCATATTATCAGTATTATCAAACAAATTTGGTCTGTTATCTTTGAAGCGGTTCATATATCTGTCTTCAAATACATCGTCGCCGTATGTATCATGTAGTACATTGATGTAATACGGATTCTGAAATTTTCGTCCGTATACATCAGACCAGTCCCAAGTATCGTATAATGTTGTATTGATTACTAAATCACGGATCAGTTTATCCTGATACGAAGTCCAGGAATTAGAAATTGCATCAATGTAATCAAAATAATCGTAAACTAAAGACGCTGCAGAACTATGCACAGGTTTCGTGTCGGAATTAACATGCATCATAACGGAATCATCAATTACATCTGGCATAACGCATGCCCATTTATACTGATTCAGGTACAAACTGTTTCCATGATGATCAAGAAGGATTACTTTCGATGCGTTTTTGCTTGCATCGATACGTTCAGCCGTTTCTGATTTACAGGAAATATCTGTAACAAAGATGAAATCATACGCACCTTCTGATTCGTCAATTACACTATGCAAAATATCTCGATCCATACTGCCGTTACTGCAATGTTTCACTACAACGTTATCAAAAAGCAGTTTCAAAATAAGTGCAGGAACTTCTCCATCTGCATCAGTATGTGTTAACAACAAAATGTTGGATCGTTCATTAAGTTCCGGTTTGTAAAGTTTTTCAAATAAATCATGTTTTGTCATAATTTAGCTCCTCTCATTTCGTTTTCATTTATAGATAAGGCTCACAATGTTTCCGATTCGTCAGAAAACAAAAGAAAAGAGCCAAAATTAAGCTCTCCTCTAATTATTTCTACGCACATTCCCGCCATGCAACAACAGGATAGATACAATTCCATGATTTGTCCGGCAACCATTCTGAAACTGTCATTTGTGTTAACTGAGGATCTGTATCAGTGCGCAAATACTTAATTTCGTAATCGATACCAAAATGTTTTGAAGCTGGAACATCAGGTGGAACGTCATCCGGATAACGATGCCAATGTTTCGTACCAATAGTCCGTTTAAGAGCTATTTTAATAGCTTCGTTCTTTGGCAAAAATACTGTCCGATCAGCTCCGAAACCAAAACCGAAACGTGGATCGTAAAGAAGTTTAAATTCTGCATCAGCGATCTTTCCCTCTGCCAGAAGACAAAAGATATCGTCTTCGTGATTCCAATAACCACATTCATTCGTTTCATCAATTTTTAAAGCTTCATAAGAAAGAATATCAATAATAGCCTGTTTCGATAATCTCATATCATTTACCTCCTTAAATCATATAAAATTGTTTACAGTTTAAATATGGGATAAGAAGATGTAGACAAAAAAAATAAAACAAATAGAAAGGCACGAACTGATGTAATAGAGATTGTTTCTGGTGTTGTTTCTGAGGTCGTTTCAGTAGACGTTTCGGGGTGTCAGACTAAGTTCGGAACCAAGTATTCGTATACCAACAACACTAGTGCAAGTTTTGATCCTTTTTTTTTAGTATACGGATGAACGGTTCCGACTGCTGTCCCAAGTGCTGTTTATGGTATTATGTTGATTGATTGTGTGATTTAACACGAAATTATCAAAATGCGTCATCTTAAAAATATTCACTTAACATTTATGGCATAAGTAAACATTTATTATCATAACGTACATACAGTATTTATATGTTTGTATTCCTTATAATTACTGACGTTGAGACGTATTGATAATCTTGTGTCAAAATTATCAGAATTATCATTATTGTGATAACACTTAGCGAATCGCAACAAAAAGAAACCACCTACCGTAACCGGCAAGTGGTTCTCTAAGTTTAGCTGCAGATGCATTTCAGAAAGATTTCTTCATCGAAATTAGGAATGTTTCTGATTACATTTTTGTCACGATCACTAAGGTTGTTCCACCATTGTAATCTAACGTAGGCGATTGCAGGTATTGACTCTTCGTCTTTGGTTCGATTGTAATCGTAAACCCACATTGGTTCTTTTCTTGTGCCATTATACTTTTGTTCATCTTCTAATTTTTCTAACTCACCATCACCGAACGTCAACATAGGCATTGTTAGTAGAATCTTATACGCTTTCGATCTCCGCCACTCATCAAGTGTTATACGGTATGGTTTGTTGAAAAACATCATTAACGGCTGGTCTTCGGTATTGAAGCATCCAGTATTCCAATCAGATTTATTCCAATCTCCTGTGTTATTATTACCAGCATTTCCGATTCCGGTATTTGCATTTCCAAGATTAAAATTACCAGTATTGAGATTGCCAGCATTATCGTTACCGACATTAGAATATCCCATATTTTTGTCTCCGGTATTCTGGTTTCCAATATTTTGACAACCAGTATTTCTGTTTCCAAAATTCTTGTTTCCTGTATTGCTGTGTCCAGAATTTTCGTCACCACTATTATTCTCTCCTACATTACCGTCACCAGTGTTACTATTTCCTGAATTGTAACTGCCGGTATTCCAATTGCCAGCATTTTTACAGCCAGTATTTCCATAACCACGATTTCCATCACCGACATTCCAATTTCCGGAATTATCATTTCCAGAGTTGTAACTGCCCTTGTTGTGGTGCCCGGTATTGCAATCACCTGAGTTATTAAATCCGGTACAATATTTTCCTTCATTTACAAGGTCAAGAACTTCATACCATGACAATTCTCGAATGATTTCAAGCTTATTTGTGCAAACAAGGTTCCCATCCTCAGAAATATCACCATATGCGGCAACTTCTGCTACTTTTTTAGCCGGATCGAATTCATAATAATTGAAACAGAACGTTAGTGTTTTACAGAAATGCATACCTTGTTTCGTAATGATAGGTTCTAAATCTTCTTCAAAACGACCCGGACAGGTATACTGTTTTGCGTTTATGCATGTAGGATCACAAGTCCAGTCAGGATCAAAGACTTTATAACCTTTTACTACTGCTGTTTCGTTGCTTTTCTCATCGCTCATTCGTTTTCCTCCTTTATATGTGCGTTTAATTTGTTGTCTTAAATATGTGAGTAACAGATACACACAAAAAGAATCGAAAACAAAACAAAAGAGACCAACTATGTAGTCAGTCTCTTCGTTTTTGTTTAGTCTCTGAGCTTAATCCATACTCTATCGGCGAGTTCTTTTGAAGTATCGACTGGAGAATCAGCCAACGCGCTAAGAATCAGATCGATTTCTTCATCTGTGAATTGGATCTTATTACGTTCTCTTGCGATAATCTGGAATTCGTCATACATATTCAGATTTCGAAGATCAGAACTATTGATTTTGTTATTACCAACTATAATATCAAAAGTCTGTTCAATGTTGAAAGCATGCTGATCGATATACTTAATGTTGGTTCCGATCTGAACTGTATTCAAATTGTAACAATTTTCGAACGCATCCTTCTCGATACGTTCGACAGAATCTGGTAACACAACATCAGTTAGCGATTCACAGGATAGGAATGCATTTTGATGAATCTCTGTTACGTGTCCAGATAACACAAGTTTTGTTAAGCTGTAACAGCCGCATACTAACTCTGAACCAAGGAATACTGGATTGCGTAAACTGTTGTCTTCCATTACAAAAGATTCAAGATCACCGCATTCCAAAAATGCACCGTCTCTAATATGACAAATAGCTGCCGGAATCGTAATTGCTGTAAGTCCAGAACGCTGGAACGCATATTCTTCAATTACTTCTAAACTGTCCGGAAGATTGATTTCTGTAAGATTCTGACATAAGAAAAATGCCTCTCTCTGTATTACTTTAAGGTTATCAGGCAGTACAACAGACTTCAAATGAAGCATGAAATTACATTGATTCGCTTTGATTTCGGTTCTGTCTTTTTCGAAGATAGCTACAACCACTTCGTCTCGCTTTCGTATAATTGGCATTTCAATAATGTCTGCAATCTTATTCATGTCTTTGTCATAAAATCCTGGTTCTAACATCTTGCCGTTTCCAATCTTTAATACCTGTTCCTCATAGCTTAATTTGTTATTGTTACCCATTTTTGTTTCCTCCTTGTATTGTATTATTTATTTACGTCTTAAATATGGAACAAATGGAAACAAACAAGGAGCACCCATTCAGCCGCTCCTTATTTTCGTTTACATATCCTGTTTTCCGAGATCAGGAAGCCAATTTTCGTGAAAATCTTTTCTCTTATTTTCTGATACAGTTTCCTGGTAAAACATTGAATTGCATGCAGTTGCCATATCGATCACGTAAAATTCGTCGCCGTTTTGCATGATGTCTAATGACCATTGTCCTTCTAAGTCGACATCTGGTATAAATTCGGCGACCTTTGCCTGGATCAAATCTTTGTTTTCTTCATATCTTTTTACAAGTCGTTCCTCATTCATAAGATATGTCACAAGATCATGTTTCGCATCCAAATCATCCGGATCCTCTGCACGTTTTTCAAAATGTGCTTTCATTACGTTTGGATCCCAGTAATTATGGATGCCAAGAACTTCATCCGTATCAAAGTCAACAAAGACTCTGTATTCTGTATGAAGCGGCATTCCGTGATAGATACAGGCGTTATTTTCTTTATCCGGAATAAAATCACGCACAACCCATTCTGTTGTTGTCGCTGCACCGTAACATACTTTGTTGCTTCGTCCACTTAAATCGAAATGTGACATACATACATCTTGGAAATGGATAAACAGTAAATATTCTCCGATATCATTGATTTCGTTTCCAATGATATGTGCATTTCGAAAATCAAATTTTGATGATTTTACACCTGTTTTTATGAAATATTCTTTCGATGTATCCAGAGTGAACACTTGCTTACAATACATATTTGCGATATCCAATGTAACTCTTGATAATGACATGTAATCTAATCTTGTCATCTGCAACAATGGTAACGGAACTTTGATGATTCGTGTATTTGGAATCAAAAAGAAACCAGCATCATTTACAGGTTTGATGATTTTAGGAAACCAATATCCCATACTAACTGGATTCAGATTGATCATTTCGTAGGTAAGATTATCAAGATCAAGTAAATCCAATCCCTGTCGGAATATACCATATGCGGTTCTTTTCTTGATTGGATTTGTTTCTTTCTGAAACTTATAATAATCAACCAATAACATCATACCTGAATCTGGGATATCACGTCTTACAAGGTTGCCTGTAAGATCAGGCTGCATATTACTTGGTAACTTTTTGATATCCTCTTTTGTTACAGCCGAAATTTCCGGCAACAAATGGGTATAATCTTCAATCGTTACCTGACGCGTATTCTCGTCATAAACGAATATATCTGTCTGCGCAACCAACTCTTTAACGATACGATTAATAATTTCAATCGTTTCTGGCGTTAATTCTTCGTTACTGATGCGCTGCTCTGACATCTCTTTCGCGGAAATCTCAAATAAGTTATCAGATATACCGCGTGCCATCGATGCTTTATGATACGATTTTTCGAATTCTTCAAATGCTTCCAGGTTTGTATTCAGAAGCTTAATGAGTTCGGATGATCGATCCAATTTTGTTTTATCAGGAATGATTCCTAATAATGTTTTAAG